>Ga0210059_1007589_pt1 | contig 17207 bp, 16 predicted proteins | sample Ectturendosymbi2_FD_188042 | JGI IMG/M metagenome (GOLD analysis project Ga0210059, IMG submission 188042) | Ecteinascidia turbinata endosymbiont from Florida, USA - Sample 2 (SPAdes) (version 2) | ecosystem: Host-associated > Tunicates > Ascidians > Unclassified | place: Key West, Florida...
CGGCACGGCAACTCCTGGGCGCGATAAAACAAACAAAGAATTGTGCGCGGCTACTCCTGGCAACTTCTCAGTGTAGATTCCACTAGATTGGCCTTTAGTTTCAGTCTGTTTCTTCCTCAACCCGTAGCTTTCGCTTCATTGACAACGAGCGCTTTCTTTGACAATTTTCGACCATGTTCCTCATGTGAGCATGTGTAAATATTTCAAACGCGTTCAACCGTTACCTACCGAAGGACTATTTTTGTTAGTTTTCACCAGGGTTGCGGAGTCCGAGGTTTTTGGCTGTAGTCGGATTTTTAACAACACCAGGAGTCGGATTTTTTGTCCGACTCCGGATGTCCAGTTGGATCATTTTTTACATCACACTCCTACATCGGGAATTCCTGTTGAAATGGTACAATTTCTTTTGAAACTTTTGTTGAAACAGATTTCTTTCTGTGTACCATGATTTCCATTGATTTTAACCGCCAGATTTCATTCCCTTTGTGTTAAGGAGTCGGAAATTCTGGGAACTCAGAGTCGGAAATTTTACCTCTGACCCCGCAACCCTTATTTTCACTTTGTGATCGCAAGATTGCATGCCTTTTGCAATAACTATTGCGCATTTACAGCACAACCTTGACGTGACCTTCACGCAGATGCAAGAAGTCACCCTTCTATCGCTTAAACATTGTCAAAGCTCTTAAGTAGCGATGCAACGATCTGCTGTTTGTGGCGTCCAGCTACCGTGTCTCCCTAGGTGGCCTTGCTTCGGTTCATCGCAGTTTTGCAGTCGACGAACAGCAAATTATTACTCGCCGTGAAGGCTACTGTTTGATCACCAACCTGTTCCAACGTGGACTGACTGAAACTGTATTCTTCGATGCCGAGCTCTTGCTTGGCTTCTTCCATCTCACGAAACACAGACGAGAGTGAAACGACAGAAGATTGCGAGATCTTATAAACAAATCTGTTGCTGAACTGGTCCGGGTCAGGAACTTCAGGAAATAACTGAAATGATATTGAAAAGGTTACAAGACGAGCTCTAGCTTTGCAGCAAGCTGTTTGAGGGATATCCTGCCTGGTTCTGCTTTCATCTTTTTGCGATGATTCAAACTTGTACGCATCATTCAAACAATTATTGCTAAAAAGATTACGTGGCGTTCATTGCGTCCTACGTTTTGTTTTAAGTAGATACGAACGTAACTCCGGCTTTTTAACTATGAGAGGAAAGAATATTTTACCAGACAGTAGGTTTATTGAACGCATTGACTATGACCCATGCAAACGACTACGAAATGGCGGCACGGGACATCTTTGTTAGTTCAGATTCCTGGTATCACTGTCTATCGATTAACTTTTACGGATTTCTTTGAAATTAGCACAGAAAGACTGGGCAACTGCGCAGATTTAGGCATTGCTCTACACTCTCATCCAAAAACTGCAAACCGGAAGCTTCGCTCACCTTTTTGACGAACTGACGCAGAGACTCTTCATCCACGTCACTTCCGTGTTTCAATTTGATTTCCAAAACATAACCTTGGCCAAACTTACTCTTCAAATGCTGGGTCGATCCAATGCATCTGCAACAACGCCTGACATAAATATCGACGCAAGCTGGGACTATAATCTTTTTTCTTACATGTGACGCAAATGAAACAAGAAACGAAGTAGAAGGTCAACACACGTTGTCATGCTGTTCTTATCTAAGACCTAACACTCACATGGCGGCCTTGCATCGACACAGCGCAACTTTTCTGAGGACAGTCCAAGCAATAAAATTAGAAATACTATTTTTCGAAACAAATTCATCTGAGTCGGAATAACACTTGAATGGCTCTAAACCGCAAGACTGCTCGAAGCAGGGAAAGGCGTCAAAATCTCAAACTGAGGCGATTTTGGAACTGTTTAGTTTTGCCTGGAAATAGCTAGGACACACCAAAAACAAAGATTTTGGCTGAAGCTTGTCACCTCAGTTTGCCCAGCACCATTATCGCTACCCTCGAGCACAGAGCGTCAGCTTCTTCCATGTAATGTGTAGTGAGGATGGCTCCGCGATTCGTACCTTGGAATGCTCGACTGATGGTGTTCCTGCGCACAAAGCAAGAAAGACACAAAAGCTGTCACTTGAACCAGTTATTTCTGACAATCACTTGAATGTCGCAGTCGCTTCAACACAATCACACCCACCACATGAATCGCTTGGTCTTCGGGTCCATTCCAGTCGACGGTTCGTCCAACAAAACCACCTGGGGATTCCCCAGCATAGCGATCGCAAAGCACAGTTTACGTTTGGTGCCCCCGGATAATGACTTTGCTCTTTTGTTGACGTGTTCTTCGATGCCGAGCGCTTTGACGAAGCTGCGCGTAAAAGACGCCGTTTAGTTGTCGCACCACAAAAACTTCGCCGCAGATCAAACCTCGCCTCAGCTGAAAAGCTTTCTCAGCAGCCGCACCATCGTCAGCAGTCCGTTCCCTTCGACACTACGTGACATCCCTTCTCGTAGCAGCATGCATTCGCGTGCAGAGAGCTTTACTTCCAGTGTTTTAAGGGGCAGTGATCATCCATTTCATAGTATCAGTGCCCGCCAGGTAAACGTTTTTATCCTTGACGTCAGCTCACACCGAGTTCTCAAAATAACCTCAGCTCTTGAAACACTCACTTGTCAATGGTTGCCTGAATACTTTCCTTTTTGACGCCTTGAGTGGTGGCATAAATCTCCAAGTGCTCGGCAAGTGTGACGTCCTCCCAGAGAGGATTGTTCTGGTGAATGCAAACACGAAATTACTGAAAGTTAAAAGCAGAAACAGTTGAGTAATACCCAGTGGTGCAGTGCTGCCGGAGAGTGCGGCCCCCCCCCTCCCCCCCCCGGCCACTTCTATCAGTGAATGATGGGTCGTTGCCAGGCAACAGAGCTCCGGCACCTATAAAATGCCGCTACACCCCTTAGTATATCAAGCAGACAGAGAAAGTTTTCCTGTAAATCAACGTGCTCTTGAAAACAGCGAACTGATCTGATCAACAACCTCATACGCAAAATGAAGCGAGCGCGATCGCAACTTTGCTGAAGTTGAGCGCTTGCTAAGTAACGGTGCGTCAATACACGTGACATTAAGAAAGAAATAAAAATACGTTGAACAACCGAGTTCATGGCGACTGCAACTGACCTGCGAGCAGTAGCCCATGTCGAGGAAGGCGTCCGACACGTTGGAGAGAACCTCCTGGCCCGAAATAAAGACCTGGGGGACACAAATGAGCCACATCAAAAATTTCACAGGACAATCAGCATAAAAAGCCCCCAGGACGACACAACAGCAAAGGAGCCAAGCAACAACCCAAGCAATCAACTGCTCGCTCTCACCCTTCCCCTGGTTGGGGCGAAATCGGCGGTCATCAGGTTCATGGCGGTTGTTTTCCCGGCGCCATTCGGTCCCAGCAGGCCAAGCACTTGGCCTCGGTTCACTGTCAGTGAAAGCTGGTCCACTGCGACCTGCGAATCAATGTGTAATCCTGAGTCCAGCGTTTGCAACAACGAATGCAATGAAGTGGCGGATTTTGAAACAAATTTCCCCCCCGGGTGATGCCACAAATCTTCGAGCTCTGTAACATGCAACTGCTGATTTGCTGCAACTTGCGATTTAATGCGTTGCTCGAGCGTTTGCAGCACAGACCAACACCGACAAAGACAACAGTCGAACAAATGAAACGTTGACTCATGCTCGGCGTTTGTAGCAGTGAATTCGACAAAGTACCGCCTTTGAAAAGACGCCTTTCCGATGTTTATCGCAGTACTTTGAAAGCAAAATCGACGAAGGCATCCAACACAGCAAACCCTGCATTGGAAAAACGAGTGCTCATAAAACTTCCGGCGAAATATGCTCTTCTTTTTCGCAATGCAATGGTTGGTAATCGTATGGTCGGCTTTTGACAACGGTGAGTTGAAGCTGAAGGCTTTCGAAGCGTATTTTTCAGTGTTTACCCAAATCCCAGCAACTGCTAAAAGAGATACGTCTGCATTGCAGCGACACGCTGAAGATCGCCGGATGTTTGCTTTACGGTGTACTGTTGTTCTCCCTTGGTACGCCTTTCCTAAACACACGAAGCGTCACGTGACCGGTCACGGGGCAACAAACATCTCGCGTTCAAATAACGCTATGCCGCTTTCTAGCCGCATGCTTGCAATAAGAAAATGGTCTGGTTAACTGTCTTGTTCAGACAATCGTGTATTTTCTCAATAACGCAATCTCACACGAGAGTTTTCCCGTGACCACGACACGTGACCGCACACGCCGGGCAAACTCGTGACTCGCTACGGCGCAACTGAACAAACATCACGCGCCTAAAATCGATCACAAGTACAAAAGCAGCACCGCACGATCGGCAAACAAACACTCACTTTAACTTTGGCTTTCTCGGCCTTTCTCTTCCGTTTCTTCTGTCGTTTGACGAATTCTTTCCGCGCATTGTGCAGCAGAACAACGGTTTCCTCCTGGACGTGAAACGTCAAATGGTTAATTCCTTAAGCCCAGCAACTTAACCACCCGTCTTGCTGGTATCGCTGAGCGTTTAACGGGAGGTATGACCAGTGTTTGCAGAACATCACACAGGCGCATAAAACATGGACCGCACAAAGAATTAATTTGGTTTCCTAGTCTACACTGCCTGCCGCAGCCCGAAAGAAGCACCTGAGATTGGACGAGGAAAAATAATAAACATAAACAAAGCCGCCGTAGTTGCCAGCGCGTTTTCAACAAAACAAACAATCACCCGGCAATGTAGTTAACACCACCAACAACAACGCACGGAGACTTATGAAGCGTCTACAAACCTCAAACGACTCCTGGTTACTGACAATTCGAGAAGCTTTTTCTTTTTCTTCAAGGACATCGCCGTCCATGGCTGGCTGGTCGCCGTTCACGGTAAGCAGTGATGCTGGGGGGGTGTCGCCCACAGCTCGAGGACGATGTCTGCACAGTCACAATGGAGCTTATGACGACATAAACAAGAACGTGGTAGAAGTGGTCACCGTTTTATCAAAGCGCTACGGATTCCCATTTAAACCTTCACGGAAGTGGATAACTTGGTTTCAACTTGGAAAGTCGCAGGGTAACTTGGTTTCGCAGGGTAACTTACCGATAACGCAACATTCGAACAGTTAGACCTTATGCATGGCACGATAGCAATTATCTACTTTGCCATTTACAGCTGGAACGAAAATGACCTCCAATGCTACAGGAAAAGAAAAACGGTGTAGATTAACAACGGCACCGCAGCCCACGCTCTACAGTCGCTTTCCTCAACCAGATCACAATCTCACTTGACTTTCCAGAAGTCTTGGAGGCTCCCGCCGTTCTTCTTGATGGAAACGAATCGAAGGAGCAACTGGAGCAAAACGAAGTGGACGTACGTGATGAGGATGCTGAATGGGACCATGGGGTTCGACCAATCGAAGTAGACGTGGGATTGAGGGACCCCAGTACGTCCCGAGGAAGCGAACGTGGTGTAAACCTGTGAAGGCGATGTTCGGCAGAATTTGATTGAAGCGCGTCGTCGCGAAGCAGAGAAGAAAGAGGTGGAAATTTTTCGCCTCACCTTGACTATGTAGTAAAGTCCGCTGAAGCCGGTGTAGTAGGGAATGAGCAGCGCGCAGATGACGTTGACAACGACCGCCGCCGAAGACGATCCGAGTTGGTCGAGCATCGACACGGGGATGTACGGGATCAGTGCGACCTGAAGCGTTAAGTACAACAATGGTCTGGTCAGTGGAATCGAACGTGCGGGAGGGGGAGGTCTAACCCTTTCAGCTGCTGCAGGAAAACAAACTCACCCACTGCACGAGGTTGGGCATGACACTCTGCACGACTTCGTACTTGTCGAACAAGTGGCTCATGCAGTACGACGTCATGACCCCCGAAGCTCCGTAACCGAGCACCAACAAGACCTGACACAGAAAAAAGCAAAATAACGGCAGGAGGTGTCGCGGCCAGCGGGGTTCAGTTCATCTATAGCCTCACGTTTACGCTGATAACACTGGTCAACAAAAAAATTTTGGCACGGATTGTGAGATCGATTTTAGGGTATATTGAGGTCGCTGAACCCGAATGTGCACTCCGTTTTTTCAAATTGGCTCTAGTTTGCGAGATATTGAGCGCGAAAATTTTCAGTGAAAAGTGCAAATAGGGGAAGGCGGGGTACAGTCGACACTTTTTTGCATTTTCAACCACTGCTACTTTATTTCAAGTCCAAACAAGCTCAAAATTTGTCACACAATAAAGCAACTCTATATACACAATATTATGCCAAAAGATGAAAATAACGTCCTTCAGAAAAAAATTTACAATCAATTTAAAAAGGGAACTTTTTCTGTCGAGTGTGCCCCATGCATGGGGCACACTCGGCATGAGCATGAGGTACACCTGACCGGTCAAAAAAAGTTGGGTTGCATGCATTGCACAATGTTAATGTGATATCCCATGTAAAGTAGGCACTTTCTGACTGCATCTCCACTTTTTTCACATTCTAATTACCCAGTATCACTGCATGGCAAAACCAATTTGATGATTACCAAGCATTCAATGAAACCAATGCAGTATGCTGAAATTCATGCTTTACCATACAAATATATTGTGCCTCCAAGCACATAATAAACCTAAAAATGCTCATAGATTAGAATTATTCTGTACTGCATTCCAATATAACCCCTCAAGCTTTACCTTGTTTAGACTGACTTAGTGGCAATGTGTCGAGTGTGCCCCATTTTTTTCTGTCAGATGTGCCCCATGCACATCTAAAAAATAAAATGAAGAAGTACCAACTCAACTTAAAAAGAATTTAAAATTTGGCATTATCAAATAATGTTGCACTGCCCTGACGACAACGTCACAAAAACTCAGAACAGAAGATGTTGATTAACGTGGGCAAAACTCAAATCTAAATGCGATTTTATAAATTACTTTTGGGTAGCAAAAACACAACTTTCTCTTTAACTCGTAACAACGGCTGCCTATCAACGAAAATTTCACTTTAGTACTACGGCTGGTATGATACTAAATCACCATGGAAATTTTAAAGTTCAACGTTTTCAACTTTTTGAATAAATCAAAAAGACGACTGTGCCCCTAGTTTTTCTGTGCCCCACCTTCCCCTACCTATGCTGCACAATGCAAATACCTATGCTGGTGTCCCTGTCGGCCATTCAGTAACTTTAAAAGAGAGCTGCTCGACTGTAGAGATGGTGTTGCAGAAGCTGTGCTACAACGAGCATGAGCGGTTGATATGTGTCGATTTGAAAATGGTAAACCTTTTATTGGGACAGCAAGGTGGTTATGTGAAGTATCCATGCTTTCTTTATCTGTGGGACAGCAGAGCTGATGATCAGCACTGGCAAAGAAAGGATTGTCCCGTACGTGAAGAACTCGTGGTGGGGCAGAACAATGTGATAAATGAAACGTTGGTTGATCGTGATAGAATCCTCCTCCCACCTTTGCATATCAAATTGGGCACGATGAAACAATTCGTAAAGGCGCTAGATAAGAATGCTGATTGCTTCCGATACATCTGCAACAGATTTCCTGCTACAAGTTATGAGAAAGTTAAAGCAGGAATTTTCGATGGACCACAAATCCGAAAGTTGATGGAAGATCCCGCGTTTGTTTCTCACACGACAGTAGTTGAATCCGCAGCCTGGTGTTCATATATTTCTGTGGTAAGAGTTCTTGGGAAAAAAGAGGGCAGACTGTTACCAAGACATAGTAAAGCAGATGCTAACGAACTTTCAAACTCTTGGGCCAAGAATCAGCATAAAACTTCATTACCTCTTCAGCCACCTGGGTCGATTTCCAGATAACCTTGGTTAAGTAAGCGAAGAACAAGGTGAAAGATTACACCAGGCCATCAAGACTATAGAAACAAGGTACCAGGGTCGATGGGACCGTCATACGATGTCTGACTACTGTTGGAGCCTTATGCGGGACTCTAACCAGCAAAATTACAAGCAGAAATCATATAAACGTGCTTTTCAACAAGTGGATTGACCTAACCTGGACTATCGAGGACAGCTTATGTTTTGTTTTGTTTATATTGGCATGAAATTTCAGTGCCATTTTGCAATGTACAGTAGCATGTTCAGTGATACGCAATTTATCAATAAGCGCTGATGCAAAAAAATGATTTCGGTATATCTCAAAAACTAGAGCCAATTTGAAAAACCAAGTGCATATTCGGGTTCAGCGACCTCAGTATACCCCAAAAATCGATCTCACACTCCGTGCCTTTTGAAAAAAATTTTTTGCTGACCTGTGTAATAATACGACAGCTTACATACATAAACACGTTGGTTTTCTTGTATTCTATTAACCTCCGAAACTGACCAATGAAACCCTTGCGCGACACAGCATTGCTTTGACGTAAAAACAAACAGTCATCCTCGCGCCAACGACAGATGAGAAAACAACAACCTCATGGAAATACTGAACGAAAGGTCCAACCAGTCTGCAACAGTCATACAGTCTGGAAGAGGTTCGTTCGATCGAACGATAGGCCTCCATGCAGTGTGTCGTTTCAAGTGGTGTGACTCTGAAGCTTGCATCGCAAGGTAATAAGCGACGCAGGAAAGCAATAAAATCGATCCCAGGCGCATCGGCGACCGTAACATTCGATCACCTTCAGCGGGATCCAATCGCGGGAGACCCGGCCAAGGCCGATGAAAATCTCGGGCCTGGCACCTGAAGCGACAGGTGCTGCATGCAAAGCGAGATGATGTGGCGCACTGGTGGGAAACGCTGTTGCATCGAGACACTGCCCTAGTTACATCAACATTCTGTCGGCTGCTTTTCTAGATTCGACTTGAACAAGAGGAGCGTGATGAGGGGGGTGAATCTTTGTTGCGCGAGAAGGTCTGGTGGTGAACGTCGGACATTTCAACGCAACCGCTTTCTTGGGGGGCAACGTTCCCCTTGCACAATTTTACACTGAGCAAATGTTTAAGTGCGCATGCGATTGCGCAACGATGTTGACAAACAATCAGTGAAGCGTTTAAAGGGCTATGCGATATGTATAAATATACATACGGTATAATTTGGAATGTTGCAAGTGCGCGTGAATAAGATTTCACTGCGCAAATGACGGTACTGTGCGGTTGCGCACCTTAGAGGAAACATTGTTGGGGATGGTCCAGTTTAATGGAAAGCGCGTCTCCACAGACAAAGCTCTCCACAAAATCGTTCACAACTTTTAACACAGATTTGAAAAAGTCACAAGACTTCAAGAAGTTTTGCGCTGCCACGCAGCAATGCGATTGCATTTTCTCCGTAACCCCAACTCACCAGCGCCCCGATAGCTCCTCCGCTCGCGAAGGCGGCGACGTTGAACGCTTTCAAGGAGATGATCAAAGCAACGGCGACGGTCAAATACCAGGCGTAGTCGATTGTGAACGACGAACCCCAGTAAAGGGCATACTTCACGCCAGAAACTCGCATCAGGCTTGAAACTTTTAACTGGAAAATAGAATGAGGAGGCTTCCCGCTTCAGAGGACCGATGGTTTGTGTCAAGCAGTGGGTTCGCATAAGTAACGCAAAGGTAGTTTGTTGAAAAGCCGATCTCACGTCAAAACCAACCGCAAAGACACAGCATTGACGCGATCCCATCGAATCAAAATCAACAGTTGCAGTTTCGTCGAGATCTAATGAAGTAACGCGTAATCCACAAACGGGAAATTTAGCGAATTGCTAATTCACATGAAGTGACAGCATAAAGCTCTAAATTCATTAAAAAACAATCAAATTGGAATGGAGGGAAACTCCGCAAATGGCAAAAAGACGCCGGAAGCGATTTTGCTTACATTGCTCACAAATGACACCGAAAGTTTGCCAATTAACTTCGAGTCAAGCAGTGTTTTCGCGGCGTCAGTTTTTGCTAAATTTGGTTGCGGCACTGTTGAGCCAGGGATTTGAAGACAAACAATTCCCTCTCTCACACAGAGACATGAGGGGAAGAGTTTTTCGAAAATTTTACTTCGCATATGGATATTGGTAGAATTCATTAGAAAGCCATGCCGCGGTCTTTTCTATGTACAGAATAGATGTGGTGCTCACAACAGTGGTTGGGGAATGCACAGCAGGCGATGAACCAGCAGGACGAAATTTAATTGGGTGCTGGGTATTTTTTCGCTGATACATTTCGGTCATTTCGTTGCTGAGACATTTTGGTCACTGAAAGATTTCGGTCATTTGTCCCACAGTTGTATTAAAACTCGCCGCAACAGTGTTTTTAGCCTGTACTTTCAGACATTCTGACCGAAATGACTTATTTTTTTCGGTCATTTCAAAAACATTTCGGTCTGCGACCGAATAAAACAGCTTGGGTGGACAAGCCACAACAATTTTTGTGCGCATCCATGAAAGTTGATCCTTTCAGCAATATTATAGGACAGGGGGTCTTCAAACTTTCCTGTCAGGGAGCCACACATGCTATTACACAACAGTTCGAGGGCCGGACATCTTACGTACTTATTTCGGGATACGTTGCATTCTACCAAGTACCAAATGGACAAATGTTTCGCAAAAATACCATTCTTTCATCATTAACAAAAAATGTCTTCACGGGCCGGATGAAATGGTTTCACGAGCCGTAGTTTCGATACCCCCGCTATAAGATACTGAATACAACAAACGGACGCGAGTTTCACAGCAACCTCCGCACAACCCCCTGTACGGCAAACGCGCACCCCCTGGTCGTGCATGGCAGCGCTGGGTGTGATGCGCGGTTTCTGAAAAAAACTCGGGCAAAACTGGCTTCGTTCTGCCCCGAAATTGAACGCAACGTCAGGACTTTTACATCTCAGCTTTAAATTTGTGCCAGTGGATTTAACGTAACCGGAAGCACCACGCTCACCTCTCGCTCCTGTACCGGATTTATAGCCGGAAATGACGTCACCATAATGAGAGCGATGCAAGCCATCATAGTTCCGCCGAACACTCCTCCGCTGAAGGAAACTGGCGCATCTGAACACAACCAGCGACCGTTATGCGAATAGCTTGCGCGCTGCAATCAACGATTTGTACAACGGTTCGTATCCATTACGCCACAGCCGAGCTTCACTTGCTGCTATTGGGGTTTGCTCGCGTCACAATTGTTTGCTAGCAAAGCAATTGTTTCATGATTGCAGCGTCACAGGCGCCGATAGCGACAACGAACAGGTTATGATGGCAGGTCGGCAACGGATGAAAACCTTACCGAGTTTCTTTGATTTCGCGCGCCACTAAAGGACAAGAGCTGAAAAGCGCGGAAATAGATCAAGTCACTTGTTGCAAGCATCTTACGAAGTACTTGCCCGAAGTTCACTTTGAATCGGAAGCTAAGCCGCGTAACGCAACATCTCTGTCACGGGGCTCCTACGTAATTTTGAATATGAATTTCCAGACTTGAGTTTTCCGAAAGACATACCCAGGTCAAATACAGGCACTATAATAATAAAGACGACGAAAGTAAAGTTACTATCAATCTTATCAAAAGCATCAGAATAAAATATTATCAGAATGCATGTCAAAAGATCAAGTCTGGAAAACTATTCCTTTTTTTTCATTCTAAAACAGCCCCAAAAATCTTTTTTCCCACACTTCTCCAGGCTGTAAAATGACCAAACTTTTTTGCAACATTTCCTGATTCCGAAGGAACCCTGCTGTTGAGACGAGAAAGCCCCACCACCCACCCAGCATACTGTAACTGTACCCGGCTTCACGCGATCCTCGTCAAGCTGAGATATCGCATGAGTTGCGCTTGCGGGTCAACCGAGGCCGCGATCACTGGTGCGAAGATTAAAACGGGGGACGAACGAAAAGACAGGGCTTTTCACGCAGCGACAGCAAAAGAAAATAAAGAACTTCGCGGTGCGCAGTCGACCTCGGGTCTGAACGGAGCTTTACTGTCATCGATGGCGCGCTTGACTTCCAACAACTCACTTGCGCGAGGCCACCTTTTCTGCTGGCAGACGATTTCGGTCAAGTTCTGCTCAGTTTGCGACAAAGCGGACGAACTGAACAAGTTGATGATGCTGGGCAGAGCGTGAACTGCCTTCGTGTTGTACACGGCGTTGTATGACATCTGCGAAAGTAAAGAGTTTCTTGGGTTGGTTTTTCAACATCACCAACAAACAGCTAGCTCGATTGTTTTGAAACTTGACACAAATGAATTCGTAACTGAGCGAGCATCTAAGACAGATCGCAGAAGACCCTGCGTTCAGTCTAACTGGCAGACAGTTTGCCGCGCTGACATACTTGGATAACATGTTTTATTGCATGATATCAGTTTACAATCGCAGAGTCGCATCGCGTTGTTTTCGCAGCGTTGCGAGCGACATGACCGCGAAATGTAAAAAGCATCCACAAACCAGTCATCATAGGTCCTCTCTGAATAACAGCTGATGATGCCTCCAGTACACAGTAGGCGAATGACACACTTTACAACCGACACACAGTGACCGATTCTTTGCTGCACAAGGATTCTTATCGATAGATACGGGCCTTTGTAGACATGACAACATTAAGCACCTCTAAAGTTTCGCATGGCCGTCGGTCGAAAGGAATCATGATTGTTAGTGAAGAAACATCGGAACTTCCATAGCACTACCGGAATCCATAGCACGGTGTGGTTAGTGGCAAACCAACACATTTCATACATGGTCCAACACAGCGCGACGCCATGTCTTAACGACGCAAAAGACATACGTTGTTTATGAAAGCAAAAAGAGTGGCTTTTCAAAACTTACGTTGTTTGAGCTGTACTGAAAGATGTCGCCGGCCATGTAGTACTGATTGACAAACGCAAGCAGGCCAGTCAAGTTATTTTGGATGAGCGTGACGTTGGTGTTGGCGATCAAATCGCTGAGAGGAGCTCCTGACAGAAGCAAGCGTTTTTTCGCATCACGCAGGTTCGAAGCAAAAGCTTCACGCGCACAAAACATAAATGCATAGCAACAGTCACGGTTCGTTGCGGCGTCATGTTTGGGCCGGGCAAAAGAACTTAGTGCAAATCTGGAATTTGAAGTTAAAAGTGGCCTCTGGTGCAGTGTTGGGTCTGACGAGCTGGAAGAAGCGCAGTGTGGAACTCCTGCAGAGAAACGTCAGGAACACAGCTTTTGCCTCAAACTATATCGGCAGACTGACCTGTTGAGTTCTTGAACAAGAAGGTGTTGCTGTATTGGTCGGGATTGAGCAAAACCGGCGGCGGGTCTGTGTAGTTCTCGGTGATGGTCTGGACGTTGAAGAGAGGCGCGCATCCAACTGAAAAGTGGATTTGTTTCTTTGAAGCTTATTTTCGAGCGAAGGTTGGTTTTCCCTAAGCTTAAGATGCAACACATATTCGGAGTTCCTGAAGAACATGCGTATTTCTCATTTCTCTATATACCGACTGAACGGAAAGGATGCATCTTTGGTAATAAGCGATCCAAAGCAGGAGAGTACCTGCAAAATACTGACAACTGCACTTGAGGCCATTTAAGTCGTCGAAAAAAACATGATTAACTAGTGACGATCTGTGACAAAAGTCTATTGTAACTTACGCAAGTTCTTTCTCTGAAAGCAAAGCAAAAACAGCCATAGAAAAAACAACCGCAGTGCTCTGTTTAGGAAAGTGATGACAAGTCTGAAGCTGTCTTCGCAAATCGTTATCTGGTGGCCCACGACGCGAAACCACACTTAGAGCAGTGGTTCTTAACCTTTCTACCCACTCGTACCCCCTGAGCTTTCGTCAAATTTTCTCGTACCCCTTGTCTGACATCAAGTAGTAATTGATACTAACACAATTTCATTGCAACGATATAACAATATAACGAATTTACAGTAAAGTACACCAACAACCGAACATAGTTAATGGCTCTTTTGTTGTTTTTTTCAATGATCATGCGGCAGTGAGGCTCTTTGTTTGAGATGCTCTGAAAGATTCCTGACCTTACTTTTGAGGTGTAAGAGAGTTGAGAAACCGCTTTAGCATAAGTAGTTGGTTGCAAACGGCACAAGCACTTTCAAAGCTGCCTTTGCTAACTGCGGGGAAGTGTTGAGTTGCATGCACCAGAAAGTATCGAACTGCATTAAATGGAAATTCATTTTAATTTTTCTATTGGCTTTCATTTCAACTGGATCTTCCTTCACTCCACCATTGTCATCCGTAGATTTTAGGTTAAAAATAAATGGGTGTTGCATCCAACCGTGTGAAACAGAAATCCTGGATGAAGATATCTGTGGAAGGACTGCCGTGTAACACCTGCAAATGCTTTTATATTTTAATGACAATGGGTAAGGATATTTTTCCATCGGAAACTACGTCAAGTTGTAGAAAATTAGCATAGTTGCCTGATCAAATGAGACAAATAGACTACAGCTTGAAAGTTTACTAGTGAAGGCAGTGATCTTGTCCCTAGCTTTGATCACGTTCATCGCCGGGAGGCGTTAAGTCGTTGAGGTGGCTGAATATATCCGCAAGGTAGCCTATGCCAGAGACATGATGAACTCATTTTCAAGGTGCTCTGCTATGCCACTTCCTCCTTGTCTCAGAAACTGCTCGATTTCTTTGCGCAGCTCACGAACACAAATAAGCACTCGATTACGGGATAGCAACGGCACTTTCGTGTAGTAAAGAACATTGTGTCGAGCTTAAACTTCGTCGCAAAAAACTCTGAACAGACCGTGATTCAAGGCTTGGCCTCTGATAAAGTTTACTGCACGCACAACAATCGACGACACATCTTTAAATTTTCAGGGCGTGTATGCCTACAAATTTTTCTGCTTCGTACCCCCAAGGGGTACGTGCTCCCCCGTTAAGAACCACTGACTTAGAGACTGTTTTGACCGCGTCACCTGATTGGTGATTGTTGCATGGCCTTACGCAACAAACACGGTACAACAGAACATATCGCGCATAAAACACACCAATGCGTTTGAAGTCACAGCGCAGCTAGAAGCTCAACTGTGAATCGAGAAATGACTCTTACTTGCGAGCCCGAAAGGAAACACGAGTCCGAAAATCCAAGCGCCAGGACTCCTCACGTATATCAGGAAGAGCCTTTTGGCCATGGCACAATAAACAGCAAACGCAGACCGAGGACCGACCTGAGAACAAAGACCAGATGCAGACCCTGCACGAGTGGAGCGTACTCACGGCCAGTTTTTCGCTTTACAACAGCTCTGCTGCCGACACGCTGGCATGAGTCACATCAGTCTTCGCCTTGTGTTTTATTGCGCAGTGATTTTCTGCAGCAGTTTCTTCGAATATGAGGAACAGCTGCCAATAACGTCGCCTTCGTCGAAATCGCCAACCAACAAGTGCTCCAACAGCAGTCCAGCGTCTCATTTCATTTAGAGCACGTGTAATTGAGTGGCAATCTCAGTCAAACTGAATTAAGAGCTAAGCATAGCTTCATTGTTATCAGACGAAATCCTAAACAGCAAAACGTTTTATCTGCGACAACAGTTCTGCTTGAAAAATGGGGTAGGGCTGTGGTACAATTAATTACCGTAGGTTGAAAGACCGAATACTGAACGCCAGTCGAGATTACTTACGTCACTCTGCGAAGGGTCAAACGCCGATCCACCATTGGCCAGGTCCACTCTGGTAGTTCCGTTCTCACCGATGTTTGTCTCACCGACATTTGTGCGGCCGTAAGCTTTATTCTCGTGACCTGACGAAACCGATCGCAGCCTTTCACGGATGTTCTCGTTCAGCAGCGGACCGTCTGAAGCAGATTTTTGAAGGAAAACAATGCTATTGTTTGCAAGTCACGCTTTGGTAAGTGGCGGGAACACACAACCCACACAGTCGAATCGGCAAATTTTTTGTAGGCTTTCAACAAGTGTGTTTGCTCAACGACAAACATACTTGCGATTCAAAAACTACCGTTCTGTTTTTTACACCGAGATTCTGTCTTTAAACTCTTTTCGTTCTATAGTTCGAGATTTTCGCCCTGGCATCTACGACTTTCTTTTTAAAAATACGAACATGCAGAAGCCAGGTTTTTCTGCTAACTGAAAATCTACGACGATTGAGAACTGGAACGCACCTCTACCGGGTCGATTCCTACGTTTTAGAAACAATTAAGCGAAATTCCCGGGTTCCCAGCAAAAGTGCAGTTACTCCATGACAACCACGGTCAACCGGATATTTCCTTCCTGGCTGAGTCTGTTTTATGATCAATATAAACGAACAGTACCTAGAACAGTTCTAGTTGAAGCGAACATCGCCAACCCATCGTTCGTCCAATGTCACTGCCTTGAAGCAGCTAATAATGTGTGCAACTGTTTTCACGCACGCGGAAGCTACAGTCATTCTAGATTTACAAGGCGACAGTTGCACAGCAATACGCATTAAGTAGGAAATCGTAGGCCAGCGCAGGCAACATCAAACGTTACATTTTTTGCAGAGCTGAAAACGCGAACAGCTTTCGCAATCATAGGTAGGCAACTTCTGCTACCAGTTAACTAAATGTCTGGCCATCTCCATCAGCTTCAACGGCCACTTTAGACCGAGGTACCACGGCACAGCATCGGAGACACTGCTCTGGAATTTTCGGCACGGACTTTGGCGCAGTTTCAAAAGTCTGGCGTTACAATGGAAAGCAGCGCCGGAACGCGACAGTTGGTTTTACAGTTGCACTCCGTAGCATTTACAGACGATTTCCATTGGCGGCGTAACCAGCTCACCATTCCCGCTATCTTGGTCGTCGTCGTCAGCTTCGTCTTCCTCGCCGATTTTCAAGAACACTTCCTCGAGGGTCGTCATAGAAACGCCGAAGCTTTGCACGCCCAGTTCGTCGGCGCGCTCTTCGATGTCGTGGAAAAGATCTGCGCGGGAAAAGCAACAAAGTGAGGTCATCTGTGGTCAAGACGAACAATGCCTTCAGTATCTTTATATTGCGAACACTTATTTTGAAAAGGATCTACATTTATGTATACATTTTTCTTACAACATACTCTGCAACCTTGTTAGTAAGTGTTAAGCCGACTTTCAGGTTAGGAGCAAATGGGTTTTACCGAACGTGACTTGCATGATGGGGTCAGCTTGATACAGCAAGTAAAAGGGTAAGCCTTTGAAATATGAAAATTCAGTAATATAAAGATCTACAAAACACAACCTTGCACGAAGAAATAAAACTGGATTGGGCGAAGAAAAGTTCGGAGATAATGAAAAACGAAGTCTTTTTGGAAACTGAAAACACAGTCGCTTATAGAAAACCACAGG
>Ga0210059_1007590_pt1 | contig 17206 bp, 12 predicted proteins | sample Ectturendosymbi2_FD_188042 | JGI IMG/M metagenome (GOLD analysis project Ga0210059, IMG submission 188042) | Ecteinascidia turbinata endosymbiont from Florida, USA - Sample 2 (SPAdes) (version 2) | ecosystem: Host-associated > Tunicates > Ascidians > Unclassified | place: Key West, Florida...
AGTTGGACCAGCGCAACGATTAAGCTTATTAACAAGATGATAATGTGAATGTGGCGACAGCACTGCCGGAAAGCTTTACGCACAACCGATTGTCGCGGAATCTTTGAAAGCAAATACCCATGTAACGCAATTGCAAATAACATTTTCGGATAAGCTTTCAAGCGCACGGGCGTTCCTTACGTTGGAGAAATTATTCCGTAGCAAAGACATAGAAATGCTCTCATCCGAAGCATAGTAAGATGATAGAAATGCTCTCATCCAAAGCGGAGGAAGTTGGAGCCAGCTTGCACTCCGGCATAGATCCACCAAGGCAGGAACGTATCACCATGGTATGCGGAGCAGAAATACAGCCAATATAAAAATCCACCTTTCCAAAATTCTTTCTACGATATTTTCATTGTAAATGCAATCCTTGTCTGTTGTTTCCAAACGGCTCACCATCTTTGAACAATTGCTCCATTCGTCAGTTTAAGCTTCACAAGCTGAGTATCAGACGAATCAGCTACCTGAGGTCTACCGTCACAACTTTGCACACCTGTCTGAGTAGTATCTTAGTGGGCCTCTCTATGAAAAATCATTTTCACATTTAAAGGCATCATCATATTATTTTAACGCATTTGTTTTCCCGGAAGGTTTAGACACTGACACTGCGTACACGACGCAAAACCGATTTTACTTAGAGGGTTAAAAAAGCACTGATTCTCCATGTTCTCTTATTTGCAGTTATTCCTCTCGAGGAAGATTTTCTTGAGCAAAGAAATATGACAAAGCACTTTCGGCAAGTCCACAAATTGGCCCTGAAAGTTGATGTTTTTATTCACATTGTTTTCAACAGCATCCTACCATTGTAAAAACACACTGCTGATAGAAGAAATATTGCAGACTTTTCCCTTACTGTGCGTACCCGTAAGAAATTTAACTACTGAATTACCTTTCCATCTTTCCATGATGCCACGGGGTATTTCGTTCGTTTGAAAGCAACGCATTGTATCAGTCTTCACTGCTGTTTTAGTAACACAGTCGAATTTTTATAATCAAACCTCAAAGCTTTGTTTTCTTTCTATCTCCTGTCAGTTTTGTCATTTCCACTACTTTTCTGCCCTTACTTGCCAACATAACCAGCCACACACGACGTTCGTAAATAGGTAGCTTTCTTTCGTGATACCATGTTGAACAAAAAAGTCACACTAACAACGCAAAATCAAACACATAGTGACAAGCAGAGGAATAAAAACGCGTGTTAGCTACACATGATAAATCCAGTAAAACCAATGAAGGCATGCAAGATAATGACGAAGGTGAAACGCTTGACATGCAAGTAAAAACGAATCATGCATGACAGAAACACACAAAAGCAAAAAACATAAACTACACAATAGGTAACATACCATGGGACCACCAATTATAAATTTCCCTGATGGCTGGATATGGTAAATGGTGTTTTCATCCAAATATTGCGATGGTACCACAGCACGAACCACCTGTGGATGTTGTTAACGTCACAAATATGTTATAAGCACATGCAAAGACAAATGCATTTTTTAATTTTATCCACTGACCATCAACTGGTATGTGATAAACTAATAATACCTGCAGCTAAATTGCATTACCAACCCCAAGCAGCTTATGGCGAAGTGGAAGCAACTAAATGATATAATCACTGGAAAAGTTCAAAAATCGTTCTTGTACTAGATCAGTGGGTTCTATGAGCCACATGCAGCTCCCAAGTACCCTATGAGCGGCCCTCAACAGTCTTTCAATAAAACCTCTAAAATTTTGTGCAACGGCCTTCATTCTGCTATAAAACACAACGTGCCAAGTGACTTGTGTTAAAATTTCTTTAGTGCAGCTCCCTGACGATTTCGTAAGTCTGGATTTGGCTCCCTTCAGTGAAAAGGTTGAGAATCATTTGAACAATATCTAGCAACGAACTATTAATAATTTCTATGAAACCCACCCATAAACTTATGGCCCCTGAGATAGAATTGTGGGTCATAGTTGTGGACCACGAGCACTTAAGAAGGCCATTAGTGCATTTGCTTTCCACCACACAAGATATTTTTGACAAAAGGGGCATTCTTTAACCTTCGCAGGCATGTCCAACAAGCCCTTAAAGAACAAAAATGACCTGTGACTCACAAATTAACCATCACTTATGAAGAACAAAAGTGATGAAAGGAAAATGAATACCAGGTAAGTATTCCACCTAAAACAAAATTCAGATATTTCAAGCCAAGATTAATGAGTAAAGTTAAAAGCCAGAATAACAGTAACATCAATACAAAAAGCCACAAAACTCTGTCATAAAAATTTCCTTCTGATGTTGGATGTGATCTCCATAGCAAACAGCGCACAAAATATGATGAGTAACATGTTTGAACTACCAAATTGTTGGAATGAAACAGAATGGAAAATTTTGCAGCCAAGATCTTACAACCTTTTAAGCCACAGACCAACATCATATTACAATATGTTTGAAAATTAAACCATGGAAAGACAGTTTAAGAAGTGAGGAAAGTCTTGAGAATTTGATCATTTCAAAGTTAACATTCCTCTTTGCAACTGCTGACTTGGTTTTCAAATTTACTCTTTAATAATATAGAAATATCTGCCAAGAATATGTTCGTGATAACTGCATCTCTAAATTTTGTGTTTGCAGAACCACAGCAATTAACATACCCTACATACAATGTTGATCAGAAGCAAGGTAATTAAATGTAAGTAGATACATCTGCCAAGAAAAAAAACACTGCAAATTAGGGATGTTAGTTCACCTTTTCCATTACTTCTTTACGAAGTTCTTCCACTCCAACTTCTTCACTATGCTGTGTAGAGATGACAACTGTGTGTACTCGAAGTGGAACAACAGCACCATGGTCAAGGTGGTGCTCAATGGTGACCTGTTAAAACAGAGAGAGTTGACATGACTGAGTGAAACCACTCTTAAATAAAGACCAACTCCAAACAGTAGTTCAATAAAGACCTATTGTAAAATTCTACTCTCAATGTGTGCAACAATATCAAGCAGTTGAAAAGAGGAAGCACAACATCTACTAGTAGTGATAAAGGTTTGCAGCAAATGAGTGTTACTGTAACTAAGAACACAAACATTCCTTTTCACCTTAAATCTAGGATGTCAATTATGCTTTTGTTTCTAAGAAACAGCCCACCTGAGTTTTTGAATCAGGTCTTAACCAAGGAAGAGTTCCATCTCGGCGCAATTTAGACAAGCGCGCATTTAGACGATGAGCAAGCATTACTGTCAGTGGCATGCACTCTTCAGTTTCATCAGTAGCATATCCAAACATCAAGCCCTGATCTCCAGCTCCAATTTCTTCATCTTTTTTGCCAATGTGTACAGCATCAGCAATTTCCACACATTGCTGTTCAACAGCAACTAGGACATTGCAGGTCTTGGAATCAAAACCTAAAAAAGATCACCTGAATTGAACTAAACTCACCATGTAACCATGTCCCTACAAATACAGTCATAAAATCTTTATGCAAAAGAGAGGCATAGAAATATACAGCAAAATTTTAGCAACACTTTACAAAACGGGCCCTAACCAACAGTTTGGGCACTGTATTTGTTTTTTCCAAATCACATGCCTACCTAGTAGTAGTGAAAAACCTTGAGAGCACCAAGTGTGCATGGTGTCAAAAACACTTCACAGCAAAACGACACACTTAAGATTACACAATCAAAAATTTGTAAGAACGTACCTTTGCTTGAATCATCATAACCAATGTGTTTTACAGTGTCTCGAACAATTTTCTGATAATCAACTACTGCGTTGGATGTGATTTCTCCACCTACTAGAATCATCCCAGTTTTGGCAAATGTTTCTGTGAAAAAAGCATGTAGCATTAACCAACTGTTCTTACAAATAAAGAGGATGAATTGAATGCAAAGAAAGTCTCATACCACATGCAACTTTTGCATTAGGATCAAGTCGCAAGTGAGCATCCAAGACGGCGTCACTAACTTGGTCACAAAGTTTGTCTGCAAAAGGAATTCGTTTAAGGCACACTATGGGTTTTAGCTCAAAAATGTGCGACAACTAAATCGTACAACTAAAAACAGGCTAAACATATACCAAAAGTTCATTCAAAATTATAGTTTGGGGTGCTAATTTTAACATACATTATACAATGGCTACAATGCTGATCTTTAGGACAACGTCTTTCCGTACAATGCATTTTAGCAAAGGACAAATCTTGGATAGTTCATTTAGCAAATATTACAACATGATAAAAAACACGATTAATTTTAAAAGATTTCTGAAAAGACCATACAAGCATAGTTTATCAAACTTGCTAACAACTGCTTTTCAGGTAAAAAGGCAAAGTTGTTCACTACTGCATGAAAATTTTGAATAGGCCAAGCACGTGTGAAATGTGAACAGCAGTTCTAAAGACAAAGTAAATTTGTTCCTGTTTTGCACATTTAGTATTTTATAGCATAGCATTAGCATGTTCTATCATTCTTTTTAAAAGCACATACCAGGATGGCCTTCCCCAACAGATTCTGATGTGAAAAGAAATGTTTCATTGCTGTGGTCAAAACCATTGACGTGGCCATTCATTCCATTTTCTTGTGTCATTTTTCAATCAGGGTAATTGTACAAACTACACAAATAATTTAACACATAAAAACACAGCTCAAGGACTGTAACAAAAATGCATGGTTTTCATAAACGGTGAAGCACCAATATTTGAATAATAAAACTAGCAGAAATGTACGCTATTAACCCTGTTGTAATTAAAAGCCTTTCACAATGAGTATTCACACACAAATAGCCAAAAAAGCTCACAGTCACAGCCTATGAGTAATGCTCACAGCCCTAGATGCTAAGATTCCCCTACCTAGGCAGCATCAGTAGCTTAGGATAATTTTAAATGATTTTATTAAAGTGACAATAAAAAAGCAAATCATTCACCAAAACATCTGCAGGCCATGATTGTTTACCAGCAAACAGTACCATTGCAATGTTTCAGAACAACACAAACATCAACAACACTAGATTTAGCAGCAAAAGCATCCAGGCAAGTGTGCTCTCCAGTGGTTGCTGAGACAAAATCCTCTTCAAATTCATCTAAAATAAAGGGAGAAGTGTTAGCTCTCTTAAGCCTTTTCCTGTCTAATTCTGCTCATACGGATTTAAATCAATACAAAACGCACTTCTTCTCGCTCAGCTCATTTAAATGCTGCCTTCCTAATCCTTGGTGGGTAGTTTACTTAGTTAAGAGTAATTTCCAACACCAGATGTTTTCGAAAAACAATTCTGGTACAAATTTTGATGGTTTTTCTACAAACGTACTTTAAATTTTGAAAATAATTTTGTCTTTAGCGGCAATATACTGTAGATACTAACTGCTGCAAACGTAATAGAATTGATTTAGATTTACATTGAGGGTGCTATAGTGTAATTAAGCCAGCACCACCAGCCTAATTTCTCAGTCTGCTGAAGATTTTCTATGATTGTAAAGCCACAGGTAAGAAGCAGAAAAAGCTAATATTTGAACATAACGATTTACTAAAATGAACACGCATCCACCGTCTGGCGGCTGCCACTGCTGTGTGCCAAACTGCTACATACACTGCTTCCAACACATGTTGCGATCACTGCAAACACGAGACTGAGGAGGCCCGCCAAACAACGACAATGGTTTATATATTGCAAATATTCACTCAAGCGAAACGTTTCAAAATGAAATCATTCATGTGAATAAAAACTTACGGGTAAAATACAATAAAACGAACGGGTAAATTATTACAAATATAGTTCACTTGATCACTTCAAACTTTTTCTGCGAATTTCAAAACTTTTTGCGAATTTCAAAAATTTCTTTCAAAATATTATATTTTGGGGGCAATTTCTTGCAAGTTAATATGTGTTGAGTTCGCATTGCATCCTCAACATGAAGCGTCTTGTGACTCTGAAATACAAACAAAGAAAGTCCTCAAACGCAAGTTCAGAAAACAACTTGGAAGATTGTCAATAATATCATTGAGCAGCAAAGACAAAGAAGAAGCATTCGAAAGTCAAGGTTAAAAGTCGCATCACCAAATGGATTGAATTCCAGGAGTACGAAGTTGGAACAATGTATCAACCAAGGACACTTGTTTTATAACGACATTGCGTTGTGTACTCATACCCCACATGTATTGTAAGTCACACCCAGGAAGAGAGTAACCCGAAATATTGTAGAAATCATTTGCAATAATATCCCGTACGAATTTATCAACAATATTCCCGATCTAAACGGATAAAAATTAGAATCATTGATGCGCGACTCCTATTTCGGATTTGCCGTAAGAGCGTAGAACGTACGTGATCACTAGTGTCGCTATTGCACCGTATACGATTCGAGATGTGGTCACGTGACCTAGGTATGATACATCGTGTTAACCTCAGAAGCGGAATTGTTACACTTGGGTCAGTCAGTCGTGGGCACACCAGGCTAGCAGCTAAACTCGACCGTGGGCATACTAAGCGGGATTAGTCTGATTGGGTATATCAAGTGATCCTATTACCCAGTAGAGATTCATGGTTTAGTGGCTATGATGTTGTTGACAATCTGAGTTGCTCTCTCCTCTATGAAAGAGTAGAATTCGCATTAACCCCTTTCACCTGTAATAATTATGTATGTGCATGTGATCCACATTATAAACCCCTGTTGTGATGAAAATCGCAGCGCTTAAAGTTATCAGAATAAAACCATGAGTGAATACAATCCTATTGTGATAAACTGAGCAGGTCGAGCGAAACGGGCGGGACTAAGTTTCCTAATTGTTAACTTGGGCGTGCCTTGGGCACTCCGGCTAAATTCACCAGTACTCTTGCGGAGTTGTCCTAAATGTGTTGTGGTCTTCTTTAGAAGAGGGCTGCAACACATGTTTGTAAGAAAAACGTTTTAAGCGAATTTTTTAACTACAAGAAAAGCTCAAATTACCTAAAACAACCCCAATTCCAGACTGCATTTTTTCTATAAACACAGAGCAACGAGCACTTCACACTTTTTCACAATTCAACCTTGCTAAGAAGCCCTTAACAATAATTCAATTATGTCGAGTTTCAAATTCATGGGAATGGTTTTGAAGACGGCACAGCAGAGAAGAAGCCTTACTACATTCGTTTTGTGCTCTCTTCGGAAAATCACGAGTATTCTACACCACCCATCTCCGCTGGTTCTGGACCCGGGCCCAAGTAGCCACTTCCGTGGTGAATGTTGCATTTATGGCAAGTAGGCTACATGGCCCTGGCAAGCTTCGCCATAACACAACCTGGAATCGAACCCTTCACTTCGGAAGTTCATGTAAAAAATAATATTCATTTTTGACGTGTCCATGTGAAACTTGAGGGTGCATTTCAAAGAGATTAGTAGCAGAGACTTGATAACTTTAGACGTTTACTTGACTAGATTTGTGTTTTTGGATCACTCAAAGGATTCGCGTCATTTTCAAAGATATCACTTGACATGAGTCAGTTCTTTCTGAATTAAGGAAGTCTGTTATTGAGATCAATTGAAGAGAAAATTTGTCACAAACTTCACTACTTCTGCAACAGCGTATTCAGAGCACGTTGACTTGCCACTCGAGTCAATTCATTTTTGCAAAGTCTCCGAATTTCTGTTGAAAGAAGCAAATGTTCTGGGTCGAAAGCAAAAACAGCATAAAGACAAAAAATTTTATACACGTCCAATTGTCTTGGACTTGAAATGGAGTCGAACTTGCAAAACCAGTGACTCGAACCTTTGTGTTTCAGGTTTCTGACCGGACTCGACTAAAGCCTTGACTAGATTCTGGTTCGACTCAAAAAATGACACCTACTCTGATTCGAGTCGGTATCAAAATGCTTGTGACACGACTTGCTAGACGCGCCTAGCAACTTGAATAATGTGCCTCGTCCTCAACAATGCTGTTCACGCAACCGATAGAAATCGGATTGTAGGCCTACATAGTTTGTTCATTCAACAACTTTGGGTAGGCCTACTCTATCTTCAATGGTTGGGTGAAGACTTTTCCAGGTAAAACATTCCTGATGTACAAGATTGTAGCTACAGTAAAAGTGCACTACTAACTTCTGCAAAACCAGAACATATTCATGAAGGTTTTAAAAACACAAGCATTATGACTATTTTAAGACATATTTCCACATAAAGATTTTTACATACTTTAGTATTTGACCGACAAGCCACAAAGTAGGCTATAGTTTACTGAGCTTTAACCAACAGATTATGATTCTGCTAACACCAGTGATGGGATTCCACCGGTTCGCTAGAGCTTGTTCTTGGAATTTTTTTAAACCCGAGAACCGGTTGTTGGCTTAAGTCAGGGGTTCTCAATTTTACCCCATTAACACTTTTCACTCAGAAGTTATTTTGGCAAACCCCTCATAGATCTGTTACTAACTTTTAATAGTAAAAAATAAGACTAAAATTTGGGAAAATCGCTAAAATCACTAATTTCCCTTGATAGACTGTACCAGTTGGCAACACAAAGATCGAGCTTTCCACTTACAGTAAACCTGGGTTAATCCGGATTCGGTTGATCCGGATCTTCGCCAAAACTGGATGAAACTAGCGGTACGAATGATTTTTAACGTTATTTTTTATAAAAATCTTCGGTTTATCCGGATTTTTAATCCGGATCTTCGCCAATACCGGATAAAATTTTCTCTTTTTACATCTCGTAATCCGGATTTTTTGCACTTCCACGCTGTTGTGTTCTTTAAGTGCACTGACTGGTCTCTAGAAAAGATTCGGCAGCTTTCAGGTGCAACACAAGCGTGCTCACGATCACCAACGAACGTTCAGAATAATGATAGTAGGCCGAATGGCTGCAACATCCGACTAATCGTGGAGACGATTACTACGTCACACACGGGCACAGAATATCACGTTAAACATAATGTTCAAGGCATGCCGCCGCACCACGGTTTCAGTCTGTTGATCAATGTTGGATGTGCCAGAGTAAGAGCATCAGGGCCGTCGCCAGCGGTGGGGCAGTGGTCCCCGGTCCTCCCATTTGAAATCTGTGCCCTTCCATTTCACGTTTGGCCCCCTGGTTGCTGTATACATCCAATACAGTTTTTTGAAATGTGGCCCCCCTTCTGGTTTTTGGCCCCCCCTGCTGCTAAATCCTGACGACAGACCTGAAGAGCATTATCCCTGATGAGTGTATTGTACTCGGTAAGACGTCTGGAAGGCATTACCTTCCAAAGAAGTGGCTGCTGATGTACCAGTTGCAGAAATATGTGTCAGTCCAGAATCCCAGATTTCTTCGCAGCCAAGTAATCGAAAATTATTAACTTAAGATTGTTCATAACTGCCTAGATATAGCGGTTAGCCTACTAGTCTGATGTACCATTGTAAATATATTAATAAATTTGCAGTGCTTCTGCGAAAATCTGATGTTGGGTCGTAAATGTGTTAATTTAAGTGATTTTCACCGATGTCTCCGTGCTTAGATGACGTCAGGCTAGAAACAACCATCTTCGGTAAATCCGGATCTTCGCCTACACCAGATAAAATCGTCGGTCAAATCGAATCCGGATTAACTGAGATTTACTGTATATCCGGCCAACCAGCATGGTTTGCCTCTGGAGACTGTGATAATGAGATAATTTGCTGCTAGTAAGTCCTGGAGTGAGAGAACCTGTTCTAATGTTAACCCCACCACTAGCTAAAACCATTGGCAGAATCATGATGAATGCTTGCCTTTAACATGCAAAGATAGTCTTGTCCTTTACCTCAGGTTTCATTGCCAATAGAGGTAACTGGTTAGCAAGAAAAAAGGTGCCTTAAGGTGTTGCAGAGTCACAGGCGATGATTCGTCATCATCCCAAACCTGGCGCACTGGCTAAAAAATTCATCACCGAAGAAAGCGATAACCTGTCAGTTTGATATCTTTTCCTCAAAGCAGAGGTTAGAAAATCATCTGAAGAAAATCTCGAACACTAAGATTATCAAGCCAATGACAAAAACATTTGGAATTTACTGTGTTTATAACATGACCCATTTAATTGCGGCTAAGTTGAGGCTTTGCCCCAATTGTGGCTTTTTTCTTACTAACTCATCCTCCAGATTGTGGCCTGATTGTTGGTTTTAGCAACACAGGTTGCGAGGTGGGCCAGAACTCGAAACGAAAGAAGAGGTGATCACGGAGAAGTAGTGCCGCGTTGGACTCCGGCCGGGATCTACACTTTTAGCTGGAGCCGGTGCAGGACCCCGTGTCAAGCGAAATTTCTGACTTGCGAAATTTCTGACTTCAAGCCATGTGCGCATGCACAGAGTAATATTCTACATATCAAATATGCTGAGAAAACTGATGATTTAGGGGTTATGGTTTGGTGTTTGGGTAAGTGTGTCGGGTTTCGGTTAGGGTTGGAAAAAGAAAAATAATTGAGGTCTGAGACTAAGTCCAATATTTTTCAGTGGTTATAGTTATTCCCGTACTATAGCTTGTTATGGGTGTCTGACATCTAACCTAAAAGTTTTAATTTACACAACACACATCAAAAAGTAATGGCCAAACTTTATTCCTTTACTCTGAAAAGCAAAATATCTGACTAGCAACAATAGGTCAGAAGTTTCGCAGAGGACAGAAATTTCGCTTGCCACCGGAATTGGAATTATAAAGAAACACTGCACCCGGAGCACGGAGCTCAGAGATGAACATGGACTTGTATTTGGAATTAAATCCTGTCGCATTTTAGTATTTTTGTGGATTTGAATTGTATTTTTACTTTACAATTTCTGCTTAACTGGATTTGGATCGGATTTGGATTTGATAATTTTGTTTTGAACTTCTTCGCAAATCTCAATTCAGTTTTGGAATCACAGATTACTGTATTCATAGATTAGTTCAGTGGACTTCCTCACATCGGTCGAGATTGTTTCATTCATTCATACTGCTACAACAAAAATTATCGGTATTGATTACTAAAGGCGTTATGGAATATATCTTTGAATTGTTGTTCTACATTTGCCCAAAGGGAAGATCCTCAATGAGAAATTGTTTTTTCGCCAGCGTTTGTTGAAATTTGCTGCATGAAATAGCTTTGGTTGCTTGCATATCTTGTGTTATAACATTGAACGTCAGCCGTTTTCTAAACAAGTCTTCAAATGATGTCGGCAACATTTCATAGTGAAATTTGTGCATCAGTTTACCTAATTCTAACTTATAAATATCGTGAAGTTTCAGAATATTGAGAGATTTATACAGAGGTGTAATATCACATCTAAGGTTGTTATATGTAATAGTGCGTAGAATATTATTGTATACTACTTGTAGTGGTTGCAAAACAGAGTTATTAGCTGTACCCCATGAAACAATGCAGTATTTTAGATGACAATGTACAAGACTAAAATGTATCATTTTAAAACACCAACTGATACCGCATTTCGAATTTTATAGAATAGATAAGATGCCCTAACTAGTTTTGATTTTATCAAGCAGTGCCCATGCTGGGCTAATATGTTCGACGAGACAACCGAAATTGCTACTTTGCAGCAATACCTTACTTTTGTTCAGTACATCGATACAGTAGGATGCCAGGCAACTGCATTTTTGGATATTCGACGTATTGACGCTCATGGAGTAACTGCTGCTAACCTCAGGGTCGTAACGAGGGGGGAAAGGGTGTACGATCCCCGGGCGCCGAATCACTGCAGGGCAGGGTTGCAGAACCGAAGTCGGAGTCGTAAGGGGTCGGAGGTTTCTGGGTGGAGTCGGAGTCGGATTCCTAGTGACACTGGCAGTCGGAGTCGGATTTTTTTGTCCGACTCAGGATGTCCAACTAGATCATTTTTTACATCACACTGCTAAATTGAGAATTCTTGTTGAAATGGTACTATTTCTTTTGAAACTTTTGTTGAAAGAGAGATTTCTTGCTGTGTACCACGATTTCCATTGATGTTACCAGTCAAATTTCAATCCGTTTATGTTAAGGAGTCGGAGTCGGAAATTTTGGAAAGGTCGGAGTGGGGTGTCGGAAATTTTGGAAAGGCGGAGTTGGAGTCGGATATTTTTCCTCCGACTCTGCTACCCTGCTGCAGGGGACGCCGAATGACTGCGGAGGGCGCAGAAAACTCCCAACAGTGTCACAAATATTTTCTTCAACACAGTACATTTGCTTCCGACAGGCCTCAGGTTCGAAAATTGGGGCTCCAAACTTGCTTCTTGCCCTGGGCGCCCGGCAGAGGCGAATTTTCATTTTCGGGGCCCTAGGCTATTTTACATTGGGGACCCTTCTGGAAGGTTCCCAATGACTGATGTCATACAAATTAGCACTACACGTGCTCGCTACATTCACTGAACAAGTTCTTCCAATTCATAATCATATTACTTTGTTCTGAATTCCCTGGATATCAGGAGCAAAACAGTCATAATGAAACTAACGAAAAAGCCAGCGGTCACGTTATCTGACAACACTCCCATTACATGTTCATTGAGTTCCCTGTGCAATTGCACGGTTTGCAAGTGTCAAGAGATCGCTCTGAATAAAGCATCTGTACTTCTTACGACAACCAACAGCCTGTTACTGTACCTAGTCGGAGATTGACGGGACTTTTGTCTGCAAAATCGCTGAAAATTTGAAAATTTTGTCATACTTTATCTTTCTAGCTAAAGCGTGTTCCGCATACAGAATAGCAAGACTTTGCAGCATGACCCTCCCCCGAAACAAACCTGCTAAGAATTTTACTGGTGTTTTATATTAATTTTCAACTGTTAGAAAATAAATGGAAGGAACAGTCTGACTCAAAAAACGACGTTAGTGACTGACGACGAACAAAATTCTTGGAGGCGCTAAAGGTAAACTGAGACTGGTGCTTTCATACCTCCTTGCCTCAATAACTAACAGTAAGTCAGGGCAGATTGTGTGATCTAACTTTGATGAGGAAAGGGGCATTTTTGTGTAATTTGACCAGAAAAGGCTGGATATGTTAATGTTTCGATGGAATTGTGTTCTTCGAACACAAGTGATACATGACTTGCATTAAATAATTTATTGTACAATTCAAATTAATTGTGTTGTCTTTTTAAAAGAAATTGTCGTTTGCAGTTGCAATATCTTTGATTTTTTTCTAAGATGTGCAATTTTGTCAGGCAACACTATGTAGGTCTATATTTTATAAGAACGTTGTTATTTGAATGTTTTGATATTCTTCAGAATAAAAATAAATGTGTGTAGAAGTATGTTTGGTCCTTGTGGATAATATTTTATTTTCTGAAATTTCGAAGCAAAAATAAATACAAATATTTTCCGTTTTAAAACATTTTTTCTTAATGTTTTAATTTTCGCGCCAATATATAATACATAAATTTTTAGGAAGGACGCACACTTCAACTTATCCATTGGCGCCATTTCGCACAGATGCGCCACTGCATTTTGCGCTATTGAATATCTGCAGCTTTAGCTACATTGCAGGCTAGTCTTGCCTTTACCCCGTATCTTACCCAAAAAAGCTAAAGGAGATAGACCCGGGCTGAACGAAAGTACCTTACTGGCCTCGTGTAATCTGAAAAAAGCATTCAGGCGTTTTGTTCCACACATTATACGTAACAATAAACAAGGCTCAACGCCATAAAAAGAGAATGCTCATCGTCATTCACTTCAATCCTCTGCGCTCATTCTTCAATATCAGGGATCTCCAAACTGTGGCCCGCGAAGCTATTTATTCGAACTGCAAAGACATTCTCCACACTACGGCCCGCGAATACATTTTGTAAATAATGAAATATTAATTGACAAAAAGCTTTTTGATTTGGTAGAATGTAACATACCCCGAAAGTTACAATAACATTACGTAAGATGTCCGACCCTCGCACTGTTGTGTAATAACTTGTGTAACACTCGGATAAAAACGTTTGGAGACCCCTATTCTATACAGATCTTTTGTTAGCGACATAGTAAAAAAACATGCGTTGAACGAAAACCAAAATACAAATATAATTACTTACAAAATGTTGGAAATTGTCCCTACTCCCGAAATTTTGGGCCCTCCCAAATCGGGGGCCCTAGGCGCCTTTTTAGCCTAATGGTAAATCCGCGCCTGGCGCCCGGGCATGTAACCTCGTTAAGCCCTTAGCTAACCTGTTCTGACTTTGGAATGATGTTGCTGCCGATTACGATCTTGATGTCAGCAAGAATGTCATTGTTGCATGTGATGGAGCTGCTGCATTGGTAGGCCGCCGAAATTCTCTCTCTCAGATGTTGACTGACCAAAACCCGATCACTTACACCAGTGGTTCCCAAAATTTTTCGAGCCGTTACCCAAATCGAGGTAACGATTAAGTCTTATTACCCACAATATTTCGCAGTAATCGCTCATAATATAGAACAAAATTGTGGTTTTGGTTCCGCATTACCTCCCGAAGAATCGCATATTACCCCTGGGGGGTCATTTACCCCCAGTTTAGGAATCACTGACTTACACCAAAGCCTCTCTTTTCTAGGAGGACTTGCTTACACAGTGCAATGCGCGTCGCTTAGCCTTGGTTTGTACAGACACAGTGAAGGAGCTACAGCACATCCAAGATTGCGAACGCGATTTAGTCCAGACATGGAAGTACGTTTCAGCCTTAACGCTAAGAATGGCTAAACTGCATGAAATGCAAGCTGCTGAGGTTTATTTTTCTAAGCGAAAATTAGTTAAAAGCCTGCTGTACCTGCTGACTATGTCATGGTGAGGCTGTGATTGCGATGAAGGCTGAACTATTGCCTGTGTACGCCACACTTAAATATTTTACTTCTCCAAATAAAGGTTGCACAGCAGTAGGTATTCACTTAATATATTCAAAACGCTTGCTTTTTCACCTGCTGCACGCTGCTTTAGAGCATCTAAACAAGCTATCATGACATTTTCAAAAAGACAGTCTTCATTTTTCTCACATGCAATCAGCTCTTTCATTATGTCAAAAGGAAATTAAGAACGTGGACGATTCGGATCATGTTGCAAATAGCCTGAACGTGATTGGCAAAAATTTTGAAATTTTTTGCCAAGCTCATTTTGAGCTAATCTGATGCACTAGCTATCAAAACATACTGTGAACCACTGCTCCATAATCTTGAAGACCGCTTTCCCTAGCCTGAAATACTGTCGGCCTTTCGTATTCTTGATGTGAAAGAGATTCCTCTATGCCTGTGGTTTTCAACCTTTTTCATGCAGCGACCCATTTTGCAACCCAATTTAACCTAACGACCCCTTTCTGAAAATTTCAAGTCAGGCATATGAAATGCAGTTGTGTTTGCACAATAGAAAATCACAATGAATGTTTTATCAGAAGCTCTCGCGACCCCCTAGAAAAATGGCAAACGACCACCACGGGGGTCGCGACCCCCAGGTTGAAAATCACTGCTCTATGCCAACCAGTGCCAGCTTTATGGAAATCATAATGTGAAACTGCTGATCACAAGGTTCATTGCGTTTCAGCTGAACAAACCTTGAAAGTAGCAAATGATTACCAAATGTTGAAGGATAGAATGATTATGCCAGAGTTTGATTTTTGCCAAGATGCTGGTGCAGTTTGCAGCAAAATTGTCCGAGATGAAATCTTTTAAAAAATATTTCTTGAACTTCACCGGCTTTGCAGCATTGCGCTGTCCATTCCACTTGCCACAGCCTGACCAGAGCGAGGATTTTCAACTCTGTGCCTTTTTAAAACTAAGCAACGGAACCGGCTGCTTGATGTAATTCTGAATGCTCTGATAAATGTTTCAATGAACGGTCCAGCGCAGCTTACAGATGAGGGCGCGCTTGGGATTGCTTAGAGATGGATAGAAGCAAAGAATAGACGGAGAGAGAGTGACAGAGCGAGCACCAAAGACCGTAGAATCTGCAGTCTGCAGATGTCGAGGAAGAAACCGATGCTTTGACTGATGAACAAGAACTGTTTAATGAAGTTGAAATGGCAAAATTTGTTGTGTACTTTTTGTAAATACAGTAGTACTAATTGTACACTGTGACTGCCAATACTGTAGTAAACAACACGTTTAGGAATTATTTTGAACGTTTTGCAAAAAAAATGCGGTCTAACAAAATCCTTTGGTGTTCCCTTAAAAACCAATCCCTAAAAAAACTGTTGCAATACTTGCCATGTTAATAGATTGCTATGGTAATTAGTAGACCCATTTGAGGTTATTGCAGTTCTTGACCTTCTTTTATAGTTCAAGCTTTTCCTTTAATTTTAGCCTAAATGTGTGATGCTTCGAACTTGGACATACACGTTTGACAATGATAGCGTGACTCGAGTCAACAACTCGAGTCAGGATTTTGGTAACTCGATGCGAGTCACGTCGAGAAACGATGTTGTGAAGACTCGATACGAATCACGTTTCTCAACGAATGACTCGAATCGAGCCAAAATCAAAAACTTCGAGTCAGAGTAATTTTTGCAAAATCTGCACACATTTGATTGATAAACCTAGTTACTTTGCATACAGAGAAACGAGCTTTTTTGCTTCAACGTTGATTAATATTATCGCAAATTTTCTGTTTTGACAGTGTCTCCTAGTGGTGTAATGCTTGTGTTACGTGGAAGTACGTATTTCAGGACACTTCCTCGGGAGCACTGGATAATTTGGAAGGAATATGTCCAAGGCACTCCCAAGTTAACAATTAAGAAACTTAGACCCGCCTGGTATCGTTCGACTTATGTTCAGTTTATCATCAAACGTATTTGTATTCACTCATGGTTTTATTATTATAACTTTAAGCACGGCGCTATTAATCTCAAATGCATCAGAAAGGTAATCGAAAACAACAGGGGTTTATACCAGTAACATAAGTTAAAGCACGTAACAGAAGTTACTGCGAACAACAAGGGTTAATACGAGTTCAATTCTTTCATGGTGGAAGAGGGTAGCCCATACTGCCGTAAATTCAATAAGTCTCAGTCTAACAGACTACCTGTAGACTGTACAACAAGTTTCCAGTGGGAAACTGTTTCCTAGCCAGTGGGCTAAGGTTAAAGTTAGGCAGTGGCCTAAGTCCTGCAGTGACTGGACTTGTTACTTGCTCAAGCAGTGGCTCAAGACCGACTCGAATAGACAATTCAGCCACCGTCCGTCGGTCTGGCGACCTATTTTTCTCGTCTCCTATTGGTTGAGTCTATCACGTGACAAGGCGCTGCGCGGCGCGGTCCGCTCGCGACGCTAGTGGTCACGTGTTCGACGCGTGATTACGTCGAATCCAGAAT
>Ga0210059_1007591_pt1 | contig 17205 bp, 13 predicted proteins | sample Ectturendosymbi2_FD_188042 | JGI IMG/M metagenome (GOLD analysis project Ga0210059, IMG submission 188042) | Ecteinascidia turbinata endosymbiont from Florida, USA - Sample 2 (SPAdes) (version 2) | ecosystem: Host-associated > Tunicates > Ascidians > Unclassified | place: Key West, Florida...
CAAGTTTGAAAGGGTGTACCAATACAAAAAAGGTTGACAACCACTGGACTAGAAGACTGGCTGATCCGTTTAAGCCCTTGAACAGCTCTCTAGCACAATCACCAGAGAAGCTACGGCGCTGGTAAGGCAACTGACAACTGCTGGTTTTAGGCCGATTTCGAAGTAAGTTTGACTATGAATATTATATTCATATATTCAATATATCGTACCCTGGCTCTCATGCTATAGTGTTAACATACTTATTGAGCAATAGGCATAGCACATTTATTTACTTAGTGAAATGTGAAATTTTGGTACTTACATCTGCATATGATACTGATGGCTTCACAGCCACACTGCTGCAATAATTAATGGTTACACAACAATACAAATGAAACGAAAGCAATAGAACTTTATCCTAAATTAGAAAAACCACCAAAACCAGCCATATTTCAAGTATTGTGCAAAATTAAACATCAATAGAAAATTACGCATACAGTAGCCAAGCCTACGTAAATAAATCATAGATACGAAGTAACATAGTTCAGAATTTGATGACTGGCGGAATGCCGTCTCATCCAAGTTCCAACCTGTTTTCCCGGTATGATCGACGGTTAGGGCTGCGACCTCGTGCTCGTTTCATTCGTGATGGACTTTCTCTATCTCCGTGACGTTTCATATCAGCACCAAGATGAGTTATTTTGTTGCACAACCACTTTACAATCGCTGTTAAACAGACTTCAGGACCATGCTGCAAAACAGGAATTCCGGAGAAGAACAGTTCAGCGTTGCTTAATCCTCAGCTATCTGGAAAAAGCCAAACAATATGTACGATGTTACAAACAACAAGATGCAAATAAAATTAATCTTAAAATATCATCATAAGTACTTCAAGTATTCTAAAATACCTATAATAGCAAAAAAATGTATTCAAAATGTGAAATCTTCAAAAGTACAATATCAAATAAAAGTTTTTTCTCTTTCGACAAGGATAAACCAATTCCGTTTGTCTCGTTTCAGTCACGTGACCTGCTACCAAATGAATTGGCGTGGCCTGGCGCAAAATAATGCGCTACTGATAGTATTGAACGGATCGAAGATTTTTACAATCATAATCCGATATTTTCATTTTGTAATCCAGTCCGATCCTAATCCGGTATTACCGTCCAGCAGAGATGAGCGTTGAACTGGACTTGGATTGTACTGGATTCGGACTTTGACGAATTTTATTGAATTTAGAGTGGATCCGGTCTGTAAAGTGCTTGATAAATCTAGGATCAGGACCGGCTTTGGACTGATTTACTTGAAAAATTTGCGTAATTTTTGTTTTCGAAAAGTTAATTTTTTGGACTTTATTCAGACATGAATTTCAAAACTTTCATACTGTTTGGACTATGGTTGGACTTGGACTGAGCTTTGAAATTTCAGGACTGGATCTGGATGGCAAAATATGATTGTCCGCTCGGCTCTGTCGTCCAAATGTTTTATCCAATCCGTTTTATATCCGTAAAATCCCTCTGATTAAGCATTTGACTGCAGTGATCAACGCACTTTTGAGATCCATATCTCATCCGGTAGAGATTTTTTGTAAATCCGGTTCTGAATTGCAAAATGCGGTTGGATCGCCATCCGAAAACCGGTTCATGTTCAACAATGGCTACTGAAGCCAGAGGTGACCATGGATCCTGAGTGCCGGAGTCGACTCTGGCAGGATTCTGCGTTTTTCTCTCGGATCCGGAGTCAAAAATTTGTGAAAAAACGGACCCGGATCCGCAGTCACTTTTGAATTTCAGCAGTAGCAGGAGTCTAAGTTGTCATTTCTTAAGCAAGAACATGGGTGAATTTCGGTTAAATTGTTGGTAGCCGGAGTCTGAACAGGAGTCGGCTTCGAAATTTTCGACTTGCAAAATTTCTGACTTCACACCATGTGCGCATGCACATCTTAATATTTTACACATCAAATACGCTGAGAAGTCTGATGATTAAGGCTTAGGGTGTGGTGTTTAGGTAAGTGTGTGGGGTCAAGGTTTGGGTTATGGCAGAAAAAGAAAAATATTTGAGTTCTAAGACTAAGTCCAATATGTGGTTATACTTATTCCCATACTGTAGTTTGTTGTGAGTATCTGACATCTGACCAACAAGTTTTAATGTATACAACACACCAGAGATGATCGGATAGTGGATTTTTACTATCCGATCCTATCCCGTTTTTTAAAAATGATTTTTGGATCCGATCCGAATCCTGTTTTGGTTAAAATCATGCTATCCGCATCCGAAACTCTTGTATGATGCACAACATACATTTTTGTGTGGTGTCTAGTTTGTCTTATGAGGCAAAATAACTGCTGGGGTTATTTTGCCTTTAGCTGAACACGATTGGCTGAAGTAGTCACATGAAAAGTTTGGAACACATGCCCTACTTAGTTGACCATGACATCTGTAACAGTTCAGTCACACATCCATGGACAAGTGGCCTATTGTAATGGCTTCAGGGCTGGCAATCACTTATCAGCTTCTTGTTTGCATTAAGTGAACTGTAGGCTCAACCCTATCTCGAAACACTGAACCACTCGACCTAAAACTTGACCGTTAATCCCTGACCATAAGCATTGATCCTAAACCCTGACCATAAACTCTTAAACCCCAACCAATTGTCTCTGCCTCTTGAACTTGTCACATGACCACTTCAATCAATTGTGTTCAAATCAATTCAAAATAGTCCCAATACAGGTTTTGCCTCATTAAGCAGAATAGACACTACCTGCCTGAATGCGGTGTGCCACTGTTACGGTCAGAAAGCCTGAGTGGCAAGTGCCCAAAGATTTATACTGTGGAAGAAAGCAACAATAGAGATCACAAGATCACTTTTGTCGTCACCATAGTAAGTAGGCCTACTATCTTCACAAGGGCCTAGCTTCACAAGGGCCATTAGAGGTCGCTCACCAAGATCACTCCATCGGGAACACTCTGTTATTGCTTCTTCGCGCCACACAGGTTATACTGTATATGGGCGTTGTTCTCCATGCACATCTCGTTCGTGGTGAATCGTACATTCAATACAACGCCAACCGAGAGGTTGCAACGCTACTTTGGGCCCTGCCATGCTTATAAACAGAAAGTTTGACATATATTGCAAGTTTGACATATCCCGTAACCTAAATGCTTTTCTGAGTTAATTGCATTAAAAAGCAAGCTGAAGTTTTGCCACACAATCCTGTCGCCACAGGGGGGGGTTTGGTGAGCTAAGCTCCTCCGAAACAAAGCTCCAAGCACCCCCCCCCAATTGAAATATGGAGCAATATAAAACTGTGATGTTTGTTCAAACTTCAGAATGTCAATCCCCACTGCACAAATGTAAAGCACTCTATTTGAGACTTTCCGATGACGGTTCTGTCGGCACACCAAGCTTTTCATTAGCCATTTCTTTGGCAAGAATGGTTAGATTTGAACACATCCATGAGTTCCTATTCATAATTCATTGATTAACCCTACCCATTGTTGCATTTTAACCAAACCTACCTGTAACTACTGTAGCAATGCTAGTCTACAAACAATACACAACAATATACTGACTTGAAATATGCCATTTATATTGGAATGACTGACTAAAAATTCAGTCTAAGAAGTCACTGTTACGAAACAACAATTTTTCATATCGTTTGAGAAAGGAAAAAGCTATCTGGCCTGCTATCATCCAACAACCAGTCAATGCAGGCTCACGTAAATTAGGCGTGAAGACTGCAAAGCCTCGTGTAGACTACAGACCACATTAAAAGTTAGAGTGCTCTAGCTAGTCCAGACTAGATCACAGTAGGGCAGCACTAACTTGCCTTAGTCCAGGTACGCAGCAAACAACGTCCTTAATGTATACTGAATAAGCCCTATCTTGACACACCAGGAACAGATTCATGCTTACAAATTTGGCGTGTCCAATTAGCAGATTAAGAGGGGAATGGGATTACACTACGGGCTGAGATTCAGTGATGTAGTCGAGACCGTAACCTTTGAGACCGAGACCTGGTTAAAATTTCAAGACGAGACCGAGACTTCATCAAAAACTCCGAGACCGAGACTTCATCAAAAACTCCGAGACAGAGACCGAGACTCGAGACTTGAAGTCCGAGACCGAGACTCGAGACTTCAAAATTTGTGTATTTTGCCGAAATTTTTCAAAAACATGTCGTCATCACTTGACGAATTTTTCAAAAACATGTCGTCTTTTTTTTAAAAACATGTCTTTTTTTTCAAAACTGCTAATAGTGGTAAGCTTAGTAGTTTTGTACTGTGCAGTGTGAAAAGAAGCATGAATGAAAAAGGCTGCGCCAACGAAGCGCGATTTTTGCGACTGCTGCCGAAGCAGCAGGGGCGTCACGAGGTTAAATGGCGCCAGGGGCAAGAAGCAGTGGCGCCCCTATGTTCGAACCTGAGATCTTTCGGAAGAAAATGTACTGTTTTGAAGAAAGTATTTGCGACATTGTTGGGACTTTATGGCGCCCACATAGTGATTCGGCGCCCGGGGAATTGTTCCCCCCTAGCCCCCCTCGTTACGCCCCTGCGTAGCAAGGGGGCATTTTCGTTATGGTGTAGAAAGGGCAAAACGTTTTGTGAATGTCCATTGGCATTGTATTGTCAGTAACATGGAAAGGATAAGCAAAATATCAAGTTTGCCCCCCCTGGAAAAGTTTCTGCTGACGCCCGTGCTTCTGACTTGTTTTTTTCAAGTTTCTGGCATTTTTCCGATATGTTTTGGTTGTTTCTTACCTGCAAATACAACAAACAACCATTTCTTTGCAATATTCAAAGTCTCGAGACTTGAAACCTTCGAGACCGAGACCGAGAGGAGACCTGAAACCTTCGAGACCGAAACTCGGAAAAATGGGTCTCGAGACTCGTCTCGAGATCGAGACCAAGTCTCGAGACTCCATCACTGCTGAGATTACACCATGGACAGTCTTGAAGTCATGGCAAAGAGGACTGAAAAGATGCTTCTGAAAATAATAAGTGAATGATTGTGCAATGCGCAACTTTTTCCAAAAGTCGTGATCTTCAAAATATCGATAAAAGCGTTTCGGATATCCGGATCCGTATCCGGTTCCCATCTGAAAGCAGTTTTTGGATATCCGGATCCAGTTGCAAACTCACTATCATGCCGGATATCCAACTGGCAAACTAGATAATGATCACCTCTGCAACACACATCAAAAAAGTAATCGCCAAACATTATTCCTTTATTCTGAGAAGCAAAATAGCTGATAAAAAATAATAGGTCAGAATTTTCGCAGAGGTCAGAAATTTCGCTTGACACCGGATTCAAAAATTTTGCAACAGGAGCGGACTCGGAGTATAAAAAAGTGACCACAGCCACCTCTGACTGAAACTAAACATCAGAGGTTGCCATGGGTCGAAAGGGCCGGATTCGACACAAGCACGACCTGCGTTTTTCTTTCAAATCTGGATCCTGGCCCGGAGTCAAAATTTAAGATAAATGAGACCAGACCGGATTGAGTGTTTATTTTCCACAGTAGCAGGAGTCTGCATGACCTATATATAAACAATAAACATTGCTGAATTTTGGTTGCATCAATTCGGTGGTAGTCGGCAGTAAAGTGCCCGAGTCATTTTTGTCAAGTCAGAGTCACAAGACCTTCGAGTCAGAGGCGAGTCAGAGTCATCTACAATTTTTTCGATTTGAGTCAGAGGCGAGTCATGACTTGCTCGAGTCGAGCAAGGGAGGAGTCACAAGAACTGTCGAGTCACCTCGAGTCATGGGTTTGCAAGCTCGAGCCAATGTCAAGTCAAATGAAATTGAACATTTTTCCTGTGTCTTTTTTTTGCTACGAATTGGCGCCCAACATGCTATGAAATGGCGCCCGATATGTTAAAAAATGGTTCTCAATGTTGTTTTAGCAAGTTTGATTGGACGGTATTTACTTGTATATCTAAGTTTTTTCTGTAAATGCAGATTGCATTTTACTTGTCTCTTTCACTCTCAGTCAAGTCAAGAAAGAGTCACATGACTTCTATTTGAATAAGAGCTGATGATGTCTACTTTGTAGGCGAAATATATACTATGTAAGATCTTACTGTCTGATTCTGTGCTGAGAAAGGATTTTTTCAATTGACAGTGTCACTCTCAGTCATTGCCACAAGTCCAGCCCAACCTTGCTACCAGTGTTGCAACCACTCGGTTGTCATCATGTTGAATGTGTGATTCACCACATACGATATGTGCGTGAAAAGCAAAAACAAATACATATGGTGCAAACAAGGAATATTAGAGTTATCTCGTCAGGTGATCTCTATCGTTGCTTGCTGCCGCAGTGTTGCTACCGCAGCTGCTTGCTGCCGCAGCTGCTTGCTGCCACAGCTGCTTGCTGCCGCAGTGTCGTTGCTTGCTGCCGCAGTAACTGTGTGAAGCTTTGCGCACTTTTTATGATGATTAAGGGCGTTAAAACTACGCAGTTCATCTTTATTTTCCTTGGCAACGGATCCCAGGCTTAGAATACTGTGGGCCCCGCGTAGGGTTGCCAGGTCACTCGAAATTTTTTCAAGGACAGTTTGTTTTTCAAAGAGTTACGGTGAGCTACTTACACGGGCTTCCTCAGGGCAAGCCTGCAACCACGGGAGGAGCATTCGGTGGCAATGACTCCAATTTTTTTGTGCCCCCAAATTTTTGTTTTGTTCTTAAAAATTTTATTAAAATATGTAATAATAAAAAGACTTTCCCCCTTAAAAATGTACTTTTCACCCCTAAATCTTGATACCTGGTTACGGGTCTGCCACAGGGTGGGACGAAACGGGCATTTGTATCACCCCTGGAAATTGGGACTAAGGACCAAAAATATTTTGAAAATCTGAAGCATCTTGATTCCGATTAATTGATTTAATTCTTGCAATAACACTTTATTTGCCGGTATGGCATTTACACTGCACAAGAGTCAGCTTCACTGTTCTGGTGTGATGCAATGATGAGCTTGAAGTTCACTCATATCCACTCCATAGTCTGCAGACTCACGCTGCGAATCTTGCGAGCACATTTTCTACTGTTGCTTTTTGTTGCGTAACACTAACATGGCAACGAATTTACAAAGGTTCACTTCAAGTTACGATAGTTAATGCGTTTTTCCGGATGTGGCTGTTGACCTCAGACATCTTTGGTAGGTTCTGCAGCGAGACAGTGTATGCTGATAATGGTAACACCCGTTGTTTTGTATTTTGTGAAAAGAAGGAGCGATCCTGTAGCAATGCATCCACTTCCACAAATTTGAAAAATCCATTATAATGTGAGATCGTGAGAGTGACCAATGGGCCTGAGTGAATACTTAATCAAGCTACGCTTATGCAAGCTTCTTTTCACACAGTATCAAACAACGTGACTTTTCAGAAGTACTGCTATGAAAACGATTGTGGGAATATGTCTTAATCGTGAAGGCTTATTTCTGACTTCTGAGCAAATACAAAGTGCAAAGGCTATGGCGAGTTTTCATAATATATCTGCTCAGTTTTTACGCCTTCGTAGTGTTCTAATTTTAGTGACTTCGATATTCGTGTCAAGATACAGGTCTCTTTCTCATTGTTTGAAACAGTTTTGCGAGAGTGTCTAAGTTTCTTGCCTTTTCACCGCTAATGTTGATCTGGTCGTTGATTGTTTTCAAATTATGACTCATTTGTAGAAAGTGCTGGCAAAAATGGATATTAGGCAGTTTATGAAAGGAAAATGCCTTTCTGATAGCCGAAGTGTAAAAGACAATTCGGACAAAAGATTGCAGAAGCGAGTTTTGTTCAGCCAGTATAGCAGTGTTGCCATTTTAGCTGGTTTGCGGCTAAATCTAGCAGGATTTTTTCACTGTTAGCTGAAAATGTTTAAATCTAGAAGTTAGCTGTTTTTCTAGTAGGATTTTAAAAACCGTTTGGCAGGTTTAGCAGGTAACAAATTCTTGAACAAAAATACGTTTCAAGAGCTTTTCGAGATTAAAACGTGTACACTTTTTCATCAAAAGATCCTTAATCTTCTTCAGTACACCTTACACTGGGCAACAGGACTGTGGAAAACCATCTGCTTTCAACCATTTGGAATTTTTATTATGATGCAACGAAGCTGCTTCAAGCAGATAATGTGTCAAAATAACAAGTAACTAGATGGCTTGGTGAACCTTAAATGATTTGCTTCTGTGCTTAGTGAGCGCTTAAGCTTAAATGACTTCATTCCTTAGAAAGTTGCAGGGGCTGAAGCAATGCTCAATCTGTTTATCACTGACCACTGTTCTGCTGTATAAACACATGCGACCATTTGAAAGAGATTGTTAAAAACAGTAACTGTGTGTTATACAAAAAGGAGGTAAACTGCACTTACGTTGCTCAAAATGTCAACGGAAACAATTGTGGACCGAAAAGTGTGGTGGCCAAGACGTACATTTTCTGCCCTTGTCCAGTGAAGATGCAAGACGAAAAATTGATATGTAACTTTATAAGTTGATTTAAATCACCTCAAAAATAGCAATTTTTTGGCAGAATTTCGCTACTTTTACCAGATTTTAGCTGAAAACTTATGACAGGATTTTTAGCAGAATCTAGCAATTTTTTGTAACACATTTAGCGGTTTTATGTGACAACCATCTGGCAATTTTGCAGCACAGACTAATGAGAGAATCGCAAAAGTAGTTGTTGATAATTTAAACGCATTTCAGTCTCACTTGTGTGGAGTTCACAATGATAACGACATTTATGCCCCAATTCAGCAAACGCCGTAACGGACGATAGAAAGTACACCTTTATGGCAAACTCGTATACAGCTCCACTTGAAAAAGTTACAACTTAATGTCCAAAATGAACTTGATAAAGTCGATACTTGGATGAGGTCTAACAGATTATCAATAAACTATAATAAAACAGCTTACATGATATTAACTACAACACGTTCTCGAAATTGTAATTTTGAAGTTTCTATGAATGGTGTGAGAATACAGCAAACTGACAATATCAAGTATCTTGGTGTTGTAATTGATAATAAACTTTCGTGGAAACCGCAAATTAGTAGTCTCTGTAGGAAACTTTCTCAAGCCTGTGGCGTAGTGTGTAAAATTAGACATTTCGCTGATATAAAAATTTTGCGTTTGATCTATTTCAGTCTCTTCCATTCAAATTTGCAATACTGCATAATTGATTGGAGACGAGCGTATAAAACTGTTATCCGGCCAGTGCAAGTGCTACAAAACCGAATTGTGAAATACATGACTTTTAGCAATAGAACATCAAGTGCAAGCAACATTTTTAAATTACTTAAAATTCTCAAAGTTTCTGATTTGTACCAACTTAATTTGGAAAAGTTCATGTATAAGTATAATGCCGATATCCTGCCCTCTTCTTTTGATAACTTTTTTTCGAAACTGTACAACATACATGATCACGGCACAAGACAACACGTTTCAGGAAATTTTCATCATAAACGTTTTAGAACTGATTATGGAAAAAATGCTGCAATATGTAGGACCTGTTGTATGGGGTTGTATTTCCAATAATATCAAAATGCTACCATTACACACGTTTCCAAATCAAGTAAAATCGCGAATGCTTGCTGGGTATTGACTCTCATTTGTGATATATACAGTACATGATTTTTAAGATGTTTTTGAGAGTTGACCTTAAACTGAGCACACTTTTGTTTTTGTTTCATTTTGAACTCATGTTTTGTGCTTCACCTGTAATATTGAAACTTGACAGTCACTGAGTGTAGGCTGGGCTTGATTAAGTGACTGCTTTAGCCGTCTTTCACCCAACCTGTGCTGTTGTTTCAAGCTTTGTCGATTGAAATGTGTTTTACTGCTGAGTACTTACAGTGCAAACATGACTTGACTTGGCTCTCAATTCCTACAGGTAATAGTATTTTGCTGCAGCTGTTACATCTGACATACTTGGCTGGTTGCACAAAAAGTAACCTGTATACTTTTGTTAAAACTCCACCATAAACTTCACAGCTGAAGGTACACACTATCATGGAGCTATCCTTGCAACTTCATTCATGTAACAATTCATTTACAAAAAGGTAGATGGATGAATAAAGATCATTAAGTAGCTCTTCAATGATGCTAAAGATCATCCTCATGCAGTAATCTCCAATGGTTTATGTTCTAGGCCAGCTATGTCCAACTAGCGGCCAACAGGCCGCATGTGGCCCAGTCGAAGTTTTTTGCAGCCCAGTTTAGGTTTTCGCTGTAGTAGAAGTATCCAAATACTGACAAGCTGTCCTTATCTGGATAATCTTGAATTTGACATTTTTGATGCAGGTGGTCTTCAGTGCCATTTTGTCACGTCTGTTACCATTGCAGTTAGGATTCGATGCTTAAGTGCATTAGCTTAAGCTAAATTTAATTTGCTAAGATCAAAGAAAGCCACTGAATGTGCGTCTCTCATTAAAATGTCACTCAATGTGCAGCCCTGGTTAAGATAGTGACATAATTTTTGGATCAGTAAGCCATTTGGGTTGGACATAACTGTTGTAGGCAGACACATCTTCAGAATATAGTTCCTGACACACAAACTGGTTGCACTACTGTATGTTACCAGAACCAATTTCATTCCAACATTCACAAGGCACCAATTGAAACAAATTCACTGATATGCAAGTATAACATGATACAATGTCACTATACTGGAAACAGCTAGTTTTTCAGATGACATGCAAGAACACAATCATTTGGATTCCACATAAACACCAGACATGGGTTTATCGTAATGTCAATCGTAATCGATTACAGTTTTTTGAGCAACGGCAATTGTATTCGATTGAACTGACCCAAAATGAAATCTAACCGTAATCGATTTCCTTGCCAATTTAATGGTAATTGATTATTACTTCTATGATTGAACTTCGAAATTTTCACCCTTCATCACTGTGTGATGAACCAGGGTTTTGGTGGCTAGGTCTTCTCCTTTATCATCGTTTGTTATGGTTATGTTGCAGGGAAAGCTATTTACTTGTCTGTGTGGTTTAAATCCAGATAGTCCAGGGGCAAGCACTGCGTTTGTAGCTAATTCTCACTTTGTTCCAGCTAGCCTTCCTGTTGGCCACCAGAAGTAACGCAGTGAGTCTAGTGAGACGTAGCAACAAAAATAAGAGCTTTACAAAAACAGGTTGACGCTTCCGCAACAAAATACCAGGACATTACAAGTAGAGATCAACTGATATGGTTTTTTTGGGGCCGATGCTGATATATTGGCTATTCATGGACTGATAGCCGATGGATACCAATAGTTCCAAAATTTTTAAATCTTGTTTTCTCATTAATTATCAAAAATATTACGTATTCTATGCCTTACCTTTTTTCAAAAACTTCAAAAATCAGGATTTATGAGTTAACAATTTTCAAATTGTAGCAATTTCAATGTTTTGCTATGATTTTTCATTAATCTGATTAATGAAGATGCTTTCGTTTCAGCTGTGACAGCCAATGCATGTTCCATGGTTCATATTGTCTGCTTGTTTATGAAAACGCATGCTAGCGTTTTTGTAAGATAACTGTCCTGACTTGCTTTGTTGTGCTTTCTTGCGCAAGTTGTCTGCATGGGTGAGGAATATAGCAGCGTTTTGTCAATACCTACTGAGGCCGATACTGATATATCGGCAAAACCCAAATATCAGCCAAGATATATCAGTCTATCTCTAATTGCAAAAGAGGTTCGTTTTATCTATATATATTCAGAGTGAACTTATCAATGTAAGTGTTGGGGTAAGCTACAGTATATATATATATAATTAGTGCAGTAATTTATATACAGTAAATTAACTTTTTTCAGAGGAATAAGGTACTTTAATCCAAGTCGAAAGTACCTTTCCACAACACTGATAACTAGCATGTCAACCGTGATCCACCAGATACTGGTAAAAAAAACTCAATGAAACCTGTGAGGTTTTCTTAACCATTGACTTTTGGTCCAATAGACAGATGCCCAGCTATACTGGCATCACAGATCATTTCATTTCAAATTAAAAGCTGCACAATGTTATGTTGGCTTGCAGATGATCGTAACCTGCAGTCAGAAGAAATAGTCAGCAATTTTAAAATTACTAACGACTTTTCAGCGGTGCTGGACGAATGTTCAAGCCTGATAGATGTCGTTTACCTGGTAAAAGATTTGAAGCATTGATGTTTATCAACTGTAACAAAGATTTTAAACAATGATTATTTTTGTTTAATCAATATTTTAAAGTGTTTGTTGCAGTGGAGTAACTGACAGGAGGAAAGTGGGGAGATTTGATTCCCCTGGCCAGCCAAATGTAAAACCCAGATCCCCACTTACCTTATATTGCAGTTTAGTATCTGTTTATAAGGTTTTTAGTGGGGTGTTGCCTTTTGGCGTTTTTTGAAGGATTTTCTGTTGATTTGGGGTTTTAGTATAGCCATCCACACCTAGACTCACCATTATTTCTCAAGTTTTTTTCTGAATATTGACTAGTAGACTAAGTTTCTCCTCTAGTTTAAACGTCTAGTTATGCCACTGGTTTGCTGACTACATGAACATTTCAATAATCAATAGAGTCCTGCGTGGGTTAAAATTTTGTGTCCGCACCTGCCTCGCCCCACACGAGTTTGAGATATTTTGCCCTCACCCACCTTGTACCCACACACCCCCGCAGACCATCCCAACCCTCACCCGCCCCGCACTTTTTCGGTCTCAAACTCGCACCTGTCCGAACACTACTAAAAACTCATAACTAGGGTAAGTTTTGTTGCAATAAAATCGTGATAAATATGCATTTATTTTTAACAACAGTTGCATTTATGCACAAGCATTTTAAGCGACAGTGATTTACAAATAATGCTAAATATTTCCCAACATTATCTGCAAGAAATGGTGATCATTTGCTAACAGTTTGCGTAGCATGCTAAAACTTTGCTCCACAGTGCAAGAAGTTGCTTGGCAATTTAACAATTTGGCCTACAGTTCTGGACTGATGTTTGTTCGGCCGGGTCATTTCTACAATTGCTTTTCGGTCATTATTCAGTTCGAATCAGTTATCAAAGAGAACAGAACTATACTGAAATCATTCTCAAGCATGTTTTTTAAATCCACTTTTACATTTCACGCAATAGGCCTACTTGATAAAAGTTGCATGTGAAAAAGGAAAAAGTTGCAATATAAAATTCCTGGAACCAGCTCATCGTACTACATAAATTCTGAGTATTTCAGAAGCTGTTAGAAGCTGTAAAAAAAAATTGAAAAACTTGCCCTACTTATAACGTCTGAAGACAAGTCTAAGAAGCAGCAAAATCAAGCTACTCATTCTTTTTCATTGACAACTAAGCCAAAACATTCCACAGATCTGATCTTTCGCAGTCAACAGATTTGGGGTGATAAAAAAACACGTTTCAGTTCAGTTGTGACTAGCTGTGCGTTAAGCGTTGTTTTATCCATTTAGAAGTGCTGCTAGGCTGAATTATTCCTCACCAAGTACGACGGTAGCATTGGAAAATGTTCACTTGCCCACCACATGGCAAGAGTCTGAGCTAATGTTTCACAACAATGGGTTGTTACATCATAATGCAATAATTGCTGCAGGCTTACTGCCGAAGCGCAATGCTGGCAAACAAGTACTGTACATCCACGTGTTTTGCAATTTTTGAGCTGATTAAGTTCACGTGCTTTGGCACAACACTCAGTTACCTGCACAAAAAAATTATTAACCCACGCCTGCCCCACACCCGTCCCACAGCAAGTTTAACCCGCACACAAAGCAGTGTGGGTTCTCGCACCCACCCCGCAAATACCCCACCCCATGCAGGACTCTAGTAACAATCAATGTGTTTTTTCTTTTTTCCAGTGGTCGATCCTTACAGATTTGTAATTTCATTTATTCATATCGTATGTTGTCTTAAAATATACTTATTTCAAACCATGCAAATGGGTTTTGTTTTTGTTCCATAGATGTTTCAAGACAATGTAATTGTAATTGATTACTTTGTGATTATGTTTATTCGTAATCACAATTGAGCAGGTGGGTCAATCCATTTATAATCATCAGATTTTTTTAATTTTGTAACCACTAGTCATGGATTTTGCTAATTCTCACATATGTGATAGACACTGAAAAATTATGACGATAGCACAAAAATTTTGAAATATCTTTACCGCCGGCCGAGATAGAGCATTTTGAATTATTGGCCACTAGGTGGATTTTTAGAGGAAGACACAACCATTTTTTCATCTCTGACATTCAATTTTTGGCAATTACTCTTTACCCTGAAGGATTTTTACAATGAAAACAAGTCTTTTATCATATTTTGACCCAAGGAATTAATTTTTCAAGTTAAAATATTGATCAGATGAGGATTTCACCACAAAATTTGGGGTTGAAAATTTTCTCAACCAAATGTATGAAGTAACACAAAAAGGCTAGTTAGATCTTTTTTAGAAAAAGTTTAATGTTTTCTTCAACCATTTAAAATTAAATGCTCAAATTGAAATTGAACAACATGTACATGATACATTCAAGGTCTAACAGTTTTTTCACCCTAACCATTGCATTCTTCATTGCAATATTTGACTGCAAATTTAACATTCATTCATTCAAAATTTTACACATCACAATCTGCCTGTAAAACAATGAATGAACAGATTCTCAACCACAGCATCTTCAAAAGTTATCAAAACCAAAAATAGCATACTAAAATCATGCACAAGCAGCCCTTGACATATCAGTGATAGATTAATCAGTGCTGATCTGCACTAGTCCGTGCTTAATAATTGGATATAAACCATACATCATATTTCAAACAATTTGGTTAAGCTTAGCCCTACTCATCTGTATTGGCTACTGACTCTGCACATATTACGCCTGTGAAACGACTGTATTCTTGAATGGAAAATACAGTAATACAACAATTAACATACATTTATAAAATTTGACCAGAGAGTCAAAAAAACAGATTTCAGATAAAACCCCAGATAAAAACCCCAGAAAAAAAAACACAAAAACCCCAGATGAGATCTAGAGAAAAAAAATAGCAGTGGCAACACTGGTCACAAGTCAATCAAAATTTGATCAGTATTTGTTCTCGCATTTGCACTGATTGACAAGGACACTCAAGCAAAAGTCCCTTCACAGCCAGACTTGCACAACTAAATAATTCTAATTTTTTAATTCGATTAATTAGAGAGAAATGACAGTAATTTTAATTCTTATCTAATTCGCTACAAGCTTCAATGCTCTAATTTTAGTTCTAATATAATTCCCAATTTTGCCAAAAATGCTAATTTGTCCAATGATATTTTTAAAGATGAAGCGAAAATGCACCATCGTGCAATGAAAATGCAACGAAATTGTCACAAGTGCCACACCACCGTCCCATCACAGAAAAGCGAAAACAGTAAAAACTCACAATTTCTTTTCTCATTCACAGCTCTGCAGTACCAACTACGTGGCCTATTAATGATTATTATTACATCATGTTGCCTATCCACTCACACACAGAAGTCACAATAGCCATTTGGTCATCAAGGTACTACGACAATCAGTCAGCTGTGATGTTAAATTAAGGGGCAGGAGTGTGCAACCGTGCAGTACTGCCGGGCCAAATGGAAATAACCATGGTCCATGGCCCATAGCTGCATGTGTCAAGCTCTGCGTGTGAGACAACGCGCTGACCACACACACATGATTGGCAATACCTAATGCTGGATTAACCATTAGAGCTACTACAGTACTAGACAGTCTAGTAGACTATAGCCTTAGGCCTTCAATTTTCTTTTTTATCATTGTATTTATTACAAGTAAGCCTACCGAATTATCTCCTAAAATTTATCAAATTTAATGAAATATCTGTTCAGCCTTAGGCTTACCGTACCCTTAAACTGGCCCTGGCAATACCTTTCAAAAACCGTAATGATTGCTTAAAAATCTGGCCCTTTCCACAGGCCACAATCCACACAATTTCAGCTCCCGGACTACTTCTGGCCTGCGGCCCATGGGTTGCACACCGTTGTTTTAAGGTTTTGTAAAAACGTACATCATTTCCCTAATCTGAAGCCAAAGGCTGCTGTTTGACAACTCCTGGGTATGACAGCGACATCACCTCCACTGGAACGAGTTTTGCTGCGTTGCCCTCAGCCCAGGGATGCCAAAGAGCAGGGGCATGACAACAGCATTGCCCCCCTGACCTTTCAACTGGGGGAAACATGGGCGGAGGTGCCTTTGTTTATCACAACAGATCTTAGGTAATTGCATGGATTATCAAGATTGAATTGAACAAATTTATTGCAGCTTTTCACGCACCTCAAAAATTCAGAATGGTTTTCTATAATTTCTGTTATTATTTTAATTTTTGAAACATTGTTGCTGAACAGAAACAAGCATATTGGTAGCAATTTTTGTTTGTTTTTTATAAGTTTCTACTGCCCTCAACTTTTTTACTGCCCCCTCTGCCCTAACGTTGTTCCGGCGTCTCTGCCTGAGCCAACTAAAGAGAGTCAAACCAACGACCCTCGGCACAACAGCACTTGAGATTCAAATCGACCAAGTTCACTCCACTAATGCTATCACAACTTCAATGTTGTATGTGGCGTAATCACCACGCCATATTAGCCATGCAGGCGAATTGTGCAGCGCGAAACGCGCCATCTTGGCGCACGCATCTCTGCTATATAATTATCGTGCTTAGGGCTATGAGCAGGGCTGTGGAGTCGGAGTCGGAAGGATTTTGAACCTGAGGAGTCGGAGTCGCAGAAAATTTTAACGACTCCAACTCCGGGCTGACCTTTTGCTCGCCGATTGTAACTGTTTGTGCCACAAATGTTCGCAAGCGTTACACGACACTTGGCAATTTAAGCAGCTTAACCTTTCAACAAAAGATGATCATGGCTGTTCAGAAAGGCTGCAGCACACTAACTCGCATGCCTACACTCAGGGGCAATTCCGGGTCAGCAGCGACACTCTGGCTCATCACGCAACTTATGCTGAGTGAGTGCAACCTTTCGAGGTTTGCGTCACTGAAATCTCCACTTGCTTTCATTCTGGTTGACACTATCGTTGCTCTGTGACGTTAGTTACGCGACAATGAACAAGCAAGAAGTTCTCATGAGAACTCCATTGCTGCGTATCGCATGTCACAGAGCAATGATAACGCCAGTTAGTCCTGTGCGTACTAGGCTAATTCATATTAGCCCGAATTCCCGGACTATTTATCGTTCGTTTGAAATTATTCTCGAATGGGGACCGTCCATTAGATTGGA
>Ga0210059_1007592_pt1 | contig 17203 bp, 10 predicted proteins | sample Ectturendosymbi2_FD_188042 | JGI IMG/M metagenome (GOLD analysis project Ga0210059, IMG submission 188042) | Ecteinascidia turbinata endosymbiont from Florida, USA - Sample 2 (SPAdes) (version 2) | ecosystem: Host-associated > Tunicates > Ascidians > Unclassified | place: Key West, Florida...
GTTTGACACCCTATTGCACGTTTCGCAAACTGTTGTCGTCGTCGACAACATTTATTGAGTGAAGCACCTTCAGATCACGTGATTGTAGCATACTTTAAACGGGAGACAAAATTCGCAAACTGTTGTCGTCGTCGTCGTCGACAAGATTTATTGAGTGAAGCACCTTCAGATCACGTGATTGTAGCATACTTTAAATGGAAGACAATAGCTGCATGTCGATCATAACTGTCGAGAACTAATTGTAAAAAAGGGAGTTTGAAGTTGAACGGATGACAAAATTTATTGCTCATCAAAAGCAATATGCACAGCATGCTGTTTGGGTACTTTTGCACTTCGGAATCTGGACTTTTGTGCTCATTAATCTATTTATTAGATTACGTTGAGTCTGCCGATGTATATTTCAACCTACATGACCCTGATTAGTTTGAAGATACCTGGGCTCAATGGCCAAAAAATCGGTTTTGAGCATGAATTTCTCACCTTGTGTCGCGAAACACATCTTGAAACTTTTGCTGACGATGAAAACGATTTTTTTCGAAAATTTTCGACCAACATGGTTTCATTCAGCTTATTGGTTCAGCCTTGTTATTTCTAGTCCTCACAATGACCTACGAAAAGCGAAAATTTCTTTTCTGAGAAAAGAAAGGAGCTGATTTTTAGAAACAATCAACGTCAAAAAAACTAAATCCTAGGTTCGTAATTTTTAAAAATCCCTGAAGTGCTAAAAAGAAAGACGTGGTGCGCTTCTGTGCATATAATTTTGCGGTATTAATTTGTCGATTCAGATTTTTGTCTAAGTCTTGCGACAAAGGACTTATTCCGGTAACATCTTTTCAACAACTTTTGTAGTATTGTGTTTACAAAATATTTACTTGAAAATTTAGTTAGACAAACCGAACTCATGCAGATCGCGTTTCATGTAGTACGGACAATAAAAACAATTCATAAAAAGTTTTAGCAGGAATTCTGATTCCGCAAAAATTGCAGCAATGTGTTTGGAAAGGGCCAATCAAGCAAGAGACTAAAAATTGTTTACTGCATTCTCTCACATTTAACCTTGCAAACAATGTTACGTTTGCCGTATGCAAAAGAATCTCTAGCGGTAAAAGCTCCATTTATGATCGCGTAAATATATTTGACACATATTTTTGTTATTTTGCGTAATTAGGTGTCTTGTGCAACAAAACGCCGAATGAACTAAAAGAAGGATCGGAAAGTGCTTCATTTTGGAAACTGATCGGAGGAAAGAAGGATTACGCTTCTTCGCCTCGCATGCTTGACCTGGATGCTAATCCTCCAAGACTATTCGCCATCTCCAACGCCAAAGGTTTTGTTAACCATCAAAAAGTCTGCTGTTTCTTAAATGCCTCAAACAAGAAAGATAGCAACGAGCGCATGCTGGCATAATTGCTTACAAACACTTCTTTCCGCTAAGCAGTGGTTGTCTCAAGATGGGCCCGTGTTTTAAGAATCACACGACGACCTCGTTGTAGTCAAGTGCCGATTGCAGGCACATCGATTTAGTGTTTCTATACTTGTTGATCATTTGCTTTTGCACCACCCCAACGTCGTTGTAGGAAAGAGCAATTTCGGATTTTTCAAGCATTGATAGTATTTTGCAAGACAAAAGAAAAAGGTTCATGTAGTCATCAGGAAGGTGTAAAAAAAGAATGACTGTAAGCAGAAATATTTTAAATGGTTCAGTAAAAGCCCCGGGAATTCCGAAAATTTCGAAGTTTTGAAAAATCGAAACGTCAAGTCTGCAGTGGTTTTTAACCTGGAGGGCGCGTCCCCCAGAGGGGTTGTGAACCATTTTTGGAGGGGTCGCGAGTAGATATTTTGTGTACACAGCTATATTACATTCGCTTTATTCAAATTTATATGGGGGTCGTTGGGTTATAGTGGGTTGCTATACTGGGTCACGGTACAAAAAAGGTTGAAAACCACGGCTGTAGTGTGTAATTTTATGAAACAAGGAAAACATATCTACACCAGCTCAGAGCTTTTCGATGCATCTGTTGTTGATAAACAATATAGGCCTGCAGTAACAAACAGATGGGGAGACTAGGTGTTTGTTAATTCGACACCCCTTCTGTAAATAAAAATGGTACCATGTAAGCATGAACTTCAAGCTAAGTAAGGTGAAAGTACAGTAATCAGTTAATATATCGATGTTTGATGTTTTTCTTCCGGACCAGTGCTTTCTTAGATCTTCCAGAACGTTTTTTGTGCAAAGATGCGACACCCCTCGCTTTCACCTGTCGTTTTCGTGAATGTTAAAAAGTCTTCATGCTTATTAATCCTTGACTTTAAAGAATGCACGTTTCCTTGCTATTTCCTTGAGGGGTTCTATCTGTACCTAATCAAAAAAAGACGTAACGACAGCATAATCAACATCATAAATAACAAAATCAACGGAATTGTTGGTGGAAAATTGTACGGCCCACCATATCTTGCAGAGCTTGTTTTTGGCCCGCGACTAGGCTACAGACCAGGATCTGGGTGAAATGAAAAAACTAGTTTGTCCCATAATCTACAAGGAACAAATACTGAGATGAACCTTGTTCCTTGCAGATTATGGGCCAAACTAGTTTTTTTACTGGGATGAACCTTGTTATCTCCAAATACCAGTGCTTCAATCAACAAGTTCGTAGGCTTCCTGTATGCCACCATCAAAGTGTGTTACAAATGTTCGCAGGACGTGTAACTATAGAGGAAATTCCTGGTGACTTCACTCAGGGCGACCTCGAAACTGACGACGTGATGATGTTGGATGCTTGGGATCAAGTTTTTATCTGGGTAGGAAACGGAGCTAATGCAGAAGAACAGAAAGAAGCACCAGGGTCAGTTACTCGTAGTTTGACGCTGTAATTTCTCTCCTTACTAGAATTTGGAATGCAACTGAAGAACTTTTCTTTGAAAAAATTACCTTAAAAATCACTGTCAAAGTGAAACGATACATTTTGTTATATAGCCAGTAGTTGACAAATACAAGCTTGTTTCAGCTGATCCAAAGAAACCAAGCCAGCATTTGCAGACGTTTCCGTTTTTTATTGCAATTTTGTGCCTGTTTTTGTTTGTCTCACAGCAACGTGCTGTTTTATGAATTGTAATACTGAATTATTAACACTAAAAAATCCTTCAAAAACTATACATGTTCTATTTTCAGACGTTTAGGATTATTTTTAATCGATCTTTATTCACAATCTTTTAGGATCATTCTTAATGCCTTTGGTTTTGAACTGCCGACATTGCCTAGTGTTGCTTCATTTTTTGACTTAAGATGGATTAAGAAGAATTTGAAACGTCTCAAAACAATATATAGCTGTTTGAAGGTGTTTTACTGTTAATGAAACTGTCACTTCTAACCGAATTTTATGCTTCAAAGGTTGAATTATTATGTCGCAGTTTATTTTTCATTTATTCGGAGTAAGCAATGATGCATTTTCCATCATTATCCAACAGAACAGTTTCAATAGATAATTATTATATGTACGCAATGCAGCTTTCAAACGCCTCTAAATAGATTGGTGATCCCAGGATAAAAAATAAAAACAAAAATAGTATAAAGTGACTTCCCTAATTTTTCAGCACCGTTTTGCTAATAAACCTCTGGGTTAAAATTATATTTACCATCTGCGTTAGCAGTTATGTCGCAAGTGTTTGCTTGCTAGCAAGTGAATTTTTCAAAAATTTAACTTTTCAGAAAGGTGCTTTGTGTTGTATTCATGAAAACATACATCCCAGCTTTTCGTTAATGAGAAAGCAAGTTCTTGGTGTAACTGTAAAGGAACCCACCGAACTGGTCATTCTACACACTTGGCCATGTTGCAACTCATTCCCAAAGCACTTACAGTATATTTCAGACTGAGGCACAAATCATCATTCTACCTGACTCATCGCCGACGACGTCCAGCCTTCAAACTCGTCTTTCTCGTATCCCATCTTCGCCACTATTTGTAATCGTAAAACTTACTCTTACCCAAGCTGTCTCTGTGAAACTCAGGTCCTAGGACAGCTATGTCCAACTCAAATGGCTTACTGAGCCGAAAATTATGTCACTATCTTAACCAGGGCCGCACATTGAATGGCTTACTTTAGGAAACTAAATTTAGCTTAAACTAATGTACTGAAAGCGTTCGAATCCCAACTGCAATGGTAACAGAGGTGATACTGTAACGTGGCACTAAGGACTACCTGCATCAAAAATGTCAAATTTAAGATTATTACAAATAAGGACTGGTTGTCAGTATGCAGGATACATTCACTGTAGCTAAAACCTAAACTAGGCCGCGCAAACCTTCGACTGGGCCGCATGCGGGCCGCGGGTTGGACTTAGCTGTGACCTAGGGTCATTAGTAGGTGCTAAATCATTATTTCAAACGGACTTTATCTCTGAAGATCTGAACTGTTTACACGCAGACTTGTCAAAGAATACATCGAGAAAGACCCGCGCGGCAGGGACCCGAATTGTACGATTATCACCATCAAGATGAATTCCGAGCCAGTTACTTTCACAGGATTTTTTCCATCTTGGGATGTCAATTTGTACGAAGAACGAGGCAGTTACTCAGACCGGATGAAGAAACTCTACATATAATATATTCTATCTGGGAATGTATATCGTTGCATCTGCTCATTGGCAATATGCAACTCTCGACAATTTCGTGAACATACTGCATCTTGGTTTACCCAGAGGATTGTTGTAACTTTTTTTCGTAGAAATGACGATGAAGTTGTGTTCATTATAAAATTGCACAAACTTTTTTTCGCCGGTTGATCTATTATTTTGGTACAGTTTCGTGTTTTGTGCACTGCTGCGCACCATTGCACTTAGTGTAGTTTTTGTTATCTACATAGAATATAAGCGCGTTTCTGTTACCTGTGAAATATAATTTTACAAATCCTTCTACATCCCATTTCCTCTTCACGCAAGTAAGTTACTGGACTTGTCAGTAATAGTAAATGCCACTTCATGTTGAAAGCCAGCAGTTGTTGTCATTACGTGATTTTAACTTTGCATAGCACGGCACGAGAAAACTAGCGTATTAACATTAAGTTTGTCGTTAAAAAGATGCTTTTGTATCATCAACGTTCTTTAGAAGAATCCTTAAATCTTTCGTGTGTTGATGTACCGGAAAAACCTATTTGGAACATGCCAACACATATACCTAAATGCATTCCTTATAAAACCGAGACCAATCATACACCACGCAAGGGTAAAATTAGACTTAATATGCACCTGTGTTCATTAGCCGAACAGTAAGTCGAGTACAAAATATTAGAAAAATAGTTACTGATTTTGCAACGCTGTAGCCAGGCCCGTAGCCTGGTTTTGAAGATTCAGAGGGGTCAAAATTCATTTTTAGAGGGAGATATTTTTGTTTTTGTGATATGTTTTCATAAAATGTTTTCTGGGCACAACAAAATTTGGGGGGTACAAAAATTGTGGGAACTGCCGCGAATGTCCCTCCGTGGTATGGGCCTGGGTGTAGCAGAAAACACACCTTATATGATCAAACCAAACACTGCCTTAAAAGATTGTTTCACAAGAATGTTGTACACTAACATTTCTTTATATAAAGATAATCGCACTCACAAGGGGTAAAAGAATGCTATGCAGTGTTTGAAATCGAAACAAGATCCTTTTGGAAAATTCTTTGCGAATCAGTTGTTTACGTACTAAGTGTAGAAAGCGTAGATGTTAATCAAAATGATGTAATCACTGATGTAAATGCCTAATTAATTGAGTGTGTTCTTCCAGTTACATTTCTTTTCTGCATCAATCGGAAGTGTTTTCGTTCAACAAATCACTTACGTCTTGCATTGCAGGACAACAACAATCTGAAACAAGTTTTTTCCAAACCTGAGGATTTACAAAACTGATTTGCATCAGTCCTGGCAAAAGAAGTCCGTCATTTTATTAACAGCTACTATTTGTGCAAAACTTGTGAATAAAGCGCAACTGTCACAGTCAAATATACCAACCTTCCAAGCATTTTCACTGCAGTCATTTTTCTGGGCTGGCAATCGCGTATGTAATTTGTGTTGGGTGTTGTTCTGTAAAATTCGCCCAGGCTTATATCGGGCACTGCGTAGGTTCTCAATTTATTTGCATACCAGGAAATGTTGTGTTACTGATTGCATTGCAAGTTGTGTAATTTGCCGTATTATAAGAAATTGCTGTAAAATCGAATTAATAAACAAGGATGCACATTTCGAAATATAATGTACCAACAGCTACAGAATATTTGTAGAACGTTTTTCGGGGAACTTTGGGCAAAATATCCGTCGCGTCCCCAAGAAATTGTCTATCCTACACCTATGATGGATCAGTGCCGGATTAACAATAGTAGCAAATGTAGCAACTGCTTTTGGGGGACCCGCGGTCCTTGGGTGAAATTTGTTCTTTAAATATATGAAAGGGTGGATATTAGAAATTTAGGTGCCCGAGGCAAACTCTCCCCATATTTCACGCATGGTAAACAGAAACTTTATTCGCTGAAACCAAGTTAAATTTTTCATTTTGTCTGGGAACTTGCTTCCAGCGTGAAAGTCAGGTCCGTAACCAGCTTGGGACACTATGGGGACGAAAAGTTATCTGAGAGGGGTGGATTTTTTTAATTTGTCCAACATATTTTTCCATGGGGGCGAAAAGTTTTCCAAGGGAGGCTTCGACTCCCGTCCCCTTAGTTACGGGCCTGGTGAAAGTACATTTTACATTGTAAATTGTCTGAAGTCATTTGATTTTCAATTGTTCGTGTCTACACATTCAGGTTGTTGAAGGGCCTCTTTTGGCATATTTACATATAATTTTTGCTTTATTTTGACAAACATGTGACCTGCTACAGAGCTTATTAAATGTGGCTCTAGAACAGTGGTTCTCAAACTGACAAACTTTTCTGCACGTTTTGACAAACTTTTCTGCACGTTGACCCCCAATTGAAATATACAATTTTCTGTAGACCTCGTGGCCTAGCCCAACAGTTACTAATACAAGGAAAGTATCTGTCAAAATAAATTTAAGTACTTTTTACTTGAAATGCATGATAAAATAATACAAAACTGCAACGCATGCACTACAATATTGTTTGTGACGTAACAAACAGAAGAGTTTTCATAATGTCATCACAATGGATGATTGGTAAAAAATATTCGAATCGAATGTACTTAAAATTACTGTAGCTGAGATTTGATCAGCCCTCTTGATTTTATTTGATTTGTTGAAAAACGCCATTTGCATTCCTTGCCCGATCAACAATAATTTTGAATTGGAGGCTTCATTGCTCCAGTAGACCCCAGCAGTTATTCATTGACCCCTTGGCCATACAGTGACCCCCATTCGACTCCGTGACTATTTATTGACCCCTTGAATGGTCCAATTGACCCCTGGGGTCGATATCGACCACTTTGAGAACCACTGCTCTAGAATGATGAATAAGCGTTTCAACAAAACAATGCAAAAACTAAGTGCGAAAATCTCAAAACGGGTACCTCACGACATCTCTGTAAATGGGGGTGCGAGGCAATCGCCTCTCTTAATATCCACTCCCGCTTATGTAAATGTGGGCAATGATTTGCGCACTAATTTATCTCTCATAGTAAAGTGGAAAACGGTTATTTTCTAAACTTAAGGTGGTAGAATTAAAAAGGAGCTTCATTATACAAAACAAGCTGAACAGCCTGATTCCAAAGAGCATAGAGTATAAACTCCCATGTAAAATAGACACTATCAGTATCACAGACAAATTCGCTATGGCAAAATCTTGAAAATGCGATCTTAAGAAGTGGGCTTGCTGCTTTTGACAATCGAGTTCGACACAAAATGAGAGTACACTGTCTGTAGATATAGCAATTATCAAACTTCTTGATGAGTCTAGAAGCATCAATTACTGTCTCCGGGGAGATGTGGGACCCATGGAACGGATTTTTTCAAACGGGCGTAACTCTATGATTGTCTAGCAAAACTTGCTGAAGTTTTGCTCAGTTGAAGGTTTCTGGACCAAAATTGTTCATTCCAAGTTTTAGAAAAATCAAAGAATTTTGCATTGTTTTTTATGTTTGAAAAATTTTCAATTTTGTTCCATAGATCCCACCCCAGTGGGACCTTTGGAACACGCCATAGGGACCGGCGGAACATTTCCTTATTATAAATAATAAACAACAATTATCTCGGTGATACTTGTCAATTTTTTTGGGTGTGCTCTTTCGTTGTTCAAAGTAACTTCAATCAGAAAAAATAATTTGGCATCGGCCAGAGATCTTTCATTTTATATAATTATATAAAAGTTTAACGTACATACATAAAAAATGTTTTGAGCGCTTTTTCCGATTTCCGAGCGCTTTTTCCAACTATTGAGCGCTTTTTCCGATGCTCTTCCGCAATATGAATTACGTTTGAAAAAAATTTTATTCGCATCATTAAAATTTTTTATAGTTTAGTTTTAAGTTTTATTTATTGGGTAAACTAATTGGAAAAACTCATATTTTTATTGAAACTTGTGTCAAAACACAGCAAAAATGAAATAGAAGTTAACAGTTTTTCAGCTATTCTACGTCGGAGGCATGGGCGCAGTTTGGTGGGGGACGTGTCCTCCCACTTTTTCAGACGGGGGGCACATAATATGTCAAGCCCCCCACTTTTTTCTCTTTAGGTTTTGTATTTGGAGAGGTTTCAAAAATAAAAGTGATGTTTGTCACGTTTTGTGTGAAGAGCTTTTCATGTTAGGTAGTAGGCCATACATAGCGAAGTTGATGTTGAAATAGAGTTTGGTGTGGTATCACTGATTCTGTTAGTTTATTAATTTTAGCTTCGATAAAATAATTTTTAGCATTTTTCAAGTTTCTAGAGACCGTGAAAGATGTTTAACTGGTTCTGTGCGAGATTTTCCCCTGTGTGGTATGCTGTTAGAAAGGTTATTTTCTTGTAATAGTGAGAGTATTACAGCTGTACATGTGAGAGACCACAGTACTGCCATGATTTGTTCAGTGCAGAAATGTAACTGACTTTGCTGTAACGTTGGTTGTCACGTATTCAGAAACAGACAGCGTATAATTTAATGATGCTAGTGTGTATAATGTTAGAAAGTTAGATATTCAGGCAAATCTCAGCGAATCATTTGCAGAAGACAAAAAGCAGTAATATTGTGGAGACTTGGTTTTGGGATGGGGAGTTTAGCAAGACTGTTTTCCACCATTAGTGAACAGGATTTCAATCAAAACGTTGTAGAAGTAGTCTACAGTATTTACCTAGCTGAATAATGACCTATAGCTCAAAACGTAGGGACTTCACTCGGAAATCAGGATAAAATACACATTTATCCTAACCTCTTGTAATGTCGCAACAGTAGTGACCAACAAATCCAAAAGATATTTTTCCTTGACTCTTACACTTTGTGCTTGTGCTGAATGGATTGGTTCGAAAGTCATCTGATTTACTTGAGTTTAACCAAACCCACAATGCAGCAGTGTTTCCATCCAAGTGCGAAACGTTTGCTTTACAGATACATCACACCTAATTTTGAAGGTGAAACTTGGTACTTTTTTGCCAATTCACAGTGTGCACTTTGATTTAATCTCAAATATATTTTTGTATCGTTATGCTAGTAAAACTCTCAAAATGAAACTTTTGACATGGTGCAGAGTTGTAAGTCCGGCCGGGCTTTTCGGTTCGGACCGGCTCAGGATTAAGTTTGTCAAAATATTTCGGGTCAATTTCGGGCCTGCATAAAAAACTTTTCTATAACATTAAGACTATAACAGTAACGAATTTTTTCTTTCGTGACGTTGATTTGTTGCGCTCACCGCTGTAACTTGTGTGAGTGAAGTGGTTGTGATTTTTCCTCAGCTAATTCTGTTTGCAAACACAGCTGCGTTCTTTTAATCTTTATGGGATTAGTCTCACACTATTTTTGAGAAGCCGACAGCGGTGATTAAATTAGTACGCGATGGCGTTGGGTCAAAAAGATTAATCACTCACGCGATTCTTGGCTTGTTTTAAGGAGCCTACAAGCTGGCTTTTCATATCTATAGAGCTATCCTAGAAAGTTTTTTATGCCTATGGCGTCATCGTAAATAGTTTCGTGATTGTTTCTTTTTTTCTTGAGAAACGTTACATTTCGCAGTATTAGCGTTGACTAAGATGCTGCATTTGTGTTAGATTATGCCAATGTTTTGGTCAAGGTGGTTGCTATTTTCGGTGTTTTTGGCTTTCACTTTCAGGCCTAAATCGGGCTTCAAAAATAAATGTCAGGCTCGAGCCGAGTTCGGGCTTGTGATTTCGGTCTCGGGCCGGGTTCAGGCTTCAAAATGAGGCACTTTTACAACTCTGTGTGGGTATGTAGGCTTGGGCCAACAAGGGGAGATTGAAAGGATACGTCCTTCACACACCAACAGTAAAAATAGATTGAAATCATCTTGTGAAGTAGGCTACGCCAATTTTAGGCCAAATGATTTTGCTGCTGGTAAAAGGATATCAATGGAAATTTGGTAGGAGTGGAGCTGCATGCATGATGCCCAGGTGCATTAAAAAGATTTGTAGCTTTTTCAAAAAATGGAAATGTGCAAGAAAAATATTTATCGTCTTTGTAACCAGGGTTACGGAGTCGGAGGTAAAATAACCGACTCCGACCTTCCCAAAATTTCCGACTCCTTAACATAAAGGGAATGAAATTTGGCTGTTAAAATCAATGGAAATCGTGGTACAGAGCAAAAAATCTGTTTCAACAAAAGTTTCAAAAGAAATTGTACCATTTCAACAGGAATTCCCAATTTAGGAGTGTGATCTAAAAAATGATCCAATTGGATATCCGGAGTCGGACAAAAAATCCGACTCCGATTCCCAATGTTGTTAGAAATCCGACTCCACCCAAAAAAACTCCGACTCTTTACGACTACGACTCCACCTCCGCAACCCTGTTTGTAACGTTAAGCAACTTGAACAAGACATCAAATCGTGCTGCAACCCACACTTATAAAATTTATGAAGACTGAAGTGTTCTGCAAGAGTGATATGCACGTGCGACCAATGCGATTCAGCATTTTGTACACTCAACTAAGACAGGGGCGGATCCAAGGGGGGGCGGGGCGATCGCCCCCTCTAAAACCTACAAAAGTAACTTTTTTATTCACAATGATTTTGTACAATTTGGACAACAGCATTCGCGATATAAGGCCATTTTGCCTTCCATTGTTTTGTCACAGCAGTGTTGTGAAGAGTACTTAGCCTCTCTTACAGTAGTGAACCCGTAATGAGACTTGACTGCCCAAATGTTGCTGAAATCGCCCCCCCCCTAAATCTACTGGCTGAATCCGCCCTTGAACTGACAGCTCTGATACCACGTGACTGATGTGTTCTACTATATTGCTGTGCTTGTTTACATCCAAATACGAATGGAAACAGGATGAACTACAGTACCGTGTCCAGCAACAAATTTAAGTATTTTAATATGTAAACAATCTGCAAGGACAAAGCGTGATTAGTGCTTCTCTCAAAACACATCTAGAAATAAGATTGGCAATGTGTGTATATAAAACGTCATTTCTGCATAGACCCGATGACTATATTGGTTTCACATCAAGCTGCCCCCCCCATATTTTACAACAAAATTGTGCCCATGGTCGGAGGCAATGCGTAATATCAATGCACGTAGGTAGGCTAATATCCGTAGTGCAGAGGCGCAAGCAGCTCTTCATTTCGGAGGGGGCAATTTTCATAGAATTTCAATCGATGACGTCATCGTGCTTATTCAACCGTGGTACAACTTCTTCGCAAACGGTCACATATAATAATAAGGTATTCTTGCCCGCAGACACGAAGTCCAGAGTACAAACACACACATTCTGCACAAGGTTGGTTAATAAAAACAGACAAAACAGAAGGTTTTACAACAGCGTTGGAGGCTGAATCACCGGTGTCAAGCGAAATTTCTGACTTCACGCCATATGCGCATGCACAGAGGAACATTCAGCATATTAAATACGCTGAGAAAACTGATTAGGGCTTAGGATTTGGTGTTTATGTAAGTGTATCAGGTTACGGGTTATTTGACAGTTAGAAAAAGAAAATATTTGAAGTCTAAGATTAAGCTCAATATTTTTCACTGGTTTTAGTTATTGCCGTACTTTAGCTTGTTGTGGGTATCTGGCATCTAACCAAAAAGTTTTAATTTACGCAACACACATCAAGAAAGTAATCGCCAAACTTTATTCCTTCAATCGGAGAAGCAAAATAACTGACAGAAAATAATAGGTCAAAAATTTCACAGTGGTATGAGCATGACAGGGCCCAAAGTGGTACAACGTATTCAGGTAGTGTTATTTTGCTTCATGAGGCAAAACCTGTGCTGGGACTATTTTGCCTTCATTTGAACACAATTGGTTGAAGTGGTCATGTGCAAGAGTGTAGTGCTAAAAAAGAGGTGTGGGAATGCCGTTCCCATACCAAATAAAGAGGAAGGCTAGGCCTACACCAAATAGTTCGAATAAAGTGAACATTTGCCTGCAAGAACTTCTACACTGGATCATCTTGTTTCACTGTAGACTTTGTTTTGACTACAGTAGCAGTGCGAATCCGCATGTCGCTAGCACATCTGTGACGTGAGATTGCAGCCATGTTTCAATGTAATCATTTAGATCTCACACCTTCAAGTACCGTCACTGGTGCAAAAAGGTATGGGAACACTTTCCCACACAAAAAAATGTATGGGAAAGTCATTCCCACATGGTCCCACCCCACCAGAGATGATCGGATAGTGGATTTTCACTATCCGATCCTATCCTGTTTTTGAAATATGATATCCGCATCCGATCCGAATCCTGTTTTGGTTGAAATCATACTATCCGTATCCGAAAACTATCCGAAAGTGTATTGCGATGTACAACATACATTTTTGTGCTGTGTCTGTTTTCCCTCATGAGGCAAAATAACTGCTGGAGCTATTTTGCCTTTAGCTAAACACGATTGGTTGAAGTAGTCACACGACAAGTTTGGAACGCATGTCCTGCTTAGTTGACCACGACATCTGTAAAAGCTCAGTCCTATGCATGGATGATGATGGTTGTCATGGTTTCAGGGATGGCAAGCAGTTAGCAGCTTCTTGTTTGCACTAAGTGAACTGTAGGCTAAACCCTAACACTAAACATTGAACCCCTAAACCTAAAACTTGACCATAAACCCTGATCCTAAACATTAACCATAAACTCCTAAATCCCAACCAATTGTCTCTGCGTATCATGCTTGTCATATGACTACTGCAACCAATTGTGTTCAAATGAAGGCAAAATAGTCCCAGCACAGATTTTGCCTCGAAGCAGAGTAAACACTTGAACGCGTTGTGTCACTTTGGTCCCTGTCATGCTTGTAAACAGAAAGTTTGACATAACTTCTCTTGCAAGCTGGACATATTGCATAACCTAAGCACTTTTCTGAGTCAATTGCATTAAAAAGCAAGTTGAAGTTTTGCCACACAGTCCAGTCACCACGGGGGTCTTTGGTGGGCTTAGCCTCTCCGAAACAAAGCTCCAATACCCCTCCCAAATTGAAATATGAAGCACTATAAAACAGTGATGTTTGTTCAAATTTCAGAATGTCAAGCCCCACTGCACAAAACAAATGTACTGTAAAGCTCCCCTATAGAAGACTTTCTGGTGACGGTTCTGTTGCCACACCAAGTTTTTCATTGGCCATTTTTTGGCAACAATGATTAGATTTTAACACCATCCATGAGTTCACATTCGAATTTTATTTATTAATTCTACCCATTGTTGCACTTTAACCAAACCTAACTACATAGCAATGCTATTCTACAAACCAAAACAGCATTCAAAACAATACACTGGCTTAAAATTTGTCATTTATATTGAAATGACTGATTATAACAAGTCAATGTCACAAATCAACAATCTTGCATATCATGTTTAAAAAAGCCATCTGGCCTGGTAGGCCATAACCCAACAACCAGTCAATGCAGGATCACATAGAATAGGCGTGAAGACTGCAAGACCTGGTGTTTACTTCAGAACACATTGAAAGAGCTAGGTGCTCTAGCTAGTCTAAGTCTAGACTACAGATCACGGTAGGTCTACACTAGCTGGCCTTAGTCCAGGTACGCAGCAAACAACGTCCTTCTAATGTACACTGACTGAAAGAGAGCCCTATCTTGCCACACCAAGAACAGATTCATGCTGACAAACTTGGCATAACTCTACGGTTCAGAGATTACACTACAGACAGACTCGTAGTCATGGCGCAGAACGCTGAAAAGATGCTTCTGAAGATAATAAATGAATGATTGTGCAATGTGCCTCTTTTTCCAAAAGTCTGAATCCTCGAAATATGGATAAAAGTGTTTCGGATATCCGGATCCGTATCCGGTTCCCGTTTGAAAGCAGTTTTTGGATGTCCTTATCCGGTTACAAACTCACTATCCTGCCGGATATCCAACCGGCAAACCGGATAGTGATCATCTCTGCACGCCAACTACAACCTGGTCATGTGACAAGTACAATATGCAGAGACAATTGGTTGGGATTTAAGAGTTTATGGTTAGGGTTTAGCATTAGGCCTTATCGTCAAGGTGCAGGGTCAATTTTTAAGTTGAGGGGTTCAGTGTTTGGAGTTAGGGCTTAGCCTACAGTTCATTTAATGCAAAAAAGAAGTTGCTAACTGTTTGCCGGCCCTGAAATCATGACAACCATCATCCATGCATAGGACTGATCATGAGCTGTTACAGATGTCACGTTCAACTAAGCAGGACATGCGTTCCAAACTTGTCATGTGACTACTTAAACCAATTGTGTTCAGCTGAAGGCAAAATAACTCCAGAAGTTATTTTTACTCAAGAGGCAAAATAGACAAAGCACATAAATGTATGTTGTCCATCATAATACACTTTCGGATAGTTTTCGGATACAGATAATATGATTTCAAACAAAACGGATTCGGATATCATTTTTCAAAAACACGACAGGATCGGATAGTAAAAATCCACTATGCGATCATCTCTACTAGAAAGCGGACGAAGGTTTGGTGCTCATGTGACGTCAAACAGATCTATGTGAACAGTATACTGCTTTTACTAACAAGCCAACACGCTGTAAATTTTTGTGAATTAGATGAGTGATTATCGTAATTTTTATTTCATTCCTGTTATCAACAAAAATCATCAATTTTTTCATGGCTTTTATGTCATTTGCACCATCTGCATATCAGAGATGAGCGGACTGTCAAATTTTGCAATCCAGATCCAGTCCTGAATATTTAAAAGTCAGTCCAAGTCCAACCATACAGCTTTTTAATCACAAAAATGTCGCAATTGTTTTCCATTAATTCAGTCCAAATCCGGTTCGGATCCCAAATTTATGAAGCAATTTGCAGTCCAGACCCATCCAAATTCAACAAAATTCTAGAGATGGCACGGTCCAAGATTTTTCACACACGGACCGCCCATAGCCTGCAATATTCAGCCCATTAACCACCCGTGGACTGACAACAGTTATTCTTTTCCAAACTGGCCCACCAAACAATTGGCAAGTCTTGTCTATTTTGTCTCCTGAGGCAAAATATCTCCAAGGGTCTGCTGGGACTATTTTGCCTTTTGTGGAACATGATGGGTTGAAGTGGACATATCATGTGACAAGCACACAAAGTTACATGCTTGGATTCGTGTGTAAGCCTAAAATCCTAAACCTAAGACCTTAAGCCTGAAACCCCAAGTTTAAAACCCGAAACCTAAACCTAAAACCCTAGCAACAAAACCATAACCTAACTCCCTGAACCTAAAAATAAAACCCTCAGCCAGTTCCGTCACCATAGGATAGCTTTTTGGGCTTAGCTCCCCCAAAGTAAGCTCCACGCCCCCACAAATTGAAATATGAAACTATATCATATAAATCAGTGGATTTGTTGTCAATTTCAGAATGTCAAGGCCCCCGCACAAAAGTAAAGCTCCTCTATTGAATACTTTCTGAATGCCGTTCCGCTCTCAACCTAAAACTCTCATCCTACGAGCCTAAACCTAAACCCTCACCAGAAAACCTTCAACCTTTAGCCTAAACCTAAATCCTAAACCTAAAACCTAAACGTAAAACCTTGCAACCTTTCTTACAAAGCGATTGTGATATGGTGCATATATCAAAAACACCTATAGCACGCCACCTATAGCACGTCATTCCTCCAAGAAGCAACTCAGCACCAAAACGCCTGACCGCCATGCTCATGCAAGAAGTTGTCATCATGCACGAAAAGTTTCTTGAAGTGTATCTGCCAGTCGCGCCTGACGGAGTGCTCACATATGGGAAAAGCAAATTTGCCTTAAAATATAGCAACAGCAAAGCAATGCCAATTGGTTTCAGTCACTTTTATTTCCACCGAGTGGTTCTTTCAAATCAAAAAAATTTTGAAGGTTTTTTCAAAATCAGCGGGCGGCTCGTAGCGGCTCGGTGAAGTCCAACCGCTAAAATATCTTTAGCGGCCTGCTCGTTCAACCTCAGCGGCCTGCCCAAAATCTGGCTTTTTCTGGCTTTTTTTCAGTCAGAAAAGCTTGGCTCTGGAAAAACATTGTCAGAGCTGCATATTCATTACAAATCTCTTCTGAAAAGAGCATTATATAACCATGCAGAGTGCGCACAATATTGAAAAATTTTACTTCTGCCCTAAAAATGATCAATCAATGCTATTGAGAAGAAACAAACGTACGACAATGTAATTATGGGGAAACAAAATGCTTCCAAGGAGTGGAATTGTATTATATCGATGCTTCTGACGAGTTTCAATGTCTATTTTGTGTTTTGGTATGCATGTATTATGTGTATATGCCGTAAAACTGCTGTCTGGCTGTTTTTGCGACACGGTCTGGCTGTTTTTGGTGAAAACAGGTTGGCAACCCTGCTGGCGCTCTCATCTCCGCATATTTGAGCTGCTGCTGAAACATGGGTTTGATAATGGTAATTGTAATCAATGGTAATGGTTTATTGTTTCATATGACTCAGCCAATAAGCAGAAGCACCATAAAAGCCATCGCATGCAGTAAACCAACCATTAGCGAACATTAGAGCAAATGAGAATACAATGGCACAATAGCTGATCAGTGTAAACAAAGAGGGGCGCTGTGTCACATAGGATTGGCGAAAGACCGTGGCGGTCATCTGGTCAACCAACCCCGTTTATCACTTTTTGTCAAGTGATTGAGAAACAACAGTTGCA
>Ga0210059_1007593_pt1 | contig 17203 bp, 17 predicted proteins | sample Ectturendosymbi2_FD_188042 | JGI IMG/M metagenome (GOLD analysis project Ga0210059, IMG submission 188042) | Ecteinascidia turbinata endosymbiont from Florida, USA - Sample 2 (SPAdes) (version 2) | ecosystem: Host-associated > Tunicates > Ascidians > Unclassified | place: Key West, Florida...
AACAAACTGCTTCCAAATCATTTTGATGAATATTTTGTTCCACTCAGCTCAATCCATTATCATTCCACAAGACTAGCAACCTCTAAAAACCTGTTTTTACCTAGAGTTAACTCTTCCTCAGGAAAATGTTCTCTCAAATTCATAGGCCCAAAAGTATGGTCTTCAATACCAGACGATATTAAATTTTCAACCACCTTTACCTTTAAATGGAAACCTAAGAAACACCTCCTTCATGAAAAAAATTCCCAATTATGAACTTTAGCAACATTTCCCTTGTCCAGAACAAAATACTGTGTATTCTAGTATTCTGTAACTCTGCTTATTTTTTGTGAACACTTACTTTTTCATATTTTCTCTGTTCACATTCTATGCTTCTCGGCATATAAGTACACCCTTTGTTTCTTTCTGTTTTGCTTTTTCTTCTGTACCTCTTTACTTAGTTTTTGTAACTTTTTTACTTGTTTATTAGTACTATTTTTTAATTTTTTTATATTGCTAAAAATATTCTAACCACACCAAAATCCTTCACTTAAATTCGATCCACTCATCTGTCTACATAGGTATGCGGTTTCACCTGTACATTTTCTTCACCACGTTCTGCGTTCATTCGTTTTTTTTTTGTTTTTCTTTTCATTATGCTTATTTGATGTCCAACTGTTGTTTCTCAACACTTATCAAAAAATGATAAACAGGGTTGGTTGACTAGATGACCGACACGGTCTTTCGCCGATCCTATACGACACAGCGCCCCTCTTTGTTTACACTGATCAACTATTGTGCCATTGTGTTTTCATTTGCTCTAATGTTCGCTAATGGTTGGCTTACTGCATACGATGGCTTTTATGATGCTTCTGCTTGTTGGCTGAGTCATATGAAACAATAAAAGCATTGACCATTGACCATTCACTCAACAACCACCTTGTTTTGCATGCGCGCTGCAACTGCTGACCATTTGCCTTCATTGTATAATCTGATGCATCGCCAGGCAAGCCACTCGCAACGGTGAAATAGTAAAGCACTTCCATAAGTGCATTAAAGTGCTTTTGCAGTTTCGTACATCATATTGTACAAATCTGCGGCAGCACAGTAACCTAACAGCTGAAGTGAGGCGGTGCGCATCACAATGCACAGATACTTACAATTTTCGCTTCTTACTTCTGGCCCAGAAAATTGTGTCGGCGGCCCACACAGGCTTATAACATTGCATCCGTCTGTTGCAAGTTGCAATAGCCGCGTGCAGCAGGAAAACCCGCTTTCCCCAAATCGCTTTACTTTAATACAAGGTAAAACCATATCTTGGTTTTCAAAATGTAGGGTGCCATTGCAAAATTTTAGGGTGTGTGTCATTTTGACACCAAAGAATGGCTTAAAAAAACACTGCCCGTTTGTCATAAGTACGTTTGACGCTTCGATTCGCCGACAGCTCGTTGAATGTCACCAAAAGCAAATATTTCGTTTGTGCGTGAGGCGACGCAGAGACCGAAATACATCGTTTCGTTCATTGCAAGGTTCACAGCATCGCTCGTGCAGCACTTTAAAATAATATTTGTGAAATTTTCGTCAAATGCGGACTTGTCGAACGCTTTGAGCGTTTGGACAACGTTGATTTGTTGCGAAAGATTTCATTTGGTGTACCTGATGTGTCGATCCCTATTTCAGTTGCTGCTTTTAGCGCTGTTGACTACTTTCTGAAATCAGGTCTTCTTCTTGCGCGTGAGCGGCGGTTCAGACAAAATCCGCAAGGCTCTCAAGCCATTTGGTGTTTTTGATGTCAGAGGACCGCAGGTCTTCCAGGCAGTTCGGAGCGCGAAGGATGTTACAATCGAAGATTATTTGAACGGCCGACTGTTCCGCATTGCCACAGATGCATTTGGGTGTATCTAGGATGCCCCAGAGGTACAGACATGAACCAAAGCAGCCAAGGCCAGTTCTTAGTCTATTCAGTGCTTCCCACAGACTATGGGGTAGCTCTGAGCCTGACGGGAGACAAACGGCAGGGGTGACCAAAAACTGAGCCAGTGGTGTGGCACTTTCCCAAGCCACTCTCCACGACTCCAGAGTATTGAATCCGGAGTTGATTAGCGCCGCAGCATGGCGGCAGAAGGGGCGTCGTGAATGCAGGCGCTGTGTGCCAAGAAACTGTGCACTATGGACAAGGTATGAAGGGGGTGGCTAGTGCTTAGTTGTGCCTGGACCGCCAGCTTGAAAGTGGAATGTTCCCTGCGCAGGTGGGCCCGTGGAATACCCGAGAGTACTGGTAAAAGCTCCCTGCCGGTCGGTTTAAGGCACCCAGAGATGATGCGAATTGTATCATTTAACGAAACATTTCATGCTGCGTTAAATGTTTTTAACAGCATGGCGGCAGAAGGGGCGTCGTGAAATCAGGTAATAGAATCGAACTGCACTCACCGCGATCGTCTATGCCTTGTGTTTTTGGTTGCTGCAAGTTTCGTGTGTCTTTGTTTTTTTGAAATATCGACGTGTCACAGCGAAATTGGAGCAGTCAGGCTAGCGCCTGTTGTAAGACTGTCCTTTTTGAAATTATAACACTAATACAACTTGGGACAATTAAATAATGCTACCAAGGAATAGAGAAACTTTACTGGTGAAGATAAATAAATATCGACAAATAGATTCTATTTCAATAAGAGTTGATGATGTCTACTTCGTAGGCAAATTATACTGTATACTCTGCAAGATCTTAGTGTCCGATTCTTTGCTGAGAAAGGGTTTCCCACCAAATACAGAGTTACTGGTAAATTTTTAATAAAAAGACATGCATATTGGAGAGATAGCGAAGTTCATATTATTAAGTTTTAGTTAAGTTATCATCTAAGTCAGTGGTTCCCGAACTTTTCTGCACGTTGACCCCCAATTAAAGTATGCAATTTTCTGTTGACACCAGGGCCTAGCCTTGCAGTTACTAATACAAGGAAATTATGTGTCCAAATAAATAAAAGGCACTTACGTACAAAGACGTTGCACATACGAAACGTACAAGGTTTTACAAACGTCTACAACACAAATCCTTAACGCTGAATTTTAAAACAATGTTATTCGAAGGAATGTAATCGAATAGAAACACTATGTTGGCAAATGCATACGCTGAGCTCTTTCCTTGCGATGCATATTGATTCACTGTCGCTAGCGTTGCAAAAGCATTTACTGTGGCTATCACTCGGGTTTACAACAATTGTTCTTTGTCCTACTGCGTCGCCTACTGCTGTACCAGGGTTGCCTAATAGGAATAACAAAACTGTAGCCAAATTCACTTCAAAACATAGCCAAATTCACCAAAAATTCGCCAAACTTCTGCAAATGGTTCAACTTTACCAAAACATTAATTTTTTCACTGGAAATAAATCATTTACATCTCTTATATCTTGCGCCTTGTGTTTCACCAGAAAGTGTATAGGTTTTCAACATTTTGCAAGGATATTTGGTAAGAAGTGTTCAATAGCATGCTTCTACTTTCACACGTTCAATATTGATGTCATGCATTTTCAAACCATCAGCAAGCTTAAAAATAATAAATCTACATATGAAAATGTATGCAAATACGTGCAAATATTCAGGTCGTACATTTCATCAAACCAAAATATCTGGAGCCAAATGATTTCAAAAATCGCCAGAAATTCGTCAAATCGCCAAACCAAAATATTTGCAGCCAAACGCTTTCAAAATTAGACATATTTCCTGAATCTGGCGATAAATTCACCAATATGGCAGTACTACCAGTGCTACACTACCAGTCTAACAACTGCCGAACTGCGACACATGCACTGCCATATTGCTTGTGATGTAACAAACATAACACTTTTCATAATGTCGTCGCAATAGATCATTTAATAAACAACTGTTATGTAGGGGAAGGTGGGGTACAGTCGACAATTTTTTGCATTTTCAACCACGGCTATTCTTGGAAATTACAGTTCAGCTGCGGTAGTCATGGAAATTACATTACGTTCTTTTCCGTGAAATCAAGTTTTTGAAATCAAATTACTTTTGTAGTGCACTGGTATAAATGTGAGGGATGTCATGCCCATGATTTCGCAATTCTTAGCTTCAAAGAAACTCATACACCCTCGGTATCACTGAACAGAATAGCATCACACTTTTACAACTCAGACCACATTAAAATCTTTCTTTTTTTCTTTTAAATCTAAAAAAATTGCTTCCATCCCAAGGTTTCAATGTGTTCCTTTCATAAAATCAAATATTTCATCAATTCAAGACTGCATTGAAATTTGTAGATGTTACCTGCAGTGAATAAATAATTATTTGAAATAGATTTGGCACTTCAATTGTGTTGAAAATCATATCAGTTGGAAATCAACACTAGAAATTCAAAAAATGTTCTTCACAATGTGCTTGATATAACCATTGCGTTTTAAATTGGTCCAAACGATTTTGCGCTTTGCCTTCAAAACAAGTGTAGCAGAATCGAAATGCAAGCGTGTGTCTCGTGCACATAAAAGCTATTTGTGATATACATGATATCCGCCGGAGACGTGTTGAGAAATTCATGATCCAATTTCCTCAAAATTAATTTCGCAAAATCTTCAGCAATCACGATAGCCTTTGTGCAATTAAAACGCCTGTCAGCTTTATGATAATCACGCTTCTTAACGAACACAACTCTCAACTTGCCACGCCTCTCAAATGTCATCCATTGAGAGAAGGGGGTGTGTTTTTTTAGACGTTTTCGTATCCACAAAGAGTGACAAAATTTGATTTTGGAAATTGCTGGGTTCGTTACTGCGACCAATATCAGTTCTGTTTGCCCCAATAGATTTTGTGAAATGCATTTATAAGCAAATATGCAGCTGTATGCTTGGATTAAAAGTATACACATGCATTTAATCACTAATATATATGAATTCCTTTCAAAATTTTGCCTACACAAAATCTTCAAAAATATTCTTTCTCTCTTCGACATTACACTTCAATGACCATGCGATGCATCTCGAATTTGTGCATCAGTATTTGTTGCTATCCGTGAATCGTGAAACAATGTGAATACACCAGTTGTGGGAATGAGAACTGATGTTCTGCACACCGCTCCGATCAATAAAAATTTGCTTATCGATGCCGTTTTTTGTGAAAAAATGATGTGAGATCATTATAGAAACTATTCAAGCCAAGTTTGATTGATGTAAATATTTCGACCTAGACTGATTATTTCCAGAAAATGATATCGAATGTGTTTTGAGATTCAAACTCATGTGCGTGTATCGTATTCAGACTGTAGTTCCGGAACAACTGGTTTGCAGAATGCATTTTCGTCTGTTCCTGACTGAGACACATAACTGTTCCCTCATTCACGACCAGCTTATCACACAATAAAAGTCAGTTCTTTCGTTTGCCAAACATAATTCCGCATGAAATTTACTTTCAAGTGAAGCAGTCATTTATCTATTCATAAGATGACTTTACGTTTGCACTCAGATCCAAAACACCAGGTGAATTTCCAAATCATCCTCTTTTTTTCTTTGCTTTCTTTGCAATTTTCGCTTACATGAAGTGTGTTGATATTATTCTTGATCCAGAAGTTTCTTTTGTGTTTCATTAAAAATCAAATTAAAAATGAATTTTGTTGAAACTAAGGCCGATTTTCACATCAACTACAAAGTCTGAATGTGTACGTTTTTCGTAATATAATACAAGCAAGGCTTTAAGAAAAATAGTTTTTCCAAATTTGACACTTTTTCAAACAAAGTTTACAAGGTTTAGAGCCAGATATTTTTGAAAGTGTAAACACTTCTTTCATGTATCAATTCTTTTGGTTAACTTTTTGGTTTTTTGGGGGATGGTAAAGTGCTTTCAAAATGTTTCTGCTAAGCGTTTCACTGCACTTATCCAAGTGCTGCTTTAAGGTTTTCAATCGTTCCCGAACAGACACGCAGATTAATGCTACCTTTGAACAAGGTCTACATTAGTCTGCTGCATTGCGAAAAGCTCTAGTTGTGCCATTCTATGAAGTGGACACTTTCGAAGAGAACTGATCAGTTAAAGACTTCTTTAAAGTTTTTTTATTTGTAAAAAACAAATCAAACACAAAAATAAAAAATATCATTTTCTGTAGAATGACGTTGCCTTTACCTTATGTTTCTTAACTTTTTCTTTACCACACCTGCCTCAAATGCTTGTCCTTCGTTTCAAGATCCCTGAATATAAATGTTTTAAAAGCAGATGTGTTCTTTAGTAAATTTATTGAAACAGCAAACTTTTTCTTTGTTTATAAAAGAAGTAAATTTATTGATACAATAAATTTTTCTTTGTTCATAAAAAAAAACACGAATACACCGTTGACAAAAGAAGAGACCATCCAAGAAAGCAATCGCTGCAATATATTGCCCGGTAACATCTTTCTAGACGGTCATTGACATACCATTTCCTTTTGAGATATGACAACACAAACTGAACAGAGCTCCAACTAGTGCTTTGTGAGGTTATCACTTTACCTGACGTGAAGTGTAATGCCCAAGTCTGTTCAAGGAACATTTCCTTTGTTATGTATTGCTTCAACCACGATATAACAACAAAATCGTTTTTGTACCGAAAAATAACATATTTTCTGTGCTCAACAAAAAACTGCATTTATGAAACTTCACAAATTTTGTATTGATCCGTTGCTTCTCATATACGAAAAATTCATCTGAGTGAATAACACTGGTTTCTTTAGGCGTTTTTGTGCTAAAGTTGTGTAGCGCATTGTCGTCATGTTTTGTTTCAGAGGTTTGAAATAATTCTCAAAAAGTAATAGGTTTCCAATGAATTCTGTCCGTGATGCACAGCAACGCTTGACAATAACACGGTCACAAACGCCAAAATGTGACAAAGTCTAAACAACAAGCATGTTTCAATTTTAAGTGATCTTACAGTCAAAAAAAGTTGCCGACGTTACATTTGTAGGATATCAAACACGACTCCCAAGAACAAGTGCCAATATATACAACATTCAAAATAAATCATTGGAGATGAGACATCACATGAAACGCTGAAGAAAACATCAGATTTGAAAATCCCGAAGAACATAAAACTGCTGAGTGATGTCTTTTCTACAACATTCTTGCAGAATATTGTCAAAATCAGAATTATCAGATCAAAATACTAATTATTTATTCCAGCATTTGTACAGTACGTTATTCCGGGAATCCTACCGAGCAAATATAAGTAAGCTTGATGTTATATCGTTGACCACACTTCCAAGAAATCCAACTGGTGACGGCGCCCTCTTTCGACTGTGCTCAGCAAGTTTGTCCCACGCTGAAATTGACACAATCATGTAAAATGCCTTAAATAACGCCAATCTTTGATAATCTCAGGAAGTAACGTCAAATAAGAGGGGAAAGGTTTTATGCTAAGTGAACAGGAAACAACCGTTTTCAGGCGCAATAAATCTTTCAGTTGCAAATCGGCATTGTTTTCAATCCTCGTCCCAGGCCACGAATCTTGGGCCACAATACAAAATATTTATGTTTCAAGTGCATACCACAGAAAGCGAATATTCTCTGAGAGTTCTTTTCAAAGCAATGGGCATATTGCATAGTTGCGGAGTTCGATATAGCCTAAATGTCGATTCTCTCTTCGTTTGAATAGATAAATCTCTGCTGGGATGTTTGACCATTTGACTGGAAAACACAAAACAAGTTGGGAAAGAAAGTCAAGCTGGCAACATGCTCTGGAATACCCTTAGATGCTATTGGACATGTACTGGGAATATTCTAGTTCCTACCGGGTTTGTTTGCTGTTTGGAGCCTGTTGATATATTGGAACTTGCTAACAACCTTAAGATACTTCGATATCGTTTGGTGTCAATGCACCATCACCTTATTAAGAAATAACGTGAATTAAAAAGTGAATCCAAACCGTTTTAACGCTGGAACACTTTTGTGGATTTGTCAAACGCAGGTCAAATGAGGTCACCACGTGATACCTACGTAAGCCTGCGTTGGTGTGCTTTCCACGTTTCAGTAGCTTCATATTTTTGTGCGACCAGTTAGTGGGTGTGAGTGCGGTCGTCCACGATTTTCATTGATTTTGCAAAGGGAGTGAATTCGGGTTTAGCTTGCCCGACGATATGGTTACTGTGAGGTGTCATGGGCACGCTAGACCCAGGTTATGGTTAAATGGGGGAATAAGCGCCAGGTGGCTGTAACTCAGTCAGCACATGCTTCTACGCTCGTATTAGCAGTATACAACATAAGAAGTTTTTCAGGCCCAAACGTTTTTCTTTATGAGCAATTCATTTCAGGCATATATGACACCTTCTCTATATTGGTCTACTTACATTTTCATCAAAAATCGTATGATATCAACGTACAAAGTAACTTGTTATTGCTCCAACTGCCCAGTGAGAGTTATATTTTCAGTGTAGTTTTTGTGATAAACATTAGTTAAAGGAAATTATATATTTATATATTTTTGAAAACCGGGTTCAGCACACCCGACGAAATGTTTAGTGTGACAAAATGGAACGAAAGTATTCCAGGTGAAAGACAATCTCTTTATCTATTTGAAAAGCATGCGGGGAACAAAAGATATGACAGGCGACATAGAGTTTATTTTCAAATCGCCTTTGTGCTTACAAATACTAACCGTAATTAATTAAAACCAAACATGCGAACATGAATGTATCCTTTAATCAAATTTCGCACAATGGCTATTCTTGATGTTGAATATTTGGAATTGTTACATATTTCCTGGCAATATGTGACATTCTGTCCGATAGGAATTAATGGTTTGATACTAGCTTGCTTACTCCAGTAACAAAACATTCAAAGTAGGTCTTCATTTGGAATATCAGGAAATTTTGGAGTTGGAAGCTCTTTTTACTTTCGATTCAGGTCTTATCGTCTTATTTACATAGATCGTCTTGCAATGCGCCAGTGAAATATTGGTTTCATATTTCTTTACCCTCGGTACAGCTGTAATTCAACAAAGCATAACTTTGTAAAAATAAAACTTGATTACTGCTTTTAGCATTCACCGGCAAAATCTCCGCAACGACGTCTGTGTGTATAGCCCGTTCCCACGGTTCCGACACAATACAAAGACGGATCAGCTCCATCATCCACTCTGTAAAGAAATTTTCGTCCTTTGTTCATCATTAAATTTTCGTCCTTTGTTCATCATTGTGCTTGTGTGGCTCCTGCAGCCGTGCAATGTTAGAATAAGATGTCTTTTGTTGTTTTGTGACGATACCAATTTTTTCAAAATCTTCCTTAAAACTGGTTGGTTTGAAGCAAACATCACGGTTTATGAATATCCCAATGCAATCATGATCAAATTGTTGCCATTTTTAGACTAAATGTTTTTACTTGATTTCAAATATTTTTGAAGAAATTCCAATAATCTACCAAACACAATTTTCTCCATTTCAAACCTCAACAGATACAATGAATTCTTCTGACCTCATTCAGGAAATAGACACAAACATCTATTGTAAATTACTAGGAAACGCAAAGATCTTTCTCTTAGCCAAAAGCAAATGCAATTTTATTTAATGAAGAAATAATTGCAAATGTTGTTGAATAAGCATTTTTTGAAGACGCAAATTATTTTCGGAATCACTCCTAATTTAAGCTCATATTCATAGAGTTTGTGGCCTAAATTTTGTTGTCTGCCGGTTTTGTTTGAACTTCTTAACAAACGTCTGGAAATTTTAAAACACTTTTCATAAATGACCAATAACTGACAACCACTGTTATATTTGTGGAATAAAGAAACATTTCACTCAGCAATAGCAGTCCATAAAAAAGAATTGCATTTGTGTTTTCTTGATACTTCCTTCAAAAAATGAAATTGCTTAGACCATGTGAATGCACAATAGAACACATTCCATGATCAAGATAATAAAAAAGATTAGTTCTACTGCATACCGTCGGAATGAGCGAAAAGTCATTTTTGCAAATTTATCTGTATCAAGTTCAACAACATTGCAACAAAAGTCCGTCTAGTTTCAAACAATGAAACAAACAAGACGTTAGACAAGCAAGAGCAGCGGCAACATTGCAGTACGCAATGAAATTCTTGTAAATGCGAACACAAGCAATGACTTTCACGTGTGAGAAGAATGGGAAGGAGATTGAGAAACGTTTTACCTTAAACCAGGGCATAAAGCGTGCGGGAATCCATAAGCATCGTACTTCCGAAGCTGTATAAATCCAGGGGTGACATTTCCGGTGTAGCTATCCATGCTTCCCTTTATGAACTTAGCTGGTGAAGAAATGCTCGGATTTTTGTTCAGATTCGACATGTCGATCTTTTCTGAAATTATTCAAAACTGGCTGAAAGGCTTTCATCCAAAGATAAAAAATCAATACCAGGCTGTTTTCATTCTTGGCGAATGTTATGGTGCTTGATTTCAATGCCGACATTTTACACATTTGGTCTAAACAACACTCGTTTCATGGCTAGGCTGAATTGCGGTTGGAGGTCAGGACCAGTGCAAGCTATTTTCGTCATAATTGCTCATATCAACTGCAATTTACTATTTGCTCTATCTCAATTTTAAGCAAATGTTGGAATATTTTTGCCTTTGGGAATACATCATTTGTCTGTGGTATTCGCAGATTTGTCAATTTTATGAGTTTCAGTATTGACACCCTTATCTTCAAACTCTAAAAAATGCAGAAACGATTGTATAAGTAAGTAGACTTTTAGTGAAGTAAAAACATTTTTGCATTGCTTCCAATCAACATCAAATGCAGAAACAACGTATTCACCGTAATAACTGTAGCCACAAAAACCCAGGCTTGAGTTTTGGCATCGCGCGAGGCATTTAACACTATCCTGCCCAGTAACCGGACTTCTTCACAGTGAGGCAAGTATTGCTTCGATTCAAACTTTTTTTCCGTGGAGTACAGCCACGTTTTCATTGTATAAGGAATTGAGACAAAGACAAGGCACTGGAAGAACTGATGAACGATGAGTTTGCGAAACCTGTTAATGCGCGGTAAACGACTGAATTGATTTTGCTTTTTTCCACTAACTGGTGTTTGTTGCACAACACTTGTTTCTATTCTTGAAAGAGCGTAAGTCAGTGTTTTTTTTAAAGGGGTTCCGCTGAACCTCAGTTTTCAGCGAGAGGCGGCCAGGAGTTTCGCTGAAAAAGGCCGAAATTGCCATTTCTACCCATCTTGTTTATTACAGAAAGACGGACAGACACTTTGATCATTGCACAGGGTTCCATGCGCAACACAAACATTTGCGGAAGGTTCCACAGCAGCAGCAAATCTTGAAAAACACTGGAGCGGGTCATGACGCGTTCCATAGAAAACACTGGGATGGCTGTAAACTCTCGAAGAATCAGCCGACTGGGCTCGGCTTTCATTTTTTTGCGATGATTCAAACTTGCACATGTCTATATTCAAGTAACTTGTTCAACAAACGTGAAGGCATTGAATCCATCTTGAAAATATTTGAATAGGAAAGAGATTTCACGCAACACTACGCATCTTCACACTCAGTTAGAAGTTATGCTTAGGGTAAATACAATGAGTAGTAGGTATTGTAGTTGCAGTATACTCAAGTAATACTCTAATATCCAAACATGCCAGAAGTTGCACTGAGTAAATTCATTGTTGATTTTATTTGCATAAGTCTACAGGACTGAAGATGCTTACGTGAAATCGATTGCCTTTTTAAACATTGCTGATGGATTCAAACCATTCACCTTTGTGGAGACTGGTTGCTTGGGCTTGAAAAGTTAATGTGCCTTGCATTGTGATATTCTGTGTCGGTAGGTCAATGATTTCAACGTGAATCTTACTCTTCATTTCAGAACAAATATTTTGGCTGCGACACCATCAGTTAACGTTGTAAACATGTTGAACGTGTTAACGGTTAAAATATTGTTGTCACTGGAATGCCAATCGGCGAAAGAAACCTTTCACCAGGCTTCATTCAACTAAGAACACCAGTGTTATGGTTCAAAATGGCCATAACATGAAAAACATAGACAACGATAAAGACAGTGACGAGTCAACAATTACTCATCAAACAGTGAGATTTTCAGAAATAATGCATGACTCTGATATGGAAGAAGTTGATTAAACAATTAAGACATTTGTGTGATTGATGGATTTAAAATATGTACATTTATTGTAACATAACCTTGTACGCGAGTTTAATTTGTGTTCAATATATTGCAGCATGATATAAGAAGTTTAAGGCTAACGAAATGAATAATATATGTGACTTGTATTTAAAATATTTGGGAAAATGCAACCTTTATGAGGAAGTAAAAGGATTTCAGAAACAAGAACAGCATTCAAAAAATTTCGAAGAAATAATAATTTGATTACAAGATTTGATAAAACTATGTGAAAATCCGAGACATAGCGAAATGACTGCACATATGTTTATCAAAAGTGATGAAGCAACGGTGAAAGTTACAGCAAAAGTAACTGATGACGATTGCCGCATTTATAGCTGGGAATGGTAAAGTGAAAATGATTTGTAAATATCATTTGTATTTACAGACTTTAGACTGACAAAATATGGAACCAAAAACAAGTCTGGAATTAATACTTATCTTGTCAGCAAGACATCGGGATAAACAAAGCATAAAGAAGCTACTGCAGTATTGCGGACCCGAGAAATTTGAAACATATGACAAGTCTTTAGCTGCCATGAGTAATGAAGAAGTTGTACAAATTGTATTTAAATGGATTGGCTGTAACAGCATTAACGGACAATCATATGATATCCGTATGCGAATAGCAGAGTTCGCAACAACCCACAGCTTAAGAGTGGTCAATCGTAACTGATCTGTGTATTTTACGCGTCTCTGGGAAGTGCCAAATGCTGATGAAATGGCATTACACTGGCTTGCTGACATAAATTACAGAACTCTGACCATAGATGAAATCAACAGAAGTGTGCTTCGTGCCCAAGCAATCGGTGAAACCGTGAAAGCAGTGCAGCACGGTATGACAATTTGGAAGAGACCTGAACAAGAAAGCGATTGCTGAAAGCAGACATATTTCCTAACTCAGGTTGAATTTTCCTTAAAGTGTAAAGCATTGAATGTTTATATGTTGCAATTATTGTGTGAAAAATGACTTACAAATGAAGAAACGCATGCATAACCTTGTTTAAAATGCATTTGATGTATGCCGGATACTGGAAAATTACTGGAAGTAGTTGATAAAGCATTGAAATAATAATCGTTAGAACGCAACCTTTGAGTGGTCAACCAAACTATGAAGTGTACTAAAGCGTAACGAGCACTGACGCCGCGCACCTGTTTACCGAAAGCAAACGGGATTTAAGGATGCAGCAGAGAAAGTAATGCTTATCATGTCCGCATTAATTAACGAATAATCAATTTTATATATTTTGCAGCAGGAGAATTAAAAATGACAAGTTTAATAAATCAATTAAGAAAGTGCTGGCAAAATCGCCAATCTGCAAGAAAGATTTTGGGAAAATATGGGGTGCAAAATGAAGACGATATTAAACCTCTGGGTATGTTAACTCAGAATCAAGCATTAACACAAGTATTAAATTGGATAGCATGACAAATGAGAACTGGAGAATGTACGGAAATAAGACTGACTGAACCCAACGGGGAAAATGTATATACCATACGTATTGAAAATATATCAAGAAAGGGATTAATAATCAAGAAAGTAACAAATGAACCAACATTAGTTGGAAAAGTGTTACATCATTGGGACAATTTCGTGACATACGACACATTATCTGTTTTTCAGATAAAGGCAAGCATTGAATGTGCAGATGCTTTAAATAGTTTTAACGAAGATATATTACAAAGAAAAGTTGACTACCTAATAAATGAAGCAATCCAATTAGATGTACTAAATGGCTGTGAATGTGACTGTTGCACGTTTGTGTCAAAAATGATGTAATAAAAACGCATTTAATAAGGTCTAAAATTTGTGTTGCATTTTCAAATTTTGTGACAAATTACGTTTTACCGCTTTTTTGAAATGTAATAGGCAAAATCCCTTGAAGGAAGAACATATAGAAAATGCTGAGCAACATGAGACAGCACTTTTACAAACGCACCCAAAATAAATAAAAAAGACTGTGACGTAGAGAAATATGAGACAGCATTTTTACAAGCGCACCCAAAATAAATAAAGAAGAGATGACGAAGAAACGAGACATGCGTCAGGCGTCAGACACAATTAAGAGTGATAACGCGAAAACTTTTATGCATGCCAAGACGTTGCTGACCAATCAGATGATTGACAAGGAGCGAAGAGAATAAAAACTGAACTCTAAACCGAGTCCATAAACATGAGAAAATCTGATATGAAAATTCAGAGTTTGCGAGGCTCTCCAACACTTAACACTTCAATGACACACAATTACAAAGATGTTTGTTGCGCTGGTCTATGCCCTGGTACTTAGGTTAAAGGGAGGGACTGAGCTGGAAACATCACTCTTGAAAAATCAACAAGCTGTTCGTGGCAAGAAAAAGCTGCCGCGACGGCTCGACAAACTAATATAGGAAGTTATTTAAATAAGAGTATCACTGCGCTGAAGCTAAAAATAAGAGAACAGGACGGTTTTCAGGAAGTAAAATCTCAAAAGCAAAATTGGTAAAACCAGACTGTGGAAGTAGCGCTAACATTGCAACACCCAAGATTCAAACGCCATGCATAGTGAGACGAAGAATGCAACTCTTAACCAATAGGTAGGGGGAACTACAAAACGACAGATAACTTATCAGAAAAAAGACACGCTTCGAAGGTGTTTTTATAAATGCATGTACCTGATTATGTTGCCATTTATTTTATGTTTAAAGCGAGAGTAAATGCAAGAATAAGCTTCAGTGCAATATATTGTCAATTGTGATGTAGTTAACTGCATAGTTTACAATAGTAAATGCAGTTGTACGTTGCAAAGGTATGAAACGTTGAATTTCGTGAGCTATTTTTGATGTGTTTTGCCGTTGGTAAAGTAAGAATTGCAATGGTTCTGTATATAAAATTTAAATGATGATTCCAATATCTGCTGAGGTCCAGTAGATGTTGCTAGTTGTCACTTTGAGTGTGCTGCTGTCTGCTGTGAAGAAAAGAAGGGCATTTTGTATTACCCACAACGGGATATTTGAGAACACGGTGTGAAACAAAAATTCATAACTTTCTCAAATCTTTGATAGATCCTGGTTCAGCCAACCACATTAAATTTATTTTAGATCTATTAAACCAACGTGCATTAACATTCGCAGCGTAACACAACAATCGCCTGGTACGAAAATACACACGATCCGATACCGAAGTGCGATACAAACGACCAGGCAAAGCAATGCAGGTCGACGCGACACGTTATCAATAAGTGGACTAATCACTGCAGTCAACCGCGGGCATTAAAATCGTCACAATGGTAAACTGAGTTGACTCAATCTGGATGGAGTCTAACTTTGCATACTGGTTGAAAAACATTCCATTTGTGCGAGACAAACCTAAATTGTATATTCATTTAAACCCCTTGGTATATTTCCTTATTAGGCATAAATTGCTATGTGATGGGAATGGACAGATAAATATGTCTCATGGACAAATCTGGCTATTGCTGACGCCTTGCATTAATAACCGGTACTGTTCCAGTAATATAGTTTTGAATCAGTTCCAGACTTCCATTTACAGTAACTGAAACACCGCGACTCGACAACTTGCACAACTTGCAACATTTGGTTATAACTACACAGATCTTTTTCGTCGAAACAAGTTGCAATAAATTTGTGGAGCATTGCTATGATAACAAGAGGTCCTAATATACTACCAATGGTTGAAATTCAAACCAAGCAATTCGGTTGAAATCATGTTTTAAATAAATGTTTACTACAGTTTCAATCGGTGTTTACAACCATTGATTTTAATCCAAAACCAGGAAATGAATTGAAATCATGTTAAAAAACAACTTTTTCACGTAATGAAGAAATAACGTTTTTTGGTGCATGTGGTGAAGATGAAAACATTTCACAAGGCATTTGTTGCATGACTGGGTATGACGAATTGAAATCATATTCTTACTTTTTTTGTAATGCGACTTATGCAGATTTCACGATTTCGCCAAAATTCTGGAAAGTGCCAAGAATGAATACGCAGTTCGAAATGCTATCATTGTGACTGAAAATTTTTCATCAACTAGATTTAAATAGGATTTCGCGAATCCTTTCTACGTGGTTAACACGCAAACGTTGCAACTATTCTAAGCGCGCATGCTGACTCTTGCAAACATACCCAAACACTTCGAAATTCTCCGGAAAACTTGTCTCATCGAAAATCTTCTTAAAAACCTTCTCCTGTCATGGAAAGCAAAAAATGAAACAGCAGAAAAATGATTTGAAAACACCACGAAATTAATTCAATTCAAAATTTACAATCACAATTTGTATTGAAATGATAATTATGTATATTTGTAATTATGAGAGGAGAGGGTTGCAACTTCTAGATTATAGTGGTTTTGGACCCGAGTATCTGACGGATGTAACTCTGGAAGAAAGCACTGGCATCCAAACACTTAATAATTCTCACAAGTAAAGCAAGCAACGCCAAGGAAGCAAAATCATGCATTCTTGTTCATAATCACATATTTTTTCAAACTTACCGGAATGCCACAGTCAATTTCATACATTTTAAATAGAAGATTCAATCCATGCTTGAAAATGAATCAAAGTACAAATAAACGCTGGGCAAGCAGTGTTTCGATAAATATCTTGAAAAAGGTTTCAGCATTGTTTCAGAGAGATGCATTCCACTCATTTCTGCTTGATAACAAATCATCTTCAATTTCCCAAAGTTTCCAACAGTAACAAATATTTTTCTTTCACTAACTTCAGAGCATACTCGTGTTAGGAGTCATCATTGATTCTTATGTTGAAGAGTGGATATTGTATACAGGGTGTTTCACAATTGTTGAAACAAAGCGATTGGGCACAAACCCAGGATTTTAAATGATACCACAATGATGATTACATTTATTCAAAGGTGAAAAGATAACATTTTATAATCTGCAACTGAACTGTTGTAGATCCTTAACCAGCATGCGCCTTACAGAAGACACAGAAATGCCAAGTTCTTGGCTCCTTCATCGCAGAGATTTGCTCGGACTCCGACCAACTGACTCTTGAACCCTAGTGACATTGTCGGGAGTTCGAATCGTTATTGGAGGCCCAGAGGGCGATGAGCCTGTTACCCTACGATCTCCACAAGTGCCA
>Ga0210059_1007594_pt1 | contig 17203 bp, 11 predicted proteins | sample Ectturendosymbi2_FD_188042 | JGI IMG/M metagenome (GOLD analysis project Ga0210059, IMG submission 188042) | Ecteinascidia turbinata endosymbiont from Florida, USA - Sample 2 (SPAdes) (version 2) | ecosystem: Host-associated > Tunicates > Ascidians > Unclassified | place: Key West, Florida...
GTGAAGTAGATAAAATGGTGCTCACTTAGTTGATATTATGTGCAATATGCATGACTTTTATTGATGCGGAGTCAAACAGGAGTCGGATTACTTGCATCACGGTAGTGGCGGAGTCGGACTGGATGCGGATTCAAAATTTACCAAACAGGATCGGATGCGGAGTCAAAAAAGCAGAGTCTGCACACCTCTGCTCTTAAAGGCGGAGCTTGGTTGCGGAGGTTTGATGACGTAACTGGAGTCGTTAAAACCAATATTTTTTGTTGAGCAATGAGAAGTACACGGTAGCAAAAATAATTTTACTGCAAAAGGTGATGTTACACTACGGTAAAAAAAGTCTATTTTGAAGTTTTATTAATTTTGGTTATCTGAGTTTCACAACTGTTCGGGGACAAAAAATAGGTTTCAACAGTTGTGAATGTATAAAATTTTTAAACATCGCAAACTTCCATGTTTGGGGGAAATGCATATTAAGTTGCAATGATACAACATTTTTCCTTCACTATTTTTTCTTTTTTTGATTTTGCAACACAACTTTTTTCTACTCCGGTTACGTCATCAAACCTCCGCAACCAAGCTCTGCTATTTACGGAGCTCCGCCTTTTACAGACAACCTACCAACAAAACTGTTACGAGTCACAACACCATACTCCAACAATGGATCTGCAAGCCTTCGATGTTTCCTTGCTTTAATAATCGCTAAGGTTGTGACATCCTAGCTGGCAGGCGTTGTGTTACTTGTTGAACAATGGTTCTCAAATACTGTTCCAAGAACCGCATGCAGCTCCCAAGCACTTTTTGTGCACCTCTTAGCAGTCTTTCAGTAACACCTCTAATATTTTGTGTAACAGAATTCTTTGGTGCATTAAAACAAACCATGTCAATTGACTTGTGGTAAAATTTTTAGTGCGTCTCCCTTAACAAAATCATAGGTCTGGATTTGGCTCCCTTCATCTGTGAAATGGTTGAAAATCATTGTGTAGAAGTAAGAAACATGTTAAATGCCACAACATCTTACTTGCAAACTAGACATAATGATGAAGCCAGATCTGTAGAAGTGTAGTGATCTGAAAATAACTGAGCTATAATAATCATAATGAGTAGGTACATAATTATATAATATCCATAGCTCTTGTGGTTGTGTAATCATGCTGTTAGCAGGATGTGTGTTTAAATGATACCATTGCAAATTTAAGGTGTGAAATGCATGGCACGGCAATGATTGTGAAGTAGGAATTTTTATGAGAAACCACTGGGCTTACTAGCAAGGTTTGATAGATTACTGGCAAATTTCATGAGGAAGCATTACGTTACAAGCAGTAGTATAACTTGAAAGTTAGAACTAATTTGCAGCGAACTGGTATTGCTTTGCACAGAAGTAAATTATCAGCACAGTATAAAAAGCAGTATAAACAAATGTGTGAAGTTTTAATCTGTGGAAAAATTATTTGTTTTCAGCACGGCAACCGATTTTATTTTCTCCTAAGCTTTACAGGTTAAATTGTGCTTTACTTTGTGATTCATCATTGCTTATTTAAGTTATTATGAGCGTAAAAGATAAAAAATCAGAAGTTTTCAGCTATTTTAAGAAAGTCAAAAGTACATTTATTGCTGGAAGTCATACTATTTCTTTGAACAAAGGACTTTTAAACACATCTTCTCATTTGTGTTAATGTAAAAATGTGCATGTCGGAAAGAATACATGAGAGAGGTAATCAACTATGTGTTACTGTTTTGCGCTCTTTGCATGGTTTGCCTGGGCAGTGCTGTTAGCTGAAATCACCAAGACTGCAACAGGAAAAACATGCAACAAGTGCAAACCATTTGGTCAATTGGGACTAATCCAGGTGTATAAATACTCGGACACAAATGTAGTTTTCCAAACAGCCATTTTCGTGAATCTGTTAATAAGAAATAACAAAATGTCCTCAGGCATTGACAACAAAACCAGCACTTGCCTTTCCAGAAATTGTTTATATTTCCGTTGTATATCTTTACTTATGTGTCTGCTAGTAACTGCTTTCTGATTCATCCAAACCTGTCATTGTTGTTTTTTCGCTGATTTCCCCACGGTAATAGCTCTGCTTGTAAAAAACTGCCAAATCGAATTACTCAAAATTTGGTATATCAGTTTTGTGTGGCCTAATTCATATTTTTCATTTTCTATTTAACTTGAGGCACACCAAGACAATTAAAATGTTAATGTGTGAAAATGAACTGGAGCTGGAGCCACAGTCAAGAAAACCAACTGCTTTGGAGCTGGAGCCACATTCGTGAACACAAGAGCTTTGGAGCTGGAGCTGTGTCATTTTTATGATGGCTTTGCAGCCATGCTTTTTTTCCTCAAAATCTTAATCATTTTGCTTTCAAGTGCTTGTGCTTTTTCATACGCTGAGCTTCCATTTCACGACTAATTGCTGCTTTTATTTTCTTTCTTGCTTTTTTCCTCTCTTTTTCTTTAAGCACAAGACTTTGCTGCAACTTTTCCTATTCTGCAAACTACCCAAGTTCATCTGGCTACAGAAATAAAGACAGTGTTTATTTTGCCCCATGAGGCAAAAGCACTGCTGGAGCTATTTTTCCTTCAGCCAAATATGATTGATTAAAGTGATCGCATGACAAGTTTGGAATGCATGACATGCTTATTTGAGTTCCATGATGTTTATAACAGCTTAGTCCGATGGACAAGTTTTGGCATATTTTCAGTAGTGTGAAGCTGTTAGAGGTTTCTTGTCTGCCTTGTGTAAGTTGTAGGCTAGTCCCTAACTGTAAACCCTAATCCTAAACCGTAACCCCTTGTCTCTTCGTATATCATACTTGTCCTGTGACCACTTCAATCGTGTTCAACTAAAGGCAAAACACCACAGCTTTTGCCTCATGAGGCAAAATAGGCAATATCATAAACATATATGTATTCAGCAGTCAAACGGTTTTCTAGAATAAAATGTAGGCATTATCATTACACAAAAAGCTTTATTGTAAGAACACAAGCAATAGTTGACACAAGAAATTACGGTACCTCACACTTAGATTTCAATTGACAAACCATTACTGTGGATTTAATATTTTGCTTATAAATTGCTTATCCGAAATACAGACTACCTTTCACTTTTTTACCTAATAGTCCACGTATGGTTTTCTACTTAAAAAATTAATCAATAGTTTGAATGATTTGTGATGTTTGATTGCACATGTGATGGTACTGCAAGAATAATTACTCAGCTGTAATAAAGGCATTTTTATTTGTAGAGGGATTTTTCCATTGTCTAAAGGTACTGTATGAAAAGGTTAATTGCCCTGGCAACAAGTTTAAAATGAATCAGAAGTTGCCTGATTGGACCTTTGACCAATCTTTACTATTGCTATGCAATGATGAAACTGGTAGTTCTAAATTGACTATGTCACACACATCACATTTTGGTGTCACACATGTCATGTGCTTCTTTTGATTACTGTCCTAGCTCAGCAATATAGTTTTACATAAAACTTCTATAACCTCTATGGAAATAGCCTATGATATGTTTTTGCAGTGAAGTGGCCCTACCTCACAGAATTCTTGTGATATGTCAATGCAGGTGAAAAGTCACTTATAAAAAAACTTTGTCACACACGTCATGTTTTTTGAAATAAGGAGTATGGCAAGTTGCAGAAAAAAAAAACTGTTCAGAGCAAATAATCACACTGGCCAACAAAAAAAAAGTTTTTCTTGGTGTCAAAGATGTTTCAACTGTTTTTACCTAATTTTTGGGGTGCTGACTTCAAAACTGGAGTCAGTTTTTCTCTATCAGGTCTAGTTTTCCTGCTATGATGCATCCACTATAGTGACGAAATGAGCTTAGGCAGTGTTTACAACAAAATGATGAAATGTTATTGTATGAATGCAGTTGCATATTTAGTTTTTTGGATCTACCAATAACAAGCCAAATCAGTGGGTTTAAGCAAGCATACTGACAATGGAATCCTTTGAAATGGTCAAATCAAATGTCAGCCATAAATTTCCCTTTTAATAATCTCTGAGAATGAATGGCAAAAGCATCGTCATGTTTAATTGACCAACAGTAGTCATCTAGCATGGCAGCATCCCACTTCCCTTGATACCTTACTTCCATTTCACTAACATTCTGATGAAACCGCTCCCCTTGATCATCACTCAGATCACCAAGATTTTCGAGGAAGCGGTCAAGATGACTGTATAGGAAGTAAAGCTTGTTGCTCATGTTAGCACCCATATCTTGTAAAGTGCTTAGTAACTTGGCCACAATCCCTTTGTAGTTGACTGCTTTTCTATTTCCCAAAAAATTCTTGACAGTTTCCACAAAAGCACTCTAAGCACAGGATTCATTTTCATTCATGGAATTTGGAAAGTCACAATCATTTATTAGTGTTCTTATCTGAGGGCCATCAAAAATACCAGCTTTTAATTTTTCGATCGTTGATCCTGAAAATTTGGTGCAGATATATTTGAAACTGTCACCATCCTCGTTGAGTGCTTTTACAAATTGTTTCATGATACCCAACTTGATATGAAGGGGAAGTAAAATGATTTTAGATCTTTCCACCAGAGGGTGAGCTTGAACATTTTTCTCACCAGGCACCAATTCTTCTCTTACAGGCCAATCTTGTTTTATCCAGGGCTGGGCTCTGCTCTGCTGTCCCACAAGCATAGAAAGCATGGGAACTTCGTATAACCACACTGCAAACCAAGTAGAAATCCAACCATTTTTAAATCAATGCAAATGATGCAGTTGTGTTCGTAGTATGAAATTTTTTCCAGTACAAATTTAATTTCGCTATATTTTTCTTTTAGAGTTGTTGAATGCCCAAGAGGAATAGATCCAAAGCGTTACCATTATGTAGAAGAACACATTTCAAACTTCTTTTACAACCAATGAAAAGTCGCCAATTGTTAGGATTATATTCAAAGACTCCGAGTTTTTTTAGAAGACCTTCAACGTTGTTACAGTACACAATCTCATTTTCCTGGGTGAAATATGGCAAGAATTGTTCATGACGTTTCCGTTGAAAGGTGATGAGAGTACCTGGTTTGAAAAGATTTTTTTCTTTAAGCCTTGAAGCCAGCAACTCAGAAGACTCCTTAGAAAGATTCAGATCTCTTGCCAAGTCATTCAGCTCTCCTTGGGAAAAGAGTTGCGGGGATAAAAGAGATGGGGAAAATCGTTGTCTGCTAGGGTGTTATCACTGTCAATTGAAACGTCCTTCTCTTCACTGGAAAGAGAAGTTTCCAGTTGTTGCAAGCCTTTAAAAACTAGAACAGGAAGTTCTTCACTGTGTGGAACTGGCCTGATTGCCGAGTCTAAGTTTGTCAAGGAGTTTCAATTGACAATGATAACACCCTAGCAGATAACGCTCTAAGTTTGTCAATATATCAAGGAGTTCCTATTCTTCCTATTGATACCTTTAGTTTTCACTGCATAAAAATAGCAGTCGTTGCAGTTATCTTTTGGCTCTCGCCACACCATTGGAATAGCAAACCGTAGGTTTTTTCTACTTTTGTTTGTCCATTGCCATAAATGTTCTACGCAAGGTTTACACACAATGTGGGGTGCCAAAGGCTTGTCTCGATCACCCAGCATCACTTTGAAGTAGGCAAGATAAGCACGCTTTACAAAATCACTGATTGTTTTCCTGTTATGCTGTAAAGTGTGTTCACCACAGATATAGCAGAAAACATTTGGTTCATTTAAACAGCGTCTTCTTGATGATGTAGCCATAATCAAGTTATAAACTTAAGCAACCCATAATTTTAATGAGTTTTAAGTCACAAACTAGAATAAAAGAGAGGACTTGCAGTTGTGCATTGTGCAAGCGATTAAACATAATGTACAGTAGCCTACTTCAACTATTATGATGTCACAAATAAACAGTGGACAATTACGACATGCCACAGATAGCACATGAATTGAAATCTGTGATGTCACAGGGAAGTCTAAGAGTAAAGCTAAACCATTCACCAAGGCCTTCACAAAAATCGAAATTCTTAAATAACTTAAAAAGTTGACCTGAGAGAATGTAACAGACTGCATTTTTGAAATTAGCAACCCAAAATTAATCTAAATCAGCTCTAATGATTAACAAGAAAATGATCAAATAATTTTCAAACTAAATCATCCTTGCTGCAATTGTTTAATTGTCGTGAAAACTTGACAAAAGGTTGTCTCAAGTATCTTATCTTCACTTGTGAAGAAAAATTTGAAAAATCCATGCACTTAACCCCAATTTTGTGGTAAAGAAAATGGGTAGTCATCAAAAGCACTCATGTGTGACATAAATTTTGAGTAGTAATAAGTCGACGAGCATATATATTATTGGCATGTGCAATGCATCATCTGAAAGCTCTCAATGAGGAATTTGTTTAATAACAATTGGAACAATGTTTTTTCTTGCCGACAGTAAGTGGATTAATAAAAGTGAGACAAAAACTTTGTTGTCACATAATGACAGTAAAGGTTTCCACAAAAACGTGTGATAGTCCACTAAAAAATATAAAGTAATATAACTAATGGAAAGAGCCAATGTCAACTTAAAAACGAAGTACAACACTTACAATGAATATGTGACTTAACTGCAAAGTGGAAATTCCGCCCTAGTTGGGAACCACTACCTGAAGGGTCCGTGAAGGTGATTCAAAGGGTTGAAAGGCTTTGCTGTGACATTTTGAAAGGGTTAATAGGGAGTGCAGACATTTGCATTGCTACCACGATGATTATGACGTGATTTCAAATCTCTATCGCAGCGTTTCTTCTTGAGGGGTCCACAACCTTTATTAAGATGTACTGGAGGTCCATGACCCACAAGTGGAAACGCTGCTCTAGCACGATCAGTCACAAAGTTATGGCTGATACCACCTCAGAGTTACTGTAGTGGGTCCCGCGGTCCTTAGAGCGAGCTATCAAGTTGGATTCTGTGAAGTTCGAAGTTACCTCTGAGTACAACAATAAGATCTTAGCTTGCTTTATTTTTTGTCCTGTGCAGTGCGGGTGCATGATGTTGTATTTGGGGGCAATGTCCCCTAAAGTCCCATGAAACGGAACAGTATGCTGTCAAATTCTCAGCAGATCTTTTGATGAAACGTGTGGAGAAGAAAGTGTAGCACCTGAAAACGTCTTTTCAGATATTGAAACAAAGTTATGTGTTAGCACTGGTACAGTAATTGCAGCTGACTTTCGTTGCCGCACTTTGACCGTAGTTCTTGCACAAAAGTGTTCAGGAACATACTCTTCTATTTGTTTTGGTTTTCGTTGTTGTAAAATGCTTTTGCAAGAATACGGTAGTGTGCTTTTGCAAGAAAACAGTAGTGTAACTGCAGAAAAAGGACCTACCACAAACTAAGTATATTAAATATACCATTTTGCCATTTTATAGAGATTTTTGGAAAATCGTGCTTTTATCCAACGATGGGGAGCCTAGATATGAATGAAGAACAAGTACGAAGTCACCGAGAAGTTGTTGTTCGGACGTTGCATCTGATTCCATCGGATAAATGGCCGAATATAGAGGACCTGGTGCAATACAGAATTAAGCGTTATGGTGAATCTGTCGCAATTCCAGAGTGGAATGGCTACAGACTTTCGATTGGCTTCGAACAAGAGACTGCGCAATACGCCTACAACAAGTTTGAACCAAATTTTGGTGATGTACTTGTGGCTTCATATCCTAAAACAGGTAAATTTTATGAAATAGAGTATGCTCTTAGGTTTTCTTTTGGAAATACTTGCTTTTCTTTTGGAAACCAATTCACGCAAATATAATGCATAGGCAAGCAGGGCTACCATACCGTCTTTATTTGTAAGGTTTGTCCTTTTTATCAAGGGTCTGTCAAAAAAACTTCATTGTACTTCTAAGAAATGTACTTTTGGACTTGCGTCCTTACCTTGTTTTCAGCAATAATGTCAGAGATCGACTTGAAGCAACAAATGATTTAGAATTTTATCCCTACTTTCCTGACTAAAAGTTTAGGACCACCATGTGAAAAGTAAACTTATTGCGTTGACAGGTTGTTAATGCCTTACATATATTCATCTGCCAGTTTGTTTCAATCACTTTTATTTGCTCACAACGGTATGAATACAATCTCATAAATGATTTTTAAACTTATGCTGACGTTCAAATAAAAAATATGCTGATAAATGTCCTTTTTTTCTAGTCGTTCTTATTTTTGAGTCTAAGTTGATGGTAGCCCAGTATATAAGTAACCTCTGGAAGCAAGTGTTATTTGTAGACTCAGCTGGCGAAAATAAGACTTTAAACGCTATAAACCGTACCGACTTGTCGGTGGCTATTCAGCTTGCTTTCATCGGCTTAACCCTTTAACGTCCACAGCGGCCACTTTTTTGACCAAACTTTTTAATTCCATAACAATCCATAACTCGGCAGCCGATTGAGTTAGACAGCTGTTCAAATCTACGGATTGAGCAAGTCTTCTATTTGAGATTGAAAACAAAAATTTTCTTTTGCGGTCTGGTGACACCTGTGGGGTACGTCGCAAGTGGGGGTGTTTTGTTGCCTTTTTGGCGAACTTTATACGGCCCTGGGCGCCAACCCAATGAGCCAATTTTTGGATCAAACTTCTTTTGGAATCTAGACTATCATCCGAGTCTTTAGAGCCCTTGATTGGCTTTCTATCATATCTGGAGTAAAAATTATGGCTAAAAGCTCAGTTTTCGGCAAAAACAAAACGCAAAATATCCATTTCAGGCCAAGTTTTGAGCAGCCATATCTCGGCAGCAGAATTATCTAGAGGGCTATTCAAACCCTGTAAAGACTTGTGAAGCCCTGTAGTAAAGCATGAAAAAAAAATTAAGTTTTGGGCTTGGGGTTCTTGGTTCATGAAGTCTGGAGTGAAGTACGTTTTGCATTTTTGATACCGTCATCGCCGAGCCGATATAGTGGCTCAAAGTTTTATTGGATTCTAGGCTCTAATTACGAGTTTTTAGAGCCCTCGATGGACTTTCTAGCGTTTCTGGTTCCAACGTTAGGTCCAATAAACCCTAAATTGTTTACAAAAACCTGGGGGAATTCCCAGGATTTTCCCTAATTAATATTCGGTTATTTTGCAGTAACTTTTCAACTAGAAACGCTACAAAATCAATCAAACTTTCTAAAGACTCGTATTACAGCCTAGAATAAAAAAAAATTGAGCCACGAAATCGGCTCGGTTGGTCGCCTCCCAGAGGATGATGACGTCATCCAAATGTAAACAAATACGCATAAGCATCCGCCCAAAATGTAAACACAAACAAAAAACCCGACATCCAAGCTTACATTTTTTTTCAGTCTAAACTACAAGACGTCATGAGTCTTCAGAGGGCTTGACCAGCTCTCTAGCATAACCTGACGGCGAGTTATGGCTGGGGTGAAATACACCCCAGGTTAGTCTTTGTGAGAGTCCAACAATTTTTCACCAATTTTGGGTTTTTGGGCTATAAATGTCGCTCCAGATACGCTAGGAAGCCAATCAGAGGCTCTAAAGACTCGGATGATAATCTTGTTTCCAAAAAAATCTTGAGCCAAAAAATTGGGTCATTGGTTTGGCGCCCAGGATCGGGTAAAATTGGCCAAAAAGACGAAAAAACACCTTGTGACAATCCCCACAGTGAACCCAAAACGAAAATTTTTTTTTTAATTTTAACTAGAAGACTTGCTGAGCCCGTAGATGTTCTGAACAGCTCTCTAGCTGAATCACTTGGCGAGTTATGGCGTCGCAAATTTGGGCAAAAATGTGTTAGCGGTGGTAGTTTTGACAGATCTGCTAAGTATGGGATCATGCAGTTTCCACAAACTGCGTAAATGTTTTTTAAGGAAGAGCAGTGCACTGTGCATTGCAGATTTTTTTAAAAGTTTTATTTCAATTGAATCACAAAATGCCTGTAAGAACAGAGGTTTACCAACTTGCATACTTTCAGTGAGGTCGATGCAGTAAGCATTCAGCCATTTGTTTATTCAAATTTTGTTCTTAGCCAATTGTGACAGTTTTGCGGAAGGTAAAGCAGAAAATGTTTTTTGCAGTGGCATGCAACCTGTAAAATTGTGTTTCATGATAAAATTTTGGAGAAATGAAGATAAGTGATGGAATTGATCTTTGTTTCATTTAGCATTGAAAAGGTATTGAAGAAGTGTGGAAAATGTTTATTTAATATTTATGAGAACCCTGAATGTTGATCACAGTAACGACAAAAGAGCGTGAATGTCAAATCGGTATAACACAAACGTCATTTCATGGAGTTCCGCTGATTTTCCGGCGAGTTGTCGTTTTTTTGATCGAGGCTTTAAGCCGTTTGTTTCTACCTGGTAGTTGAGTTTTTATCTTGATGAAGCTGCATAGTGTAGCAAATGAAATTACGGTACGTTTTATAGCGTTTCACTGCTTATATTTCCGCATTGAGTTTTTAAATAATAGTTTTTATTCGGATTTCTTCGGGCAATCACTATTTACCTGCAGTTAGTTTGAATGACCTGCATACAAAGAAACGGCAATCCCATTTTGTAATGTAGAAACTAGTTCAAATTTTTGTGATTGATTTTACTCTACGAGAAATGCGATTTTCCCGACCTTGATATTTGTATTTCTCAGAATATAGCCGTGGTTTTAACTATTGCTTTTATGTTTTTTTGTAACTCAATTTAGAGTGTAATTCGTTTATTCCGGATTCGGTTTGACCGATGACTAGATCCGGATCACGCGAGGATCCGGACAACCGAAAGACTTTGCTTCTAGCCTGACTTCATTTATGTAACAAGATGACGGTTACAAGCACCTAATATGAACGAATTAACGGCCCAACGATAGACGTCAGTGGAAATAAAACGAATTCATTGATGCATTTGTACCGACATATCAGACGTAGTAACCGTGATAGGCTATTCAGCCAGTTGTGATCAGCCTGAGTTCGACTTCGTAGATATGGGCTAACTTCGTCTTCAACACTCTAAGCCAGGGCTCTCCAAACTTTTTTGTCTGTGGGCCGCATAAGCTGCTACACGACACTTCGAGGGCCGGACATCTTACGTAATGTGATTGTTTCGGGATATGTTGCATTCTATCAAATCAAAAATGTTTCGTAAATATACTATTTTTTCATTATTGACAAACTGTCTTTGCGGCCGGATGAAATGTCTTCGTAGTTTGAAGACCCCTGCTCTAAGCAATGAATGCTGACGCATTGCGCTCAAACATATTTATTACATCACAAATGTATCAAAAATAAGCAGGCAGTGCTATTCCGGGCCACAGCGGCAAAGTGTAAAGCTTGCAGTGAAATAATTGTAAACTGCTCTGACGCACCATTCTATTTTTTTTACAAATAATTTTAGAAATCGAAAGGAATCTTTCTACAGCCAAAAATCAGACACTACGATCTTGTCAGAGTATATCTTTTGCCTACTAGGTAGGCATCATCAGCTCTTATTCAAATAGAGCTTTCAGAAACAAGTTGAAAAACATAAATTTCAAGGCACAACAGAAAAAAGTTCAATAGAAAAAGCAACTGATTTCTAATGTTTAAGTTCGTATTTTAGGAGACTCAACGCTTTGTTTGGGGAGTTAAGCTACTAAAAAGCCCCTCATAGCAACAAGATTGGCACTGACGCGGAGCAACGGACGGAAAAATCCGGAATGGCAGATGTAACAAGAACAAGCATAGGCGAAGATCCCGGATTAACCGAATTTTACTGTAGATTACGAGTTGGTGGTTTTCTTTGAAATTGTTCGTCGCACCTCACTAAACGGAACTGAAAAGCCAGTTGGTTACAGACAGCAGTATCAGGAAGTAAAGCGTGTGTCCATTGTTGTTATGTTTTGGAAAGATGTATTTTGGGGTGAGTGTTTGGGGTTTCTTCTCTAGCGGTGTAACAAAATCCAAAATCAACGTAAACCAAGTGCTTTTCACATGATAATTCATAGACAATCATTTATTTTTCTCCTTTGCGAAATGAAAAATTTCAAATGATACTGGTTCTACGAATAACTTAGTTTATTGATCTGGTTGCGAAAAGGTATGAAACCTTCTAAAATTTTAAGAAATTCGGTAAGAGTATGCAAAATGATAAAAACCGAAAGGCCGTAGTTTACATGGAATAAGAACAGAAAAGATTTTTGGCTGTATTCGTAGCAAGCACTGCTCTGATCGCAGTGTTACGCAGGGATGGAGTGCTCTCAAAAAAGGTGTGGGAACGCACACAACAAATAAGCCATTTTGAAACATCTTCAAACACATTTCAAAGCAAAACGTGAAAAAGGTGTGGGAACGCCGTTCCCACGCTTTTCCGCCCCACTACACCCCTGGTGTTACGTCCGCATTTTGTTTTACATTTAACACTGATTTATTAGATGGACTAAACTTGAGGTCTGAAGTTTGTGTTTGAACGAATACAATTTTCACGCTTAAATTCCGCGCTTTTATGCTTGCACTATTCGCCGAAAAACGTAAATACACTTTTGCTTCTTCGTACAGATAATATAACAGCATTTTAGATAAGCTGATAGTCCCAATTTTTCTCAATTTACTCAAAATATGTCTGCGTCTTTATAACATAGGCTACTGCCTTCTTTAGGAACCACGTGGTTAAGAGGAATAGTGCGTAACCTCTTCTTTGTCCATGATGAGAAGGCTTTCCAAGAAGAGAGCAAAATCCATCATTTTTATACGTACCTTTCAATGGGACCAGGTAGGGTGTTTTCTTTGTTTTTATTGCTGCACAGGCACTTTTTTACTTATCTCCACTTACCCTTATTTCAGAGATGGTGAACGTATTTACTATCACGGGTCGCATGCATTGTGGAATATCGCTGGCGGACAGCAAAAATTAATTAATTTTATCTTCGAATTCTGCCTTTACCTTCCGAAGGAAAACAAGGAGAGTAAACTATGTCAAGGAGCGAGAGATACTTAGCATACTATCTACGTCTCTGCTTGTAATTGTAGTTTCGTTTTGACTCGAGGTTGTGTTCTAACTTGGGCATAACGAAAATTCTGATGCAGGTCGTATTAAATGTTCACGCGGGCCGCAGTTTCCCCACCTAGGCCTTAATTATTTCGAAAAAATCTAAAGTGCGCGTTAAAATCTGATACACTATCAAAAACAAGACGTTCAAATAAGAATGAAAAAGCGGGAAAGCGGCGTTTCTAATCGGGTTCTGGGTATTCTGTATTTCATGAAAACAGTGTGCCTTTTAACTTCTCGTAATCATGTTGTATCTGAATGAATCGGCCACAGTCTGCTGCAAAACAAATTGGGACAAGGTTGATTGACAGTTAATTAACGCTGGATTTACGTTGAGTTCGGTACCTCACAGTTTTTGCGCTGCTTAAAATTGTTACGTGGGTTATTGTGTTCATATTGAATTCTTGTTGTTCGTCAGCCAACTTTTCGGAATAGGCAACAATCGTTAGTACCGTTGATTAACCAAAGTAATAAAACAGAATTCCGCAAGCAGGCGTGCAATCTCAAACATTCCACATTAGAATATTCAAATATCCATGTTCGTGCCTATCAAGTTTATTTTGTTTATAATGTTGACGTACCTGGAGAAACATTTCATTTCGCTGAATAGCTAGTTTCAGCAGGGTACAAAATGTGTTTTGTTTCAGTGCAAAAATACCAAGTTTTGGAAAATCTTCCCCTTCCACGAAGATGCTTGGCAACTCACCTTCCTGCGCCATTGATCAACTTCGAAAAATTTCGAAACAAAGGATCCAAGGTACGGTACTGATTCAAAACTGTGTTTTACATTTTCCAGGAATTTTACTATCATATGGAATATGAAAAACTGTTTTTAAGTATTGCGTGATAGGCATGAGCAATGGCCAGTATTTCATTCATACTTTACCAAGTTGTGGTAGAACATTACAATCTTCTCGTTTTGATCTCTAGCGTTCATCTGTGGAGATGATTTTCTGAGATAGTTTCACGTTTCATTTAATTCCACAAATCGGGCCAATCCAGGCCCGAAGCCACGAGGGCATTTGGGGACAGTGCCCCCCGAATTTTTTTTGGTCTCCCAAAAATTTTGTTCTGTCCAGAAAAATTTGTTTGAAACATACAATAAAAGCAAAAATCTTGCCCCCTAAAATGTATTTTTGCCCCTCCAAACCTTATAAACTGATTACGGGCATGAATCCAAGTAGATTTGCTTTTTTCTGTCTGCAATCCGATTCCGAACCATCCATCTGAGAAACAGTCAGCTGATCAGTTGCGCAGTGTGACGTGTTGGCAACTGCAAACAAGGGTGAACTATGACTGAAGCTTTCAAACTTTTACAAACTAACCTATAATTTCGCGCTGTCTTCTAAACAATTAAACAGGCTTTTCAAATAAATTAACCACACAAATGGAGTCAGGCTGCCAATACCGTGATAACAGTCGCTTCAATATTACATAATGCTTTTGTGCGCCAATGAGCATCCCATCCGACTTCTTAGCCGTGTAGTTCAGAACGTGATGTTAGAAAGTCTTCATTTGTCTCCCCCTGCCGGATTCCTGTTTGATCATGAGTGAATACAGTTAGAGCTGGTGCATTGTCTCAGTTTTTGGCTCCTCTCTGTGTTGGCTGTGTTCATCAACTAACACCTACTCTGAAATGCGCTATGACTAACCATTTTCGTGTTCTTGAGTTATTCGATTACCCTTGTAATATGGGCCGTGAGTCTGACTCAAAATAAATATTGTTATTATTTTTAGGTAAAAACAACTTACGCAGAGTATCCTCATATGAGATTTTGCAGCAGCAGAAACTACATGTTTTTAGTGGCTCTTACTTCATAACACTCAGATGAAGCTCTTCCTGACCAGCTCTTAAAACTTATATACTACAATCATACGTTAAAATAATTTTTGAAGGTTTTGTACATCATGAGGAATCCGAAGGATCAACTAGTTTCTTGGTATTACCACGCGATGCGCGTTCCTGCGTTGAAACAAGATTGCTGGAAGGATGTTTTTCCAAGGAATGAAACCGAGTTTTACGATTCCTCTTTATCGGGTAGGAGTGCAGTAATTTGCCAAAGCTTGTGTTTATTTGAAAAATATTAAGCTTTACTGAAGCTTCACCAGAAGAGTTTGATTTCTTTCATCATCCAAACTTTAATCGCCAGATTGTTGTTCAGGAAAGCATCACCTTTTTGCAAAAAAAGATGAAGGTTATTTGGAGCACGTTAAAGAATGGTACCCACACAAGGACGATTCCAACGTCATGTTCGTTTTTTACGAAGATTTGCAAAAAGTAAGACACTCGCGCATGACGTTGTGTTTCTTGTCATCAAATCTGTTTCTGATTCATGCGAGTATCTCTAAACTATCGCAGTAGAAAAAACAGCTATTTTCATATCTAGTTTATCTCATTCGCAAAAAGTGGCAGTTTCGTTGCTTGACAAAACAATCCACTTTTTTCTGTGACTGTGCTCTGTACCTGAGCCAGTTGCACAAACGATACAATCATGAGATTCAGGGTCGGGCAATCCCGAAGCTGGCAAGCCTATCACAGAAAAAAGTTCTCACACCATTTGCAACATGGTGTCTGCGAGTGGTATAAATGACTCACAAGCTCCAACCAGCACTGCAAATTGTATTGCTCTAAATGCTTGCTGCCAGAACATTTTGTGAGTAATATACATTTGAAAAATATATTGGCATTTCATCAACTCAGTGTTGCTGCTTTTCATGTCATAGGCGGATCCAGGGGGGCTAAGAGGGCTGAAGCCCCCCTAAATTTTCTCAGATACGTTGTTTGATCCATGGTTTCCGACACAGAAACGTCCATTGGGGTGATTTTTTTGTATGACCTTTAAATAAACCACTTCTTGCACAGGGATAAGGACGAAAATATTAAATGCATAGCTTGATTTGCTCAATTTGGGAAAATTTCGATAGGGGGGTTTCCGTTTGTGCGGAGGGGCTTGACATTCTAAAAATTGACTAAAACTCCACTGATTTAGTAGTGCTTCACGTTTCAATTTGGGGGGCTAAGTGTACCAACCCCCCCCCCCCCGTGGTGACGGGACTGAGCATACTGGACAAAAGTGGAATAAGCAGCAGATCATACTATTTTTTCCTACAAGCTTTTATGAATGAGTGCAGCTCATGTTATTACTGTAGTTAAGCGAAGGCATCAAAATTACTCTACAACGAACTTACATTGCAGTTAACTACAGGCTAGATTAGAGCTCAGTGACAGCGTAAATTCCAAAACAGCAAACCTAACCGTAAAACGTAGCCTACATGTCAGGTAGAAATGAAGCGCTCTAGATTAGCTGTAGGCTATGCTAAAGATGACTACTGATTAGCATCAGACCTGCCAGCAGGGGTGTAGTGTGGTGGGACGCGTGGGAACGACGTTCCCACAGCTTTTTGCACAAGTAACGTTACTTGAAATGAAGATTTAGATTTTTCATTTCAATTTCTGCATGTAGCGCCTGGAGCAGCATAAATGAATGAATGACAATTTATCTCGTGTATAACACCGCAGCACTAAGTGAAGCAAGAAGATCTATTGTGGAAGTTCTTGTAGGCGAATCAATCTTCCTTTATGTTTGGTGTGGGAACGGCGTTCCCACACCTCTTTTTTTAGCAATACATTTCTTCCTGCCAGCAACAATTTTTGGACAAAAGTTCCGCTCAGCACGAAATCAGATGCTTTTTATCGACCAGTATTCTTGCTGTGTCTGATGATTTGTTTTCAACTTGCTGTGCAGTATTTCTGAAATTGCGTTACCGTGATATAGTTGCGTTTCATACAAAAATCGAATGGATGAGAATTTGGTCATTGACTCACAGCAAACTTCAGGTTTCGCGCTGTGACGTGGTAAAAACATTGTCTGATCATTTTCAATGCCCTTGTGATGCAATGAAACACTTTTCAGGGTAAAGTGCCGGCATAATTATTGCTTTCGAGTTTTTTGGTATGTTTGTCTCTTCGCGTAACCCAAGCATTTTTTGGGGGGGAGGAAAAGTTGTGCTTGTTTTCGAAATAAAATACCTTTTTTCGACCTTCAAGGTTTTTTCTATGGTCAAGCGACTTCGACAATCAACAGCATTTTGTTTCAAAAACTTTGTGATTGATAGTTTGCCACTGATGGGCGGGTATTAATATAAACAAATTTCGCCATTTTGGCTGGACAATCGTGATGTGCATCGTGCAGGGGCGTAACGAGGTTAGATGGCACCTGGAGCATGAAACAAGTTCGCCGCCCCA
>Ga0210059_1007595_pt1 | contig 17203 bp, 9 predicted proteins | sample Ectturendosymbi2_FD_188042 | JGI IMG/M metagenome (GOLD analysis project Ga0210059, IMG submission 188042) | Ecteinascidia turbinata endosymbiont from Florida, USA - Sample 2 (SPAdes) (version 2) | ecosystem: Host-associated > Tunicates > Ascidians > Unclassified | place: Key West, Florida...
AACAGGCTTGGTCGCTTTCGACTTTTTCGGCAAGTGACTTTCCGTGTTGGTCGCTTCAAGTCGTTTTCTTTAACATCTTTTGCGCAGAATTTTTTGAACTTTTATCTTCGTAAAAATGACTTCTGGCAGCCTGCTCTCTTCACCAGGTGTCTTAAATCCTTGATCCCAGTCACGTGAGTTTGCTCATGTGCTGCTCTGAGAATCAGGGCCGCAATCAGCTGATGTTTTCAGACGGGCACAGAATGATTGTAACTGGTTGTTGTATACCTGACAACTAAACATGTTTTTGAAAATTTTTGGGGTCTATTGCCCGGTTGCACCCCCTGGTCGACGGCATGCCAAGGACCTACCTTTTCAGCGACTTATGAAGCTGATGTGAGTTGGCCACATTCCCGATTCTGTTTGGTGCGCGAAAAAGCTATTGAGGTGCTCTTGAAAAAATTTGAAATATAGGTTTGATTCCCGGTCGGGGCACACCGAAGACTTGAAAAACGGTACTTCCGGCCTGTCCAGCCTCTTCTCGGTGTTAATGGGTTGGTGCAATGAAACGGTTCGCTCGCGGTGCAGCCACTGACTCGCCACGGTGCAAGTAAGGGTAGACGGGCGCCGCAGACCATTCGCGGCACTTCTGCAAGAAGTACAGAAGCGAGTAGAAATGAAACTGAACTGAAACTGATTTTTTTGATGCGTTAAAGATCAATCCTTTGTCGGAAACTGCGCGGATGATGTGAGCGTGCGTTTCTCCTCACTCCTCGTTGCGTCATCGTCCACCTGTTGGTTGACGGAGACCTACTCGGGTTACATTGTTTTTCACGTTGTCAACCTCGCAACGAATCATGCCCACCCTATACCTGCGGTAGACTTGACAGCCTCTCCACCGCACCGTAACCGTCGCCAGTGTCTTCAATAGGGGGGCTTTACGTTTGTGCAGGGAGGCTTGCCGCTGAAAAATTGATGAAAACTCCGCTGATTTATAGTGCTTCAAATTTCAAATCGGGGGGTGCTGATGCTTTGTTTCGGGGGACTAAGCCCACCAAAACCCGCCCGTGGCGACGGGATTGCTCCGCGCTTCTCCACGTTCAAACCTGCGTTCATATGCGTGTTTCAAATGTTCCGACATTGTAGTTAGATACGTGGATGCAAAACCGAAGGAAAAGTTTTGTACGTTCGATGCAGTTTTAATGAATTGCACTAGAAAAGGTTTCTTTGAGCTGCAAGCCAATCACTGGCGGGTTCCACGTTGTAGCGCGGCGAAAGCGCGGCTTTTGAGTGTAAAATGACATTTATCTTACTGGTGCAGAGTGGGTGAGCAATCGTCAAAATTGCACAGTGCTTTCACTCTTGCTGTCCCTTCGCACGCTCGCATCCACCCACCCGCCCCTTGTCCCGGTGCTGGTTGCACCTGACCCCGTCCCTAACCGAGAAAAGCGTTTTTTCGCTTTCTAACGCCCACTTTACAGACGCGGTTATTTAACGCCCACTTCAGAGGTACGGTTACCTTGACGACTGCAACCTTGACAACCAACACGTTTGTACGCTTTTGCCGCACCTACTGATTGTTGGCTTCTCTATTTCAAAACTTAACAAAAAAAAACTTGCCGCTTGGTTCGCTTGTTTGTCACCTTTTTGGAGACAAGTTTTATGTCGGGCTGCATGGTTTAAGTAACAAAAATGAATTGTTTAAGTAATAAATACAGTACTTTCTAACAGATTACTTAAGTAGCCTAAGTAATTCGAACAAATAGGAAAAAATCGTTATTTGGATTTGAAAAAATTCAAGCGGATAAAAATCATTGCAATTTTTATATCGCGTAATGGGCGGTTCAGACAAAATTCGCACCTGCTGGCCGCGATTCGATTTAATGGAATGGGCATCTAGCACCAAATCGTGATCACGATGACAATCAGCAATTGTGACTCTCAAAGCGCTCTTCACAGGCAAGAAATCTATTCCCCTCAGTGGCTTATTTTATGTATGTGTGATGATGCATGTCATGTACAATATTGCGTTTACAGCAACAGACGTGGCTTCTAAAATCTTAGCATTTCTGAAAGCAAATTACTTGAAACATCAAGTAACGGCAAAGTTACACAATCAAGCAATAAGTAAAGATGTGCAAGTTTGAACCCAGCCCTAGGCATGTTGGCTCTTCTTCATGTAATCTTGAAAAAAAGTACGCCTGACGCGCTCAAGCAATCAAAGATTTCAGAATCTGGTTGCTGCTTCGCTCAAAACATGCTCTGGGTGAGTGCTGAAAAGGTGGTGGTGGTGTAGTCTGGCGTCCAAGCTTGCGGGCTGGGCACTGGGCAGTTTGCAGCGCATTGTAAACTTGTGGTTTTCATTTGCAGGCGTGCAAACGATCGGCACCTACGAGCTGGTTCTGCGCGCTCTGACCTACAGCAACTCCCGCGCTCACGACTACGATTACCTGGCCTTCACGCTCAAGTGTTCCGATCTGAACGGACGTTACCAAAGCAACACCTACCAACTGGTGGTATGCGCGTTTGTAGTGGGGTGTTCCGAGCGTGGGGTTGTCAGTGAAAACCGGGTAAAGGTGAAAACGTGGTTTTCCACCAGTCTGGTTAAATATGACCTTGTGCCATGTTCAGGGGTGGATATTAAGGGGAGGCGAACGAGGCTGCCCCCCTTTTTCAGAGATGTCGTGGGGCCCCATTTGAGTTTCGCACTTAGCTTTCGCATTGTTTTGTTAACAAGCTTGTGAACCACTCTAGAGACAAATTTAATAAGCTCTGAACTAAGTCACATGTTTTTCAAAAAACAAAGCAAAAAATATGTGCATATGTGCCGAAGGGGGTCCTTCAACAACTTTAATGTGCAGTTTTGGAGCCCTTTTCCCTAAATTCTAATATCCACCCTTGACCATTGTTGATCCAACATTTTATTGCGAGTTTACAACAAGCTGGTTGTCTGAACGCAGCTAGGGAGGTGATCGCGATGTAGGTCCATTACGAACTTACGAATCACATAAATTGAGGTTAAATAGCGGCTGAACCGGCCCGGAAAGGCATACGACGTCCCTGTTTTACTCCGGTTGATTTGGTGGCGTTCCAAGCAAACAAAACCTGCCTGCTGTTCGCCGACCTGGTTTGTGAGAGTCTGACTGCCACTCAACCAAGTCAATTATGCGTCGGTGGAGAAATCTCTATTGACAGCAACGCATTAAATCAGACGTTTCGGGTCATTTACCAGCACTCCAGAGAGCGTTTGCTTTGCGCTTTCATCCTTAATTGGCCTCAGGTCAGCGAAGGATGGCATCTTCGCAGCGCGCGCTTCAAGCCGCCAAGTCCATTATCTGACGGCGCGTTTTGTTTCGCAGTTGACCATCCTCCGGCCTCAGGTGCACCTTTCGCCCGTGAAAGGCGATTCGGACCGGGGCAGCTTGACCTTGGCGCAGGAGGGCGAGGAACCGGCCGCTCTCGTCGCCTCCCAGTTCGGCGGACCGGTCGCGTTGCGAGAGGCGATGGTTTCCGGGCGGCACAGCATGTTGGATGCCGACGGGCGTAGCGGTGAGTGGAGCGAGGGTGCATGTTCACCAGAGCCAGCTTCGCGAATGCTTAACGTTGCTTATGTTTGATTTGTAACGAAGCCAGTGTCGCTGCATCCAGTTTTGCGAAGTCTAAATACTGTTTGACACGTTTGTGACTTTTGCGCTGTTGATGTAAAACGCTGATGTCAATGCCTTGTCGGTCTCCATTGTGTGTTCTCGTTTAATAATCTTACGGCAAATCACTACCATTTGTTATAAGGGCCCCCACGCTGAAAACCAAGATGCCGACTGCCTCCTTACAGTTGGCTAACTGTTCGCACGAGTGTCGAGCTTTCTGGCTGCCATCATAATGAAACGTCACCAACGCGAAGTAAACATTAGTGCGCAGCTGCCATCTCCAATCAGATCGCTGTGTCTGCTTTTTTGCCAGTAGATCAAGACAAAAAAAACTGGAGTCGCGTTCGTCACCTGAAAGACAGCAGCTGATTGGCACACGCCGGCATACGGAAAGCTTTTTTTTCCGACATAAATGTTGCAGAACGAAGTTGCCATAGTTACCGCGCTGCCTGAAATCCTGACTGCATTTCAAACCAGAAGTTCGTTCACAAGTTCTAGGTTGTCGAATGAGGGGAATAAGGCGTAAAAGGACAAAAATATGTTGCCTGCTCGTAAACAACGCTCGGCTAAAAGGTTATCCACTCGCTGACTTGCTTTACGCAGCGGCAGTATAAAAGATGGCTCAAAGGGTTTCGTTGTTAAGTCCACGTTTGTCATCAGCGTGTGGCGTTTTGTTGTGTTTAGTTTTGTTGAAACTTTAATTGGGCAACACTCATGCTGGAAGCGCATTTTTGAAAACTCCGTCTTTGCCAACTTACGCCACGAAGCAAGCTGTCGTGTGCACACGGGGTGTCATCATTTGTGACATTTGCCACGTTGGCATTCGCTGAAGTTCTGGCTTCGGACCTTGTTGACGTCTTTTCTAATTGGACCTTCAGTTTTGTCTGGTTGTGTGTGCGGGCTGAAGGTACGAAACAAACTGTATTCGCTATCGCGAAATCGTTTTCGCACACAGTCGGGCGAGGACAGAAGCTTGGAGTTTGCGGCGAAGGGTGGGCGTGAAGAAGTATTGAAGAGAGAACTCTTTCTCAAGGACGTTCATAGGTTATTTGGGAAGAAATGGTGGCGGCTTTGCCGGATTGTTAGAAAGTAATTAGTTGTCGCCTGTCATTTGTCTGGATTGATGGATGAACCAAATGAAATGAACCATTCTCGGTGTTCGGCGTTGAATCGATGCTTTTGATGTAATAATGGCTTTGTGACGTTTAACAGCATCGGCCACGATTCCCGATGCTTGTGTTTCTCGTTATTTGCTACAAAAAGGCAGTTTCGGCAAAGAGAAGAGTGTTTCTGCGGCTTGCTGTGCACAACGCCCTACATGACAAGACCTTCTAAGTTACAGCCAAGCCTTATATTCGAAGCCTTTTGACCCACTAAGATCTATTTAACTATTCAAAAACAATTTTCTTCGTTTTTCGCGCTGTTAAACGCTTCTGATGTTCCAGCTTTGCTTTCAACCAGTTTCGCTCGTGCGAAGCCCAGGACGCTGTGGCTCGAAAGTACCGGGAATTTTCTGTCTTGTTTCACGGTTTCCTGCCGTTTGTTCCAGGCAGAAAGACCGGCGCCGTCACCCCCGCTGTCATCGTTGGCGTTTTCGGGATTCTCGTCGCGTTCCTAGTGGTCGCTGCGCTTGTCCACATTCGTGCGCGAGGTGGCGCCGACGAGCACTTCCTCGACGAGGAAGCGCCGTCGGATCTTCCCGAAGTGAACGAAGAAGATTTGGACTGGGACGATTCGGCCATGACCATCACTGTGAACCCGTTCGAGGTGACTTTCTGCGAGCGGACGCGACGCGTCATGCTCACCCAGATTAGCGTTTTTAACGCAAACGTAATAGAAAGTTCAGTCAAAGCAAAAATTCCGGTTTCCGTGGTTATGGCTTCCATGGTTAATTTGCGCGGCGCAGAAGACGATGTTTCGTTGCGAGATGAGGTTTTCCTCTGATGTATTGAAATTCTTGCGAATATTGTGAAAACCAGATTTAAACAAAATAATCTTACTTGCATGGAAACAACGTGGCAGATTCCAAAATGTACCGCATCCCTGCTTTTGTAAATTTCTCAAGACCAACACAGTTCATATGAAGGCTATTCTACTCTAAGTTGTACTGACGCTTTTAAAGTTACATAAAACACACTTCGTTTGAATATTTACAGTAGCACTGTTGATGAAGAGCTCATTTGAGTCTAAGAAATGGTGTCGGTATATCCGTTTCCTCAGTTAGTAGAGAAATCGCGTGGATCTGCACATGCGTACATTCGCACAAGCTATGCAACAACACACTGAACCCTTACCAAAGAACCAACAAAGCTGAGACGCTGATACTCGATAGAATTAAGAGTCTGATAAGAATTGAGCACTCTGATACAAAGCGCTGGCTAAATCAAATACAATTATAGTGTGTTTGTGAAATAATCATTTCATCAACAATAAGAAAATACTTCCTCTTATCGGTGAATTGACTGAAAATGTCACGTGGACACGGCGACATCTCGGTGCATGCTTTGAAATTGTTCAAATGCGTACTGGCACCTATTCTCTCTGATATCATAAACGACTGTCTGTGTTTTCGTTTCCTTCTGGAAAAGCTTAAACAATTTAAAGTAGTGCCAATTTTTAAGTTATGAGGCAGCGAAATGCCTACTAAGTACAGTCCGGTATCAGTGCTAACGTGCCAATCTGAAGTATTTCAAAAAGTGATGTACATAAAACGGAAACTGAACAACTATTAGCAAGAACAATTTGTTGATTCAGCAGCAATACAGTTACAGACTTGTAAAAAACCTTCTCCAGAACCTTCAACAAAACTTCTATATTGTGCGGTTTACTTTGATTTTAAAAAATCGTTCGACATGGTAAATCTTACTGACAAACTCAGGGAAAATGGTATACGAGGAAATGCTCTTAAAAGCAATATACTCGTATTTATCCAACAAAGGTCATTATGTCCGCGTGAAAAAACACAGAATCATCTACAAAAACAAATATTTCCCGAGCCTGTCAAAGCGCGCTTCATAGCGTCGTGTATGTGCATTTTGTTGTGGGGGACGGTGCAGAGACATTAAATAACCAAACGGCACTTCTGTTTCAACCTCGCTCCGCATCAACGCTCCCGGCACGCTGTGATTTGACAACCTGTGCTTTTTCCAGCGCGCAGGTTTTGACGTTCCAGGCGCCAGCGATGAAGATGTTTCCGACTTGGAAGATGACAAGCAAGACGCGACAGGCGCAAGAACGCCCTTTTCCACGCCCGTCGGCAGCAGACGTCACGATGACGCGCGCCAGTGGGATGAGTGACGTTGACTTGTGGCGTCAGTTGTTTGTTTTTTTCAAATAGATGTCTACGTTGCTTATAGCGGTTCTGTGTATGACCGTGCGAATGGAAAATTATTTGGGGTTGCATCAAAATCTCCCCTGACTGTTTGCAGGTTTTGCCCAATATGGTCAGGGGTCAAAAAGTCAATCATGAATGCATTTTCTATCAGTTTTTGCTTTTCAGTATTTTTCCAAAGATCTTGGCTAGATTGACAAGTAGCTATCGACACATTTTTGCCGTAATTTTGAAATTTTTTTTCCAATCTCTGCCATGCAGCTCTGATGTATTGTGCTACACACTAATAAAAAGGAATTATATCAATTTCCACACATTTTCGGTGCATCTCACAAAGTTTCAAAGAAACTGGACAAGATATTTTACAAATTCTTGATCTGCAGAGGGAAAGTTGCCCTGTTTCCACCTCCGCCTTGCACGAGAATGTTTTGAGATGTGGCAGTTGTGCAACCGCACAAGCCGGTTTGTTTGTATTTGCAAGAATGCCGTCGCTCAACGCAGTCAACTACATTCCTGTTTCTCTTTTGCGTATTGTTTATCGCAAGCAGGTTTACATTCTTGAATTGCAGTCCCTTCGTCTCACAAGCAGTCCTTTTTCTACCTTCCGGGGGGATGCGAGCATTGCGTAGCACATAGTATCGTCGAGATTTGCGCCATGTGTCTATTTGCAGTTCCTTTCAGACGATGGTTTGAAACCACGCAGTCGTCTTTTCTCGAACGCATTGTCAGCAAAACCTTGCTCCACCAATGTCCACGCGCTCGTAGGCGCGTTTATAGTCCAATCTGTTATTTAAAGCGAACACGCGACCGCCTATCTCCGCTGCGATTCGTTTCCAATAGCAACCTGCTTGTTGCCACGCAGCACCCGGGATTTTTTTCGCCGCGCACGTCAACGCGCAGCTCCGCTTTGGTTTGCCTGAAGCTTGAGGAAGAGTCTGCTGTGATTGGATGCGGTCCCGTGGCTTATGAAGTGCGCGTACGTTGTTTTCAAGGAGCAGCGAATAGCGACCCACATTTCATCGGGATCGCCGGCAAGTGGTGTGTAGGGGGGAATCGTCGTTTCTCCCAGAAGTTTTTTCAAAAAAGCAGAACTCAAGAAGATTGTTTCGAAAATGGTCATGCTGTTTGCAAACATGCCAAGCTCCTTAACAGTTGACCAACAACTTCGGAAAAACCAAGACTTTTCCGATTTGCTTATTTTTTTCGAAACGTTGGCTTGGAGACTGCAGACAAATGTATGATTCTTTTATTTTAATGCGAGCGACGTCAGTCAAGGATGACGTTGACATTAGACGATCTCAGAACCAACCAATCTTTTTCTTACTTTGCCACTTGCTGCAGGTAATCTGCGCTTGTCTGTTGTCTAGAAGCAAAGGCAGTGGGACGCATTCCAGACAAAGATGTAGTAAAGAGGATGAATTCACGCAAAAACGTTTTTGTGCGCTGCTCATGGGGTTAGTTACGCTGTCTTTTCGGTGCTGAACGAACATCACTTGTTGTTGCGAGACGCCCAGACCAGATATGTGAAAAAGTCCGATTCTCTTCATAAAACGCCTTCATGGTGGTAGTAACGCCTGGTACATTTACGACTTGTGAAAAAACGTTTACGGGCAAATTTTCGTATCATGCTGGCGGATAGCTGCAGCTAGCTTTGAAATTAAGTGTCCAGGCAGGGGGAGACTGACACTGTGCTTTCCTAGACTTGTTTAAAGTACAATAGACCCACTTGTTTTTCTTCAGTTTTTTGTGTTGCGCTCTCACCCCTATCTCGGTTAAGTGCATGTACAGAACTGTGCTTTCGGAGCATTTCTTCGCTGTCTATCTGTTTTTCAGTAAATCTATATTTATTTTGTTACCTGCACAACTGCGAAAGTTTCATATAGCTGCCGTTTGCGTCGTTTCATTTGTGTAAAACCAGTGTTAAATGTTGCGTACGTGTTTGTACACTTTGGTGTGTTCCTTATTTTGAGAAGAACCAGTTAGAAATGGTTTTCAAATGCAGAAGTGGATGCATCATCTTGCAGGGGGTAGCTGTCTTTTAAAACGAAGATATTTACAAGCAGGAAGGCTGGTGAACAGGCAGTGCTATGCACCGCACTAAAGGTGCAGCGCCGTGTTCCCTCCCTGAAGAGAACTTTTGGCAAAACTGGTCAATCAGGTTTAAAGTTTACTCAACCCTTGACAAGAACAAACGCCTAGATATGTTATTGCCAAAAGGCTACGAAATGCTTTGCATCATGCGCTAGCGCGCTTAAAATGGTTTTCCCACTGACAGGTTTTTAGCGTTCATTTGACAGGTGCCCTCAAGTGGCCCTCCCTGTCGCGGCATTTTACTTCTTGAAACGCTTACTAAACCTGTCGGCAGGAGAGCAACCACTGCTACCCATGCTGGATGTGTTCGGCGCGGGCTGGGTAGGATTACGCCCTTTCAAGGCGCGGAGACAGCATCCCTGGTGCCGAAGACGACCCAAGACCCAGCATCCTGGAACTGAACACAGAGGGTCTTGCCCCTAGATCTAATGCAGCCTTGCAGTGGATTGAAAGAACTCGATGGAACGATGAAGAAGGGTTAATTTGTTTCATAGTTAGCACGCACAAATTCCACGATTAAAAGAAATACGTCAAGAGTAGTGACGTGTTACAACTGTCAGCACTGGCAATGCTTTTGGAATAAGCGACGGCGTTATTACCAAACAAAGCCTGTAGGTCAGGCCTAACTCAAACACAATGCGTGATTCGAAATGGTAAACAAAAGGTGCAAGCATGGTGAGGGCATCGCTGTATGCTTTCTTAAATGTATCTTTGTCTCCGATATCGTGGTTGACTGTCTATGGAAAGAAAGACTTTCTCAGCAAACGAATCAGATACTAAGATCTTACAGCAGGGGTCACCAACACGGTGCCCGCGGGCACCAGGTCGCCTGCAAGGACCACGTTGGTCGCCCGCGGGCCCGTTTTGAAAATAAGATTAAGATGATGGGTGTCATCACATAGATTAACATTAATGATAACATATAGGTAAACTGAACTAAATTTTTATTTCAGAAGTGTGTATCAAAATAGTAGCCCTTAGCGTTAATTGGAACCGAAGAAGTAGCTCTCAGTTACATAAAGGTTGGTCACCCCTGTCTTACAGAGTGTATATTTCGCCTAGGATCTAGGAATCATCAGCTGTTATTCACATAGAATCTATCGAGGTTGATTATGTGATACGTCAAGTGCAACTGTGGAACAGAGGCAATGGCGGATCCAGACCAGGCGTTTGGGGGGGGGCAGTGAAAGAAGGGGGCGCAAAAATGTCTTCACTTGCCCAGCTTTTCTTCGACAATCGTTGGGTATCACACAAAAGTGGTTATCTTTTCTAGGCCAAGAAAATGGCTATTTTTGTTGGTAGAACTATGCGATCTTTCAAGTAATCACCACAGTTTAAAATCGCCTTGTATCTTTAATTCACAAATACTGTAGTTTTAAGCAGGTCTAAAAAGATAGGTCGTATTTTTCACAAGCTACATATAACTGAGAACGCTATGGGTGTCCCAAACAATCTTTTATATCTACAATAAGTTTTTGAAAGATACACTAAGGCAGTGGTCCCCAACCCTTTTGTTACCGCTGACCGGTCAACCCCTGACAATTTTACCGCTGCCCGGGAGTGCTCTCGCAACAGTGTTTATATGTGAAGAATCGACCAATCACATGCCCAGAAAGCGGGTGGTGTCAGCATCAGTATACATTTTTAATTACGCGTCCCGAAGGTTGAGGACCACTGCCCTAAGCATGCTGCGCGCTTGTGTTTGACGCTGTTTTGGGTATCCGCACATCTGAAAAAACAATGTCTGAAATGTATTCCGAATTGCTTAGAAGTAGAATGGTTCTTACACTAGGATAATCGCATGGTAGGTTGACACTGGAGAGCCGTATCAACCGCACTCCATATCCCCAATTCGGGGGGGCACGCTGTCACAGGGGGCCCAAATTCAGTCCCGTCACCACTAAGCACCCCAGAGAAAGCTTCGATCCCCCAAATTGAAATATGAAGCACTAGAAATCCATGAAGTTAGGGGGCCTTTTGAAAGAAAAGTGCTAATGCATTATAGTTACTTTGAGCCCCTTTGAAAGCAAGGTATTTACACATTACAACTGCCGTTGTGGGCCCCTTTGAAAGCAAAGTAGCCTACTTATACATTACAGTCGCTGTTGGGCCCAGTGGCGTAGCCTGCCCAAAAGTTTGGGGGGGCAAAATGTTTGATTTTAGGCGAATAACACTATTTTGCTTAGAAAAACGCCTCTTAAAGCACAAAATGACTATGTTTTCTAAAAATTTTGGGGGGGCATGGCCTCTTTTGCCCCCCCCCGGCTACGCCTATGGTTGGGCCCCTTTGAAAGCAGGGTACTTTACACATTACAGTTGAAAAGAGGGCCCGAGGCAAGTGCCTCGCTTGCCTTCCTTTGAAAACACCACCGAAATATAACCCTGACAATGATTTTATATGAGATATGAAACCGATTGAATACGTTCTGCGTCATCCGATGTGCGTACTTTCTCACCTGACGTGCGCATGTAAACACTATGATGTAAAGCAGGGATTCCCAACCTTTTTGCGATCTCGTACCACTTGAGCACCCCGTGTTGTCAATGCGTACCACATCTTCCAGAACAACTAATTTGAACTTAGTTTATTCAGAAGAATAACATACATTAAAATAACAATGAAAGTAAATTTGATGACCACAACTAAATTTGATGATATTTTGGTTTTTGTTTACCTTCCACCAGTTGGTCGATGCGTGGCGTAAGTTTGCTAACAGTGCATCGAAAGTCATAATGTAACGAAACAACAGGAATAGCAGGCTACAGGAAAATTTATTTCTTTAGAAACAAAGCCCGATACATAAACTAGAAAGCTATGACTCCAGGTTTTTGTGAAAAACAGGAAGTTACTCGCGTACCACCTGAAAGACCTTCGCGTACCACTAGTGGTACGGGTACCACAGGTTTGGAATCCCTGATGTAAAGTTATCTTTATATTATTGAACACATTGAAGTTGCTGATGAGTTTATCACTTCAAAAAACATACAGTTCACGCGATTTTTCATAATTAAACGTAGACACACAGGTCGACTAAAAACACAGATCTGGTTGGAAAAAAACTCAGTTGGAGCCCTGGTCACATGCGGCAAAACGCCTGCTGCCGTAACTTGAAGAGAACATTTGAAGATTTATTACCGTGTTATTGCTACGCCATAAAGACCAACAGTACAACAATCCGCTAGCAAGTTTCGCAATCTGCCTCTGCAACAGTGCTCTCACTTCTAGAAATTTTGTCCCTAGATTGGAACTTTTACCAGTTTTAGGGATTGTTTATGGATTTTCAGAAAAGTATGAAAATGTGTGAAACGAACTATTTCAGTTTATTTTACAAGTCATATTTAGTTATATTTTTAACATTTATCATTGGCACTCCGATTTTATGCTGCACCATCACAGATTTAGGGTTTTTTTGGTACTGTTCTAGGGATTTTTGGAGTTGAATTTGTGAGAGCCGTGCTCTGCAGGCAAAGAAATCGGACATGAGCGAACTGCGCACTTGCGCCAAGCGTTTCGGGGGCCTCGCGGTCACGACTTTGCCCTGATGGGTCTCGCGTTCATTTATCCGGCCCTGCCTACATGCCTAATTGTATACGTCCAGAAGTCAGACTTCCACTTGATCAACGTGTTTTGTGTAGTGATTGCTGTAAAAATGTAGGCTACTTTGTCTAACCCGGGTAGTCTTCTCCTATTTGGTACTGCATACCATGCTATGCAGTGCATAGCAATAAGATACCTTTGGTGCTTACGACCAAAGTTACACATTTGCGCAGCCTGCTGTTCAGACAGCCAGATGGAGTTAATTGTGTAGTTAGAAGAGTCTATTTTGGAGGTTGTTCCAAAACAGAGTGGTGGAGTTAGTGGATTATGGATGTTAACCGTTGCGTCCACGCAGGCCTAGCCTATATTTGTTAAGATTTATATGCGATTTGAGATGCAAAATGTTATTAATCTAAACATGTACCATGCACCAGAAGATTAACAGTCCAGACATCAGCAAGGTTTTTGCATGCGTATTTCGGTCAGTGAAAAGACCAATGCGCACGCTTTATAAGCATATTTCACTTAGGCTCATGGTAAAGTTTATCAATTTGTGCTAATGAAAGAAAACGTTCATCGCACCACGCATGCTTTGACCGGCCTCATGTTTGCTCCTTCAGTAATAATGTTTTGATAAGTGAACGATAGGATTGATTCTGATTTCCTGCAAATTTTTTTTACATTTGCATGTCATTACGATATCTCTACATAATCGCCATCAAATAAATGACAATGATTTACGACCCAATTCCTTTTGTTAGGCTCGTTCAAAGAATTTAGTTGTAAACTACGAGCCTACTATGGGTATTTGCGGGAAAATATTTGTACTTAATTTGCACAATCTGCAAATGCTGTTCATGCTGTGAATTAAAAGTAAAGTTTCAGAATGTCTAGCCCTCCTGCACAAACATGAAGGCCCCCAATAGAAGACTTTCTGGCGACGGTTCTGCCCAGGACCGCAGACACGGTGGGGCATTCGGAGGCAGTTACCACCAAATCTTTTTTGTGCTGCCCCAAATTTTGTTGTGCTCAGAAAAATTTGTTTTAAACATATGATAAAAACAAAAATATTTTCCCCCTAAAAATGTATTTTGACCCCCCAAGCCTTAAAGCCTGTCTACGGGCCTGGTTCTGCCTAAATTGTTTCTACAAATAGGATATTTTCTTTTGAAGGCCATTCAGTCTCGAGATGTAGCATAACATAACTTTTTTTACAAATCACCATTAGGGGGCCCCTGTAAGCATTTTGGGGGGCAGAGCTGGGCTGATACAGCACTGACTTGACCTGAAAGCATATTGCCCCAAAACACATTTAACGCCACTAATATAAGCAGAATTTCAATCAAGTGTTTAATACTTTTTCACATATTTTGACATTGGACTGCTGATGTGAAGAAAAAACATCAATCTCACTAATCCAGATTATAAGAAAAGGTGTGACACTGTGCAAAAGAAGTAGGGGCAGTCGGGATGACATCATCAAATCCACAGTAAATACCTCCATACTCAATCTCTAGTCTCCCTGATAAAGTCAAGTTCCAATGTTATGTATGCTACTACGAATCTCCCAAAAACAAGCTTTAAGCCACTCTAATGCTGTTGATCTGACGATGGATCTGCTTCTATCCAGGATAGCAAACACAAGCGAGAAACAGCCTATGACCTATTTAAAACCATTAATCTCCGCCAACCCCACAGATACCAGTGAAAAAGTTAAAATTTGCATCGTTTTTCTGCCTTTCTACTCAAATTTATATGATTTGCGCGAAATGCTGTAACCCAGGGTCTCCAAATTTTTGTCCGAGGACCAAATAAGATAGTACAGAATATGTCGAGGGCCGGACTTCTTACGTAAGGTGATTGTTCCAGGTTATGCTATATTCTACCAAATCAACAAATTTTCTTAAAGATATTCTTTCATCAATGACAAAATTTCTTCGCTGGCCGTAGTTTGGAGACCCCTGATCTAGCCAATAAGATACGCATTTTGCTGATTGCAGATTTCGCTAACCATGCCAAAGTCTTTTCGTGTCCGGCGTGAGCTATCTAGGGGTTTGCACATGCAACAAAAGGATCAAGACACAACCATATGGCAATCAGTCACTTTTGCCAGGGGGGTGGTCGAAAGGCGCCGTACTCCTCTCAAATTTTGAACTGCAAACATTGAACTGTTGAGCAAAAAGTGTCATGACTGCGTACAGCCAATTAATAATTCCACCAAGCTGTAGATAGTTGGTATTTTTCCAAAGTTTCTGCGTTACAGCTGACTGCTGAGTAGTGAGTACCATGATTTGTTGAGGCGCGTCGTGCTACTACATAGTGATTCAATGCTACGCTGCGCTGCCCGTTGACGGACTGAGGTGTTGCAGAATTGCATTGTTGGTCATAATTCCTTGAGCCACTGGAGTACGCTCCTGTTTTTTTCGCTAAGACATCTCGGTCATTTGTCCCGTAATAGTATTAAAACTTGTCGTAACAGTATTCACTAGCCTGATTTTCAGAACATTTTTCGATCAGGACTGTCTGAGCACAACAAAAAATTCGGTCTGTGACCAAAAAAAATAGGCACGTTCAATGCATTTTTGTCAGAAACCGGCAAGTTGTCTGCTAACGTACAGGGGTGTAACGAGGGAGGGGCAAGGGAAGCAAAATTCCCCGGGAGCCGAATCACTACGGGGGCGCTGAAACATTGCGGGGGGCGCCAAAAAGTACCGACAAAGTCACAGGTACTTTCTTCAACAGAGTACAATTGCTTCCCAAAGACCTCAGTTTCGACCATGGGGGCGCCAAACTTGCTTCTTGCCCTGGGCCCATCTAACTTCGTTACGCTCCTGCTAACGTACAAATGTTGCTATAGCTTTTCACACACTGTAATATGGTTAAATCAGGGTCATTAGTTCCGACATGAAACTCATCCACTTACCTTGGTGTTGCAAAACTAAGATGCAGACGTAGGCCACTGTGGAGTGGACTCACGGACTGCATTGATAGCAGACCTGAAACTGTTTTTTCGCTTTGCTGGCTTCTAAAATCTTGCGTCAGTTCTAAGTTTTCCATATTTATTGCCTTCCTATGTTCACTACTGCTTTTAGTTTCACAACTGCCACCAAGCATTAAAAAATTAACTTGTAACAAAAACAGACCAATTTTGCACAGCCCAACGGCAAGTCCAGAACTGTGCTAACGAAAGATCGTGTTTGTGATTGCTGCTGGGCAGTTCTGACGCGGAAAAGAAATAAGGGAACAGGAGTATTATTACGAAACAATAATATTGTTGATTCTAATCGGTAAGACGCTGGGTCAAAGTCCGTCCCGTAAATACTGAAGTTCTACGAAGTGTAAAGCATTGTTTAGTTTAGACTGAGTATTTTTGCCTTTGTTTCTATTTCGTTAGGTACCAAAAAAGGGGCGATTTTTATCAGAGGGGCCATTTTAAGGGGGCGCCACAGCCGTTTAGGGGGACAATTGCCCCAAAATGCCCCCTCCCCGGATCCGCCACTGAATAGAGGACAACTTGGTTAAAGAGTGTGAGACGTGCAGCTGCTGTTTTCGAAAAATACATATTTGCAGCATTAAATAATCGCCGCTTGCGTGCGCTCAACCTTTTTTGCAATGCAAACGGATGTGCTTCGGAAAAGAGCTAAGCACACCATGCCCAGAACCGTCGCCAGAAAGTCTTCAGTAGAGGGGCTTTACGTTTGTGCGAGGGAATTGACATCTAAACTTTGACAGAACTCCAGCATTTCATATTTCAATTCGGGGGGCTTAGAGCTTTGTTTGGAGGGGTTAAGCCCACCGTGTCGATGGGTCTGACCCTACCTCAGTTAACCTCATTTAACGTATGTTCTTCGGATTTTAACACAGAGCAGGCATAATACGTTATCACGTCCTGCGTGTGTTGATTTCTGTTGTTGGTTCGTTCTATCAGATTCCTCAAGCTTTACTAAACTATAGCCGCTAAACCAAACGCTCTCAGTCATACACAGTTACATGTTGATCGCTTGTTCGCGTCGAGGAAAAGAGAAGGCGAAGACGTAGTGACGTCACATGCGACTTACGTTCACACAGGTTCGCACATTATGACGTCATATGCACATGAAATCCTCAACAGTGTCCTTCGTGTTTTTTGAATCATGTGATGTAGGATCGCACACGATGTGGACGCCAAAACATTAAGTTGTGGTTGCGATGCATGAGACTGCCACGAATAGGTGCCCTCCCGCGGTTTGGGGAGTGGTACAATTGGGCACTTCACCTGTCTGGAACAGTCTGGTGTTGTGGTCAAAGTAAACCAAACAGCCTACTTTTCTTGGAATATTAACGCTGTGTTTCGATTTTACTTACTTGTTTTGAGCACACGTTTCGTGGTAACAGACAGCACACCGCTGATACGCTCATGGCACATATCACCGTGAGCGGAAACAGGCACGCGAAAGCCAAACGACTTCTGTTACATGTCCTACGTCTGCTCTCTTGAGAAATTCATTCCAGAATCAGGAAAGCAACGAAGTACTGTTGTTGCGATCGGAAATCCCGAGCGGCATATGCGCAAAGCTTCGCACCGTGGCAGCAAGCAACAATAGAGTTCACATGCCATGATCACTCTATTATTGCTTG
>Ga0210059_1007596_pt1 | contig 17202 bp, 12 predicted proteins | sample Ectturendosymbi2_FD_188042 | JGI IMG/M metagenome (GOLD analysis project Ga0210059, IMG submission 188042) | Ecteinascidia turbinata endosymbiont from Florida, USA - Sample 2 (SPAdes) (version 2) | ecosystem: Host-associated > Tunicates > Ascidians > Unclassified | place: Key West, Florida...
GGTCATGCGCGGACACACGAAATCCCTTGACGCGAATGACAAGTTGATACAAACCAGATCTCACGTACGGAATGCAATAGCGAGTAGGGAACGGCAAGTCGTAATGCGAAAAGTTAAATCCACTATAATGGGATTATGTTGTTCTGTAATCTGCCACGCACGGTTGACCTTGCAGTTCACATCACAGTCGTGACGTATGTCGCACCGACCTTAGTCGTCTATGTCTATTGGTTGTAGCCTGGTCGTTGTCGAGCACGTAATAAAGTAAAACCGGTGTGCTTTTCGCGCCAAGCGAGAAACCAGCATTCCAGAAGCTGTCGGATGTGTCAGTCAGTCAATCAAAATTCAGTCAAATTTGCTCTCAGTCAGTTACATTTGGTTAAGATTATGTGTTCAGTCAGTTATAGTTGGTTGAGATTGTAATGGATTCTTCAATGATACAAGCGCATGTTACAAGTGACAACGTTATTTTTTCAAAAAGGAACATGCTGAAAGTTCAGTATGGGATCAATTTCATCTTGTACTGTTGCAATCGGAAATCCCGAGTGGCATATGCGCAAAGCTTCGCACTGTGGCAGCAAGCAACAATAGAGATCATGAGTCGCAATCTCTCTTACTATTGCTTGCTCGCCTTACGTATATAGTGGTGTTATTCTTTGCGCACATCCCGTTCGTGGTGAATCACACAGCAACGCAACACAACCGGAGAGGTTGCAACAGTACATTCCAAAAACAGTGAAAGTCAATTTTATACAGAATATGTGAAATGTGTGTCATGCAATTCACTGATAAAACATGATTTGGCAAGAAGTGGAACCACTCATTTACAGCAGCACAGCAGCAGATGCAAGGCTAAATCCAAAACAGCATACCAACCCTCATCATCAAGCTCTTTGCATCAACATAAGCTTGGTTCGTTTTTTCAACCTAATAGTAAGATACCCGCTCAACTAAAAGAAAAGGTGTGTGATGCTGCACTTGATTTCATTGTGCATGACATTAGACCACTGCATGCAATTGAAGAAAAAGGCTTGCAATCACTTGTTAGTCCTCGCACTGACATTGGTGCCAAATGTGTAAATGTCACAGTTGATACTATTCTGCCATCAAGGTCAACCGTAAAAAGAAAACTTGATGACAAATGCAAATTGGTAAAAGCAAATTTAGCAGAAGTAAAAAAAAGCATTGCTGACTATGGATTATTTGGCATGACCTCAGATATGTGGAGCGATATTAAAAACAGGCATTATATAAGCATAATCGTACATTTTGTTAAAGAAGCACAGATGTTTTCACTTGTCTTAACTGTGCATCAGTTTCCAGAACAGTCTAAAACTGGAGAAAACATCAGAGAGTGCTTGGTGAATTTATGTTCTAAGGTTGGTATTTCCTTGGATGTTTTGATGAAAAACTGTTTTTTTGTGACTGACCAAGGTAGCAATTTCAAAAATGCACTTTCTAACTTTCATCGATTGCCTTGTGTCTGTCATATGTTGGCTACAGTTATCAGGCATACACTACAGCTGTCTGATCTTAGCAAAATAATTTTGCCAATGAAGGAGAATGATGTACAAACGGAACAACTTGATAAGATACGTGAAACTGTGTCCGCAATAAAGAATGTAAAGCATTTTTGAAAAGGAGTGGTTTGAGTGAAAAACTTTTGACTGGTTTGAAGCAGTCTAATGAGACATGCTGGAACTCTACCTTCATTATGTTAAAGTCATTTGATGAATCATATCAACAAATTCAAGTTGTCTCACAAAAGCACAACCAAGAAGACAGACTGTCTAATATTGACAGCTCTGTTTTCAAATGTCTGATTAATTTTTTACATCCGTTTTATGATGCTACTCTATTTTTCGAAGGAGACAGATACCCAACTATACACCGTGTCTACATGTGGTATGTAAAATTGCAAATAACAATGTCAACATGCACAACAGACTCTCCACTTTTAATGTTTTTGCAAAAAGAGGTGCCATGGCATTACAAGAAAGATTTGAAATAATGCCTCTGCACAAAGTGTTTTTAAACCCCAAATTCAAAAGTATGGCTGTCTTGGGCAATCCTGAACGAGAAGAAGTTGTTGCTCTTTTAAAATGTTTACTGCAGATTCTTAATGCCTGCCTGTGTTCAGAGAAATGATCGCACATACGCACCCCCACCTGCAAAAATTCCACGACAATTTAGCATTGACGATGAGTTCGATGAGTGGCAGGACATTTCTGGTACCAGAAGTGATGAACATGAAGTGGACAGATATAAAAGTACAGTGTTTGAAGAAATTGATAAAAACAAATTTTTAGGAGAAACACGTGAACTTGATTTGTTGAAGTTCTGGAGCAGTGCCTCTGTGAAAGAAAAGTTTCCCAGATTGAGCTGCATTGCCTTGGGTGTGCTTTCCAATCCAGCATCCAGTTCTTCTAGTGAAAGAGCTTTTGGTTGTTTTGGAAACACCATTACAAAAAAACGCTCTCGACTCCCATCGTTGACTGTTGATGCTTTGCTGGTACTCAACTCTAAATTCAGATCTGAGGAAAATAAATGCCTAATTTCATTATGACAGTTGGGCAGGACTGAGTAGCCACACAGTTTTAGTAGAAGTGGGGACGTTGTGAAAATTAAATCTTTGTGTTTTTTTCATCAGCAAGTAGTTAATTTCTGCTGTTTGATGTTATTCTTGATCCTTTTGCTGTATTTGTGTTATTTCACATTTGAGTTACAACAATACATGAATAAAGTATTTAGTAGCAACAGTGTTAGTAGGCACGTTTTTCGCTTTGCGGTTTTCTTCACCCAAACACTAAGAAATACACCATAGTATTTGACAATTGCAATGTATGTTTTTTTGTCATGCAGTCTCTGTTAAGGTTGCTTGGGTAAAAATAAACTCAAATCAATTCTGCCAGTGATATGTCTTGCTTTCTTACCTTCTTTTCAGTGTAAGCAGGCTAGCCAAAAATAAACAAAAAATTAAGACTTTTTTACAATGCGTGATGTCATTCCTGATTTTAAAGAATTACTGAAATCAAATGGAATTCAAATACGTGTACAAATATACAAATCCCTAACTACAATTTGTTAATCTTGATTACTTAAGCAAAAGTCAGTTTGGTTTGTTGTTGCGTCTATTTGTAAGCCTCTAAGTGAAAATTTGGAAACAACTCATGTGGGATGTTGTGCAAATTAAATCTGTTTTTTTCTGTGTTTTTATATTTTCATCAGCAAGCAATTTATTTCTGCTGTTTGATGTTATTCCTGTTCCTTTTGCTGTGTTTGTGTTATTTCACATTTGAGTCACAAAAATACATGAATAAAGTACTTAGTAGCAAAGTAGCAACAGTGTTAGTAGGTTGGTTCTTCGCTTTGATGTTTTTATCACCCAAACACTGGGAAAAAAACATAGTATTTCACAATTGCAATGTATGTTTTTTTGTCATGCAGTCTCTGTTAAGGTTGCTTGGGTAAGAATATATTTAAATCAATTCTGCCAATGATATGTCATGGTTTCTTACCTTCCTTTAAGTGTAAGCAGGCTAGCCAAAAAGAAAGAAAAATTAAGAGTTTGTTGACATTGTGTAATGTCATTCCTGATTTTAAACAATATCTGAAATTAAATTGAATTTAAAGACGTATACAAATGTACAAATCCCTAACTACAATTTGTTAATGCTGATTCCTTAACCAAAAGTCAGTTTGGTTTGTTGTTGTGTCTATTTGTAAGCCTCTAAGTGAAAATTTGGAAACAACTCATGTGGGATGTTGCGCAAATTAAATCTGATATTTTTGTGTTTTTATATTTTCATCAGCAAGCAGTTAATTTCTGCTGTTTGATGTCATTCTTGATCCTTTTGCTGTGTTTGTGTTATTTCAAATTTGAGTCACAAAAATACATGAATAAAGTAGCAAAGCAGCAACAGTGTTAGTAGGTTAGTTCTTCGTTTTGCTGTTTTCTTCACCCAAACACTGGGGAAAACACTATAGTATTTGACAATTGCAATGTATGTTTTTTTGTCATGCAGTCTCTGTTAGGTTGCTTGGTTAAGAATATGTTTTATATGTCTTTTTTTGCAATATTTTTTTGACTTGCAGTCACTGTTAGGCTGTCTTTTTGCTTATGGTTTTTTTCACTTCTTGTTATTTTGTTATTTTCGGGTTCCACTGATACATTAATGCTTGTTAATATTTGCATTATGTGGACTTAACAAACCTTGTGCATTTCTCATAAAGAGAAAGGTAAGTTGGTACAAGTTGCCAATTGTGAAGAAATATGCCTTTATTCAGAGTTTGCTGCTAGTGGGGAACTTTTGATCTGAGATTAGTTTTTATGTGTCGGGTTCAATTTCCTACAAAATGCAGAGGGTTACATGGGCTTGATTAGTTTTGTTTGTGGTTTAGGGAGTAAATTTCTGTCTCATGTTTTGGGGAGTAATTTAGTAAAGGTCTGTGTCATCAAAGTATAAATCTGAAACACTCTTGTAGTTATATGCAGGGCAGCTAGCAAGGGTTAATAGGCAGCTCCTGATCTGAAAGTTTTGCTCAAAACATAATCCGATGCACATCCGAAACCATCATCATACCAGATTCCCTGGTTGTGGGCCTGCCTAGTGAGTACATACTATCACTAAATTCAACAACTATGACACAAAAATGTTATCGCGACTAGACTCTGGTATGATGGTGGTTTCGGATTTTCGGATCTGGATCGGATTATGCTTTGAGCATACTTTTCGGATCAGGATCGGATTCGGATACTCCTGAAATTTTTCGGATCGGATCGGATCATCAAATTTCAATATTCGCACAACACTGCGTCCCGCCTTTTTGTACAATACGCCGAAAATTCATGTTTGTCAATTGGAAACACGGCCCTCCAGCCCGCCGGCCCTCCGTTTAGTGTTATCCTTATCACACTCCTCTACAGAGATTAGCACGGATCATAACTGGATCGGATTGGATCAGGACTGACGCCAATTTTGGCCGGATCAGGACTGAATCGGACTGCCTTTTTTTTAATTGACGGATCAAGACTGGATCGGACTGAGAAAATTTTTGTTGTTTCAATATGCTATGCACAGAAGATGATAACAGTTGTTATCGAAACGTTTGCAAGATGTCAGTTGTATCGTTTGCTTTGGCCGTAGTATTTATTATAAGGCTATTTAGCACTTCCACTTTTCGTGTACCAAAGATTATTCTGAACATATCAAAAATTTTAGTTGTGATCCGATTTCACTGAGTTGATAAATTGGCCGTGTATATACAAAACTTCAAACAGGCTGGTCGTGTATGTTTTGCCATAGAAATATGGTAGTGTATGTTTTGCCATCAATAGCAAAAGCTCTGCTGGGAATGTTTTGCAATTCGAACTGTATCCACCGTTGCCCAAATGTAACGCTGAGTTCTAGTAGCAACGTAAACATAGATGAGTAGTTAGTGTCTATGCCTGCTGTGCGAGTGTTCGTTGGTTCTTCTCTCACCATTTCGTTTGGCAAGTAGCTAGTGCAAAATAAACACTTGTCAAATTTTGGAAATGCCAAAAGGTTGTGCCTATTTTGCCTCATGAGGCAAGATAACTACTGGAACTATTTTGCCTTCGCTTTTTGGCATAAGGCAAAATAGTTCCAGTAGTTATTTTGCCTCATGAGGCAAAATACATGATTTTACATTGGCGGATCAGGACTGGATCGGACTGATGATTTTCAAAAGTTTTGCGGATCATGTCTGGATCGGATTCAATTTTTGTGGATCAGGATTGGACTCGGACTGAAAAATTTCTCAGTCCGCTCATCTGTGCTCTTCTAACTAAATTAACAATGTCACACGCTCATGGACATAATGCCGGGGGGCAAGGGTCTATTGTAGAAAACCACCCACCAAACTTCCGGAAAAGTGACGTCATTGATTATGTCACTTTGACGTCATGGGCAGCTGATTACGTCACATGTCAATTTCCGTGACGACAGCATCACGGCAAAAGCAGATAATGGCATCACAAAATCGACGGGCACGACCATTCTACAAACTTCCAGCTAACCTCCAGCAGCGATGAGCACGGACAGGACTGGATCAAGACTGAAGCCAGTTTTGGCCGGATCAGGACTGGATCGGACTGCAATTTTTTTTAAATTGGCGGATCAGGACTGTATCGGACTGAGAAAATTTTTGTTGTTTTGATGTGATTGTTCTGAAAATATCCAAAATTTTAGTTGTGATCCCATTTCACAGGTTTGCTAAATAGTAGTGTATATTTTGCCATCAAATGCAAAGCTCTGCTGGGACTATTTTTCAATTCGAACAGTATCCACCTTTGTTCACATACAACGTTGAGTACTATTCTAGTAGCAAAGTGAACATAGTTGGTTGTTTAGTGTCTATACCTGCCGTGTGATTGTTCCTTGGTTCTGCTCTCACCATTCCTTTTGGCTTACAGCTTGTAGACAACAACAACAATTTTATTCTTTTTTTACCTCAACGCAAGTACACTTAACAATACAGACACAGTAAGGCCGGGAGGCGGCGAAAAGACACTTCGGTCATCCCGTCTGCCGCCACCCAAAGAGGTTACAGGTTTGATAGGAGTGCTTTTAATGTACTATTTCAACACGTTTAGGGTTTACATTTAGCATGTATGCTTAAGTTTCGGTTTAGGGTTCACCTTTAGGGTTTAGGTTTCGGGTTCAGATTTAAGGTTAAATTTTGAGGTTTAGGTTTTGTGTTCAGGTTTTGGGTTTAAATTTTGGGCTTAGGCCATGGGTTTAGATTTTGGGTTTGGTTTTAGTTTTGGGGTTTTAGGTCATGTAAGAAGGACCTTACGCTAATCCAAGTGTATCATACTTGAAACTTGACCAACCCAAGCAATTGGATTCTCGTAATGGCAAAATAACTCCAGCAGTGTTTATCCTTCTGATACCAAATGGAAGCTTCCTTGTTAAATTTTGTAAATGCCAAAAGGCTGTGTCTATTTTGCCTCATGAGGCAAAAGCACTGCTGGAACTATTTTGCTTTCAAGCAATTGTATTTGGCTAATGGCAAAATCGCTCCAGTAGTTCTTTTTCCTCATGAAGCAAAATAAAAATACATTTTACATTGGCGGATCAGGACTGGATCGGACTGATGATTTTTAGAAATTTGGCGGATCAGGACTGGATCGGATTCAATTTTATCGGAACAGGACTGGACTCGGACTGAAAAATTTCATATTCCGCTCATCTCTTCTGCAAGGGTAACTGGAGAAGGTTGCAAGGGTAAACTAGATCTACAACAGCTAACAATGGTTTGGATGTGAATGAATTAAAAGATGATGAGTTGTACTGCTCATTACAGCTAGATGAGATATATAAGGATTAATTCTTTGCCACTGTAACAACATAGGTTTATTTCAAGCAGCAGTGCATGTGCAATCTAAATGTTTTAAGATGAAACCCTAAACAGCAGCTGTGTATTACACTAAATGGTTATTCATCATTCATTTGAATACTGTGAATATGATCGCACCTTTCAGGCAAAACGTCAACTTGTGTTGTGATGTTACTCGGTCACAAACAAAAACCATCACCGCTGAAATATTAGGAAAAATTGTGTATGTGATCATCTTAGCCATCCCTGCCCTCACTCCATAAACAACCGAAACACCGTTGATTAAATTTCTTTTGTGAATTGGCAAACCGAGTCTTTGATTTATTGAACAGCCAGTTTTCTTGTAGTGCTGTGTCTGGTAATTCAGCGAACTGCTTCAACCTGCTAAACTAAGTTAAGTTTTTGCAGCAAACAGTGTTTGTAATTTTTTCAAAGTTATTTATGTGTTGTATTTCAGGCCCTATACGCATTCGAAGACATGGACAACAGCAATATCACATGGAGCATGGATTCCTGTTCAAAGCGTCTTTAAGCTCAGTACCACCAGTTTGATTTCTATCAAGCGAACATTGTGGCCAATAAGACACTGAAGTTTTCGATGTCTGGCAGACTAACATAAGATGCTCCCAGAAAACTTTTTCTTAAGTGCATGGCAAAGGGACCCCCATCATGAGCTTGTACAATTTCGTTAAGTTCTGCGGCAAATGTGCATCACCCTTTCTTAGGACAATTGAATTTATTTTTGGCCATAAACCATTGTTACTAGAAATCATGCTGACATTGCCTTTATCTGATTATGTCATACCTTGCCTTTGTGTCACAATTAAGCCAAACTAATTGCTGCCCACTATTTTAAACTATGGATGCACATTCACTGGAAAGAATTGACATTGCAATTGCTTCAAAAAATCAATATGGTAGTAAAACTGCTGCCCGAGTAAATATCAAGTAAACCAACAGAGTTGTCGAGTAATTATCGGCTTTAGCCTTCTTATTTTAGTTATACAGCACTTTTTTGGTGTAACTCGAACGCTTCGAAGGGGTCGTTAGTTATGAGGTATATTGAGAAGCGCAGGTATGAAGAAGATTTTGATAGTGATAGTAGTTCTTCTAGCGTGCAAAGTAACGCTGAAATATGAAATGTTCATAACAGTGACGTCGTCTTGAGTCCGACTGTTCTTTCCGTTTATTTTCTAAAAGCTGAAAATTGATGTAAGGCATGATTAAAAATGATCGACTGTCAAAGTGTTCAAGTGTTCAAATGTTTTCTGTTCTTGTGTCGTTCCTGTGCTTTTTGTTAATACAAGTGAAAAAGCAAGACACATTCAGGAAAGGGAGTTGGTAGTTATATTGTGTACAGCTTTTCAATGAGACTGATTGTGCTGCCTGCTTCCACACTGCGCAAACACATCGTAAAGTTACAAAAATGACTACGATGTCTTCCGTTTATGGTTGTTTTTAGCCCATTCCGCTGATAGTGGAAGACTCAAAATGCTACGATTTTAAAGCAGACAGCATTGCACGGAAAAAAGGTTCAGTACAGCAGCGAAAATTGTTTTTTCACTAATAAACTTGTTTTCAACAATACAACTCCGTAATTCTGAGTCGCCTGCTAAATATTTTTCTTCATTTCGATTCCTCGAAAAATAGACCAAAATCGAGATCAAGTACCGATCTCCCATGTATTTAGATAGGTAGAACGCTCAACTTGAGACCAAACATGGAGTCCATTGTTGCTTAACAATAGGAGTTATGATCGGCACAACTTGTCTTTATAGTAACTTTGATTTCAATATCCGCACAACACTGATAGCGGGCTGTTCTGCAGAGATGAGCTAGATAAGGACTGAAGCCAATTTTGGCCGGATCAGGACCGGATTTGATTGCAATTTTTTTAAATGTCGGATCAGGACCGGAGGTGGCCATAGATCCGGAGTGCCAGAGTCGACTTCGACAGGATTCTGCGTTTTTTTTTCGGACCCGGAGTCAAAAATTTGCGAAAAAGCGGATCTGGATCCGGTGTCACTTTTCATTTTCGGCAGTAACAACAGTCTGTATCAGAGGTGTGCCTGGACTGGATTTTGGGTTTTTTGGATCCTGACTCCTGCCTCAAGCAGGACAGGAGTGTGGTTTTCTTTGCTGTAGCCGGAGCCGGATTGGATTTGGATTTTGTATTTGCTGAAAAAACGTTACTGGTTCTATACTTGACTTATTTTAACTGGAGTCAAACCGGAATCGGTTTATTTGTGCCTAGTTGGTACCGGATACAGAGAGAATTTAGATTCCAAATTTGCAAAACAGGTTTGGATCCGGACTCAAAAAAATGAGAGTCTGCACAACTCTAGTCTGTGTGGCCATTTCTTAAGCAAAAATATGGGTAAATTTCGATTGAATCGATGATGTTAGCCGGATTCTGAACAGGGGTCGGATTCTCAAATTTGAAAACTTTCCGGACCCGGATTAAAAAATTTGGAACAGAAGCAAAGTCGGAGTCTGAAAAAGTGACTCCGGCCACCTCTGATCAGGACTGGATCGGACTGAGAAAATTTTTGTTGTTTTAATGTGATTATTTTGGTACACGAAAAACGGAAGTGCTGAATAGCCTTATAATAAATATCACGGCCAAAGCAAACGATACAGCTGACATTTTGCAAACGTTTCGATAACTACTGTTATCATCCTCAGTGCATAGCAAAGAGCTATGCACTGAGGATGATAACAGTAGTTATCGAAACGTTTGCAAGATGTGAGTTGTATCGTTTGCTTTGGCCGTGATATTTATTATAATGTGATTATTCTGAATTAATTTTTGGTTGTGATCAGATTTTTCAGATTTACTGAATGGTATTGCATATTTTGCCTCAATGGCAAAAGTTCTCCTGGGATTATTTCGCGATTCGAAATGTCTCCACCTTTGTACTTTGTACACATATTAAATTGAGTTCTTGCAGCAATGTGAACGTAGTTGAGCGGTTAGTGATACCTGCTATGGGATTATTCGTTGGTTCTGCTCTCACCATTTCCTTTGGCTTTGCTCGTAGAGATTAGGCCTACATCTTTGATGGGATTGCTTTTTATGTGCTTTTTCAAAAAGTTTAGGGTTTACGTTTAGGGTGTAAGTTTAAAGTTTCAACTTAGAGTTTACATTCAGGGTTTAGGTTTAAGGATTATGTTGTCGGTTTAGGTTTTAGGAATAGCTTTTAGGTGTAGGTTTAAATTTTAGAGTCAGGCGTGGGTTTAGGTTTAAATTTTAGGTTAAGATTTGGTTGTAGCAGAGCCGGATTAAAGGGTAGGGAGGCCTGGGGTAATTTTTACTGTAAGGCCTCTATGACGTAACTCATGACGTCATCGTTTGTAAAAGTGATGTTTTCGCTGATTCGCAAGATTACCGTTTGTTTTTTCTGGTAGTCAAGAATGTGCTTACCCAAATGCACATAAAATTAGCTGCGAGATGTAAAACCAGCAGTGATGTAGTCGAGACCGTAACCCTCGAGACCGAGACCTGGTTGAAATTTCGAGACAAGACCGAGACCGCGACTTCATCAAAAACTCCGAGACTCGAGACTTCAAAATTTGTGCATTTTGCCAATCTTTTTTTAAAAACGTTGTTATCACTTCTGAGTTGAATTTTTCTCAAATTTCTGGAATGTTTGCGACGTGTTTTGGTGGTTTCTTGCCTGAAAATACAACAAACAAAAATCGTTGAATTATAGAAATTTTAATAAACCATTTCTTTGCAATATTCAAAGTCTCGAGATCTGAAACTTTCGAGACCGAGACGAGACCTGAAACCTTCGAGACCGAGACTTGCAAAAATGGGTCTCGCGACCGAGACCATGTCTCGAGACTCCATCACTGAAAACCAGTGTGTATTTTTACTAAATAACAATATTTCAAAGGCTAAGAAAGTGACTCGGCAAGAAACAACATTCACCCAAACAATAAGCAGAAAGCAGAGATTACAAACAAAAACGCCGGAAAAATAACATGTCAATATGGCCAGCCAGGCTGAGTGTGAAAGTTGTTTCCAAGCTAATGTCTTGATTTTCACTTACATTCTCAGGTGATCCGGTTAATGCCACTGCTTTAACGTTGCTGCTTGACAGTTTTGCTTGATAAAAGCGATTCAGTTTTAGCTAACACTTCCCGATCTTTGCGCTTTTCATAGCTCCTGATAGCATTACAGATTTCGGCATCGCTCAAGCTAAACACTGCAAAGTGCAATCTCGTTTGCTGGTCTTTCGTTCTACGATTCGGCTGATTAAAACCTTTTGTGACGGACCACGCAAAATCATGTGGTGTAAATGGCTTGAATGGCTTCATATGCTTATGATGTAACGCAACGACAGTAACCACCAGATGAAAAGTGCGTTTCCACGACACGTTATTCTTTACAGTGGTGTAGGTGGCGGGGGTGCAGAGGGTGCAAGCGCACCCCCAAAAGTTTTGATTAATCAAAATTCCCTAAAATTAGGGCAAAAGCCTTGAAAATATGAGCAAAATCCCTGAAAATCCGGGCGAAAATGGCGCCTGACGTTGTTTGACCTCAAAAAATGGCGCCCAAAGTTTGCAGAAAGACAAATGAAAGACCTTTTTCTGGATGTCGCACCAAAAAAAGATCTTCATGATCTTCGTGGAAGAAAATTTGCAGGAAAAATTCGCACAACAATTCTTCGGGCAAGTTAAGGAAAATTCGGGAAAATCCTTCGCACCCCCAAAATTTTGCTTGCTCTTACACCTATGACCCTTTATGACGAAATAAAGGTGCAGTTCGGCTCCGGCTACCTCGAGACTGCACCAGAAGTTTGGGATCATTGATAGCCTACTAGTGTTGGTGCTTCTGATATATTAGCATGACATCAGATGTGTTGTTCTCAGATAAAATTTTAATGTCTCATGTTCTGTCGACATATCTGATGTTGACTGGGTTGTTTTTGCTTTCCACATTTCCTCTCATTTTAGGACGAAAATAAGTTAGATTCATGTTTTTTTAGTTACTTTCATCAATTTCTCACCCTAATGTGCGTTTGATTTTCATTTAAAACTAAAGAAGTTCTCTTCGCTTCGTTGAGACTAACGTTTTACTTAAATTATAAACGACTTCTCCATTGAATGGTGATATTTCGCTTTGTTTCGGATTCAACAAGGGTAATTGCGCTTTGTTAGGTTTGTTAATGGAAGCATTTCACTAATATGAAACTGTAGCGTAAAATTTTGATGTTATCTGATGTTGCAAAAGGCAACAATCTGATGTTAACGAGAATGACCCCAATGGCAACATTGATTGATACTAAACAGTAGTCAGCAACCACTAGCTGTAGCATGGAAATAGTAACGTTTTCGTGACATTTGTGCAATAGGCGTGATGCACGAGTAGAGAGTCATACTCATACCCATGTCAAAAGAACGAGTATTCGGGAAAAGCTACCAGCAAAATCAAATAGATTTGCATTGAACTAAAGTAAACCGAAAATACTTACAGGCTATTCAGTAGCGATTACTAAAACTAGCAGACAGTCAAATTTAAAGAGAAATCAGTTGCTGTTGGGGGCCCCTGATGCTTAACGCAACATAGGAATATAATATAGAGTTGTATTCTTGTATCGCTTCTGAATTACAAACATTTTTCATCACGGGGGTGCCCACTTGCTGCAGGGGGCCCGGGGCAATTGCCCCCTTGCCTCCCCTTAATCCGGCCCTGGGTTTTAGACTGAGGGTTTTAGGTCATGCTGCAGCAGTGGTTCTCAAAGTGGGCGGAATCGCCCACTTGGGGACAATTTTGAGAGGCAAAGGGGCAAAAAAATCAAAGGGGTCGATAGGGGGGCAAAACAACACAAAGGGGGTGAAAATAGTCAACCACTAATTGGTCTTTTAGTTAACTTCAGTAGTCTACTATTATGACTTATTACCGTATATACTCGCTTATTAGCCGCATCCGCAGATAAGACGCAGCAGAAATTTTAGCCATATACCGAGAATCAAGGGTAATTCACGAATAAGCCGCAGGTCAATTGAACTTTTCACCGGTGAAGACCATGCGCAATCAATCAACCACAAAATATTGATTTTTACATGCAAATGTAATGAAAGTCACCATGGGCGTTGGAAGGGGGGAAGGGGGTCTTGGCCCCCCTGGGTTTTGAAGTTATTAGCATAAAAGGTTGTTTTTTCAATTTAAAGGGGTAAAAACCAAATTTCACCGCTTTTGACCCTCCTGGAAAAAATTTTGGGAAAATCCCCTAGTACCCCACCCCCCCTGGGAAAAATCCTTCTGACGCCCATGAAAGTCATATTATTGTTCAAAACCTAAGAATTCTTCTTCGTTGGAAGAAGGAAGTTTGTCTATAAGTACGGTAGATCGTCGTCGGTGTCATCGAATTTTGACAGAGACATGATAGCGCCCTACTTTCGCCCATTGCCAAATGGCATTTGCGGTTTGACGGGATGACTGAAATTCGGTGATAGCTCATGCGAAAACTTTGTCCCTCTGGGTATGTTGCGCGCAGGCGCGGACACAGGGGGGATGCATCCCCCCTACCAGACCTAAGGAGGTGTTGACGTGACACTTGATTTCATTAAAAATCATCTTCAAAATACTTTTGTACTGTACATTGCTCGCTACAGATGCTAAAATTCAACTTATGCTAACAATTAATCAAAAACGCTTCTTCGTTTCACTAGATGAGCTAGCCTTGTTTATGCAACCTGATATAAAATAGTCAATGATCGCATGGGCGCCCGCAGAGCCGGGGAGGCAAAACGGGCAATTGTCCCCCGCCTGGGAATTGGGATTAGGAACAAAATATTTCTGGAAAAACCTGAAGTCGGTATCTTAATTCCGATTAATTGATTTGATTCTTGCAATGACAGTTTTTTTGCCTGTATGAAACTCACACTGCACAAAAGCCAGGTTCACAATTGCAGTGTCATGCAGTGATGAGCTTGCAGTTCACTCATGTCCCCTCCTTTGCCTGCAGAGGTGGGTTGCGAAAGTCGCGAGCGGATTGTTCTACTGTTGGTCTTTATTGTATAACAATAACATGGCAACAAATCTGTAAAGGTTCACTTTATATTACTGTAGCAGGCGTTTTTGTTGCATGAGACTGTTCAACGCAGACGTTTTGGCAGGTATTGCAGCGAGACAGTGACATGCTGATAGCGGTAAGATACGTACATTCATACTTTGTGAAAAGAAGCTCGAGTGAGTCTATAGCAATGTTTCAACAAGTTTAAAAAGTCCATTATTAGTTGGAGTGTGACCAATGTGCCTAAGTGTCGAACTACACTTATGCAGGCTTCTTTTCATGCAATATAAAATAACGTGGCTTGTTACAGTAGAATACATCTATGCAGGCTTGTGGGAATACGTCTTAATCGTTAAGGTTTAGTTCTGACATCTGAGTGAATACTGAGTGCAAAGCTATATTTGCTGTGGCGAGTTTCATAATTCATCTGGTCAATTTTGCAAAACCTGCGTGATGTTCTAATTGTAGTAAGTTTGTCCGAAGTCGTGTCCACATACAAGTCTACTTACTTTTCCGGTTTGTGTAGCAAGATTTTATTGATCGCTTTGGACGAGACCCCAGACGTTTGCAGCTCTTGGTTCTAAGTCAGAGTTTCTCAAACGGGGCCCTCGTCTCCCTTGGGGGCCACGTAACTGTTCTCTGGGTGCCACGTACAGAGGCCGAGCAGGAGCCACGAGCAGAGGCCAAAACTAGAAATTTTTACAAGTGTCGAGAGTCTTTTGAAGGGGGCCAAGGCTCATGAAAGTTTGAGAACCACTGTTCTAAGCGATACTGACAAGTCTTGCTTGCTGATCCCGCAACCAGGGGGAAATCAACAGGGCGATTCCTTCCCGAAAGTTTCAAAAACATGTTCAGTTGTTAGTTCAATTGAATATGTCAGCTGGGTGCGGGCGGCCCTACTTGCTACGTAAAATAATGTCATGATTTGTGTTTTTGTAGAAAACCATGGCAATCCAATTCTTCTTTCTTTACAGATCATTGCAATACTTATTCGAAAAGAAATGCCCTGCGTTGAAAATCTGTAGATTGTGCACTACGTCAGTTGTTGTAGTGCCAGTATACCTGGCTATTGGTGCCAACGAAGCGTTTTTTGTGATTGTTACCGTAACATGGGGCATTTTCTTTGTAGTGTAGAAAGGATAAAGCGTTTTTTGAACATCCATTTGCATTGCATCGTCAGCAATGTTCCCTACAAGGTGCGCAAATACTCAGGACCACCAGAACTGTTGCGCAGTGAAATCTCATTCTCGCACACTTGCAACATTCCAAAGCAGTGGAAACTCTACAGAAAACAAGGAGCTATTTGAATGAAATGTGTGTTTTGTTGGTATTTTGATAAGATTGTATATTTAATATGTAATTCACAAAGTTTGTAATTCATTGATAACTCCACTTACTCAGCCCTAAAATAATCATACTCATTTAAACAGCGTTTCTTAACCTTTTTCTACCTCAGCACCCCTTTTAGGCACAACTAAGCAGTCCAGCACCCCCTTCTATTGGCCCACACCTGGTCACTAATCACTATAAGGATAAAGCAAAGGCAAGTGCAGTACATCTTGATAACATATATATACGTAGCCAGCAGGCAACGATTGGCAAGTAGGAATATATCCGCACGACGGTCGATGAAGTGTTAAAATATGCGGTAAAAATGTGTTTCTCCAAACGTATTCCTTTTACCTTTGACCGCCACATATGTGAACTTCCCCAGCGCCCCTGAAACTGATTTCAGCACCCCAGGTTAAGAAACCCTGCACTAAAACAAATATTTATTCAGTGTAAAATATATCTTAGAGGGAGCACTAATCGTCAGCAATTTGAAAATGATAAAAAAAATGTTGACGTTCCCCCTGGAAGAATTTCTGCGGACGCCCATGAATGATCGTGCTTTCTCGCTTTCGTTTTTTCGTGCTTTCACTTATTACGAATTGTTTGTTTCTTTCCGTTCTCTTAATTTAAGTTGCAAAATAAACAGAATCAATCCGTTTGTTGTTATTATTTCATCAAAATTACCTGCAATAACAAATGTTATGCACAAATTACTATGGGTGTTGCAGACTATTCCAAACGACAATTAAAAGGTTGCCCATTTCAAGAGCACCGATCTAAACCGCATCCAAGTGACTATACGCTCACTTGCTGCAACATGCAAGTTAAACAGCGCTACTGCACTGCGCTGGCTACTGCCACCGATAATTGTGATGTAACAAACGTAACCTACAATGAGAATAAGTATTATGTCGTCACGTGAACTGTCTATCTCGAGTCCTCGATGTACCTGTACCTGCGCCGACGCTAGAGACTACGTCAGATCGCTGTTATGTGCCACATTTGCTTGTTGGTTTCGTAGCGTTGCAGTGTTAAATCTTGACCAGTTTTGTCACTCAAACTTCTAAACCAAGCTTCGACTTGTTTCCTCATAAATGTACGTATGTGGAAGTGATTGGTTTACGCATTATGGTCCTGTGAAGCGTTGGGTTCATTACAAATCGACATCGCATTCCTCCCCACCAAATCAGCCTGTGTCCGCTACTGGTTGCGCGTACAAGTCGCAGGCAAAATACAGGTCATATTCCAAGTAAAAAAGTGCGGCTAATACGCGAGTAGAGGGTGTTTCACAATTGTTGAAACAAAGCGGCAGCTTCTAAAAGCTTTATCGATGACCTTATTCATTTTTCTCTTTCCTGATTGTCATAGGGAAATAGTTAACCTTTCTATATATTAAACAAAAAATAGTCTAATGATGCCTTGGTCGATGGAGCAGAAGATCTTTTGTGTAAAGACATATTACGAAACGAAGTCTTTCCAGATT
>Ga0210059_1007598_pt1 | contig 17198 bp, 14 predicted proteins | sample Ectturendosymbi2_FD_188042 | JGI IMG/M metagenome (GOLD analysis project Ga0210059, IMG submission 188042) | Ecteinascidia turbinata endosymbiont from Florida, USA - Sample 2 (SPAdes) (version 2) | ecosystem: Host-associated > Tunicates > Ascidians > Unclassified | place: Key West, Florida...
AGAGCTCCAGTCTGGAGACGCCACATAAATCAACTGCAACGACGTTACGTTTCGCCAGATGACACAGAACCTGGTGATACTCCCAGGTTGTCCGAAAGCAGAGAAGAGAACCCCTCCGTTTCAGAGCAGCTCTCGAGTTACACTTCGACTGTGACCACCGGACAACCGTCGACGTCATAAAACGTTAGCTGGAATATGGACCGAGCCATCCTCGACGATCAAAGCGGCCGAGAAAACCTCGTAAACTTTTTTGTTTTTAAACTTACGATTTTTTTTACCTCACAGGGTAGGTGTTAAGATTGGTGTTTTCTCGAACTTTCCTTGGTGCAAGTTTGCCACAATCACCACGGCGCTGATTGCTGCACTGTTTCTGCTGGCTAATGATTTATTCCACGCCGGGCGTTGATTTATTTTGCACGCTCTGCATCTTTTGGTCGGTCGCTAAATACTGTCACCTTTGCTGGTAACTCATTCTGTTCCATACGCGCTTTGCAGCTATACATTACTGTACTCAAGCCGTAAACGGAACTGTCTGCCTTGTTTTCCGTTATCTTATCCGAATAAAGTACAGTACATTTTGTACAAAGTGCTCTGAGTTTTGAAACTCTGTCAGGGAAAAACACAACAGTAAGTGACTACATATATAGTATACACTTCGGGAATTTAGGAATTCATACCATAACCATCAGAATGTTGGGCTAATGATGTGGGCAAAAACACAAGACACATGAAAAAAAGGTCAACAAATCAGACTATAAGGAAGTAACAGTGTGGCGAAATGACCTTTACTGAACTATACCAATTTTACTTTGCCTCAACCCATTAGGTCAAAGGAAGCTTCCGATAGTGATTTCACTATCGAGGATGTTATGCTTTGGCCGGGTATGCGCTTCTGCTTGCGCTCTCAATGTAAGCATTGCTCTGCAGGGCGCTTACATAACTCCCTTCCGTACAGAAGTCGTTCAAGCCATTCGTGTTCAACGAGACGAAGCCTACGTATTGAAGATCGTATGCTACCTGCACGTCATGGCTTCGAACCCACATCCTCCACCATGACGTGCCCCGCATCTCCACCATTTTTATTTTACTTCGCCTCAACACATTAGGCCAAAGGAAGCTTCCGATAGCGATTTCACTATCGAGGATGTTATGCTTTGGCCAGGTATGCGCTTCTGCTTGCGCTCTCAATGTAAGCGCTGCTCTGCAGGGCGCTTACACCAATAGTGATGATAAGATTTGACATGTTAGAGGTAATGTACAGTAGTAATACAGTAGAATATTTATTTGCATTGATTGTGGAGATTTTTAGTCTAGCCACCGCTTGCATAGGCCAGACTCTGCTCACATTTTGGAGCCATCCTGAACAAAGTTGGATGTTTGCCCTAATAGTTGCAGCTTTAAAGATAACATCTATTATTTTACAGCTCTATTGCTGATGCCTACGTTGAATTTGAAAGGATTTTTAAGTTTATACGTAATGTTCATCATGTTAATTTTAGGATTTGCATGCACACTGAGGTTAATGGCTTAGTTTGCCACAGTCATAGTACAGAGCTTTGTCTGAGTGCATGGTTAAAGTACGATTTAATATTTGTAAACAGGTGATCAGCTCCTGAATCCCGACTTTGGAGATTTGTAATGAGTCTATTCAGGGGTGGCTCGTCTAGACGGGCTGCAGCCCTCCCTGAAAAATGTAAAGCAAAAGATTCTGCCAAACGGCCAAACTCGCCTTAAGTCTGGATTTAGTTACGAAAATTTCACAACACAATCATTTTCGGTACTTCCGACACCATTTTGGCTCAACGTTTCCTGGGAATCCAACAAAACCAATGTTTCGCTGTTTTCCAACGACACCGCTTATGAGATGACGTTTTCAGCACACTTGCCGATTTCGGGGCTGTCTTCGGCACAGCCCCAAAGGAAAGAAACCAAACAATTGGCTACAAAAAACATGGTGGTATATCCGCCTATTGCAAAGCGTTTTTGATATTTTGACGATGAATTTTTAAAGAAAAAACGGAGGAAATATGATCTTGACTGTTTTTCACCACCTGAATTTCGTGGATATCGAATTTTATAATTAAATTTAATAATGCTTTTACTAGTACTTTGGCGATATTGGCGGCATTGGATTCAAATCTGGTCGCCAATCTCGGGCTGCGAAAATACAGCCCTTCCTTTATCTGCACCAGTGCAGCTTGCAACAGTAGGCCAAGCTGATGAGCTTTCTAGGGTTGGCGTTTGAAGATGTACGGCAGTAGTTGCTGGATCTCATTCTTGGACAACAAAAGATATGACTGGTTTAAAACATTGAAATAAGAAAATTTGAAGCATGAGAAATCTGGCAAGACTACAAGCATTCAAGTAGTCCTTTGATTTTTTGGTAAGGTGAACATTGCAGCTGTAACTGATGCAGGATACAAACTTTTACTGGAAAAGCATAACAATCCCGATAAAAAAAACGAGAAATCTTGTGTAAACTTATAAACTGTTCGAAATTTTTTGGAGAATTTAAACTTCATTTGAAAGAACATGGTGAAAGTACCAGCTCAAAGAAAGTGGTTCGAGCCAAGGTCTGCTGCCATGACACGGTTTGAAAAAATGCTAAGCTTTGTCTTGCGTGAGCCGAAAGACACCAAACAGGAGGGTAGGGCTGTGGAACCGGAACTCAGATTTCAGGCTCCAGGCATCTAAAATTTTTAACTCCGGATCCATAACGATTTGGTCCATTGAAAACTAAAAGCCATGGTAATATTTGTACAACTCGCGTTACCCACAAACTATGTCTGTGGAACCGGAACCCAAATTTGAGGCTCCAGCTCCACCATCAAAAAGTGTTTGGCTCCGGCTCCACAGCCCCGCAGGAGAGGCATACACTGCGACAGAGAAATCTGAAGCCAGAGTCGTAGTACGTATCGTTTTTATTTCAGCACCCCATGTAGTATATGTGAGCTTGTTGAGTGTGCTTTCTGTCTTCCTTTCTGGATCTTTTGGACATGAAAGAATGTGACATCCCGCCACGTTGTTCGGTAACCCACTTTTGTTAAGTGATGATCACATGTAAAAGAACAAACGCTTTGCTTAGCGAAGCGAATTTTCCTGCAATACAATCGCACGAAGGTGACTTATTTATTGAAAACGACTAGGAAGCGTGATGTTGGTTGGTCACCAACAGCTACGGATCTCACTGCGGCGTTGGCCACAGCACTGTTTATATTCTGTGCGCTACGGACAGAGCCACAACGATGCCGTGTGGAGATGGTGTGATATAGGAGCCTATGTCATGAGCGGATTCAATACCTTTGCGAAGCCGAGCAGAGATGTAATCATTGGCTCGCAAAGGAAAAACACTCAAGAAAAATAAAGTCCCATTATACTAGCTTTGGAGTATCACGAGTGGTCTGTGAGCGCCCTTCTCCGCCTACTATACATCAGACTGCGACACGACTTCACAGGCGGATCCAGGATTTTTTTTTGGGGAGGGGCTCAAGGACGAGTTCATCCGGATGTGTACTGGCTGCACCAGTGGCGCACGCCGAAACTTTTCATGGAGAGTTTCAATCACTGGCATATGGTGGACGTTTGTATTTGGTGTGCGTTGTTTGTGACGTCCCAATCTGACGTCATATTCATGTTTCCAAACCAGCGTTTTGGTGAAATTACTTGATATAATATGCGTATTCTTCTACACGCACTCCCCTTATTTTATGCGTCATTGAACTGAATATAAATATCAGCGCTCCAAATTAGGATATCGAAGGAAAATACACTCAACGCTAAGACACAGCCATTCATAACTGCAAAAATATCAGGTTACGTATTAAAACAGGGAATTAATACACACTCATCATTGCGTCAATATACAACTACAAAATGAGGCTGCGCTAATGTCTTGTCGAATACGAGCAGTCGAGCATAGAAAGTTTGCGGCTGGACTAGCTAGAGTACGACCCGGGTTTAAAGATCGAATCTTGCTAAACTACACAAGAATTGAGAATGTGCATAAAGTACGCAAGACAACTTTTAAATTTTTTTGTTATGTATAGAAGTCCAGCAAAGTTTAGTTTTCCTTTTTTCCGTGCTAAGGCATTATCAAATGTCTGAATGCTTCTATGTTAACAACTGCTGTTTTTGAGCTTGTTCAACAGTTCTATCGTGCTACAGAAATTGTTAATGTAGCCATATGCGGTCAGCGCTTGCGCTGCTCAGCCATAGCTGACAAAAAAAGGCAATCGTTTTGGATAAAATGAACAGTGGCGGAACACAATCTTAAACATGCGTAGTGGACGAAAGGTCTGCAAAAGGCAGTGAGATCGTCCCTGGATGCTGACGATAACCCAGATTCTCACCAAAACCTAATCATTACTTTTTGGCCCATTTACAATGTTCCTTGAAATTTGCATGCAAATTCATTCCGTGGTATTTAATTAAGTCGATAAAGTAACAAGCAGAAAGTACGCGAAAACAATTAAACCCCTTTGCGCAGGTAATAAAGTTATTGTAAAATATCAAGCTCAAAGGGGGCTTTTAACCCCAACTCCCCCTTGCGTACGCCCTTGGACTGCATAGCAGTGAAGGCCCAACTGCTCAGGTAACTTTTTTGACAAACACGGTTAATAACCATACACATTTTGGCTAAATCACATTCTCAACATTACCCAGGCTTACTAGGACGTTTCCGGAGCAGAAGCGGCCTTCAAAAAATTCAGAAATTATTCTCTAACTTATCTAACCTTAAAAAAGTAGCTTTTTGAATATCGGAAAAGTTTTATTATTAGCAAAACAAACACAGGTCAGGCCGAAAAACGCGTAGGGCAGGGTTAGAAGTGACACTAAAACTACACGAAGTAACTTGAAATGTCGCCAGTAACCTTTGTTGGCAGTCTGTGCAAGATCCATGCGGTAGGCCTATTGTGTTCGAAAATTGCAGATGTTCATGGAATAGACGTTCATGACGTTCGGACTTGAACATTTGTTTATTTTCGGGAAAATGTCCGATTTTTATTGCATAACACCAGAGACGTAACGAGGGGGGCAAGGGGCACAATTCCCCGAGGGCCGAATCACTGCGGGGGGCCAAACACTCACAACAATGTCATAAGCACTTTTTTCAAAACAGTACATTTGCTTCCGAAAGACCTCAGTTTCGAACAGAGGGACGCCGAACGTATTTCTTTCCCCAGGCGCCATCTAACCTCGTTACGCCCCTGCACATCATGATTGTCTAGCCAAAATAGCGCAATTTATTTACAAAATACCTGCCCATCAGTGGCAAACTATCAATCACAAACTATTTAAAACAAATTGCTATTGATCATCGAAGTTATTTGACCATATAAAATAACTTGAATGTCGAAATAAAGGTATATTATTTTGAAAAGAAGCACAATTTCCCCTACCACCTTTTGCGGCCGATGCCCCTCGCTGGACGAAAAAGACCCTAGCTCAGTATTCCTGTCCACGAAGGACTCGGACGAAAACAAGTTACCATAACGCTTTAGCCAATTAACGTTAATATCACTTAGATTTCATGTTCGTGGGATCTCGAGGCTAAGTCCTATTAGAGACTACAACACTATAGCTGCAATCAATGTTACCGACCCTAGCTGCCAGTAACAGGACCGCATACACCATGTAAGGGGTAACATGTTTATTAACCATCAAGGTACGCATTACGACTCCATCATCCAACATAACCATGCACATGAAAAACATGAACAATATACGCTGACACAATGAGCCCCCCTCCTACAGGATTTTTCTAAGTACAAATTTATGAAAAATTTTGGCAGAACTCTGTTTCCTTTTTGAGTTTATTTTTCCCTATTTTTGTTAAAGTATAAAATCTTAGAAAATTTGGACAGGACTCTGTTTCCTTTTTTGATTTTTATGAGATTTTTCTACAAGTCCAAAGTTAAGTAAAATTTTGTCAGAGCTTATCTACTATAAAAATATTACGGAACTTTTTGTACTTACGGTTATGAATCAAGATGATACCTGACTATTGATTTGCAATATACATCCCTATCTCTCCTAGAACCTTTGTGACTTATAGTAGACTCACCACTACTACCCGTGAGTTCAAGAAAATCAGGTTCATAATTTTGGTTGGGCTCACCACTACTACCCGTGAGCTCCTTACTGTTCGAAGTCAAAATCCGAATGATATTTTCTGACTTTGGTGGTTTATATATCCGAGATACTTTTATTGTTGTTGGTTTCTCGATCATGTGACCCATTTATCTAGTTTTTGTATTATAGGCACTACTTCTCATTCTATTTTCCTTAGTTCAGGTACAGAGCTCCTTTTCTGTTTCTCTTATTCAGGTACACCCAGCTCTTTTCTAACTTCTTTTATTCAAGTAGCATTTTCCGGTCGTCTTGTGACAATCCTACTATACCCCTCCTTATAGGTTTCTCAAATTCAGGAAAAACTTGCTCCATTCTCTCGTTTTTCCATCTTCATTTATTTCTTTATCAGAGGAACACACTTTCCTCTTTCCTTTCGGAATTCATCGCAATCATTCGTAATACAGCACACTTTTCCGCAATCTTTCGGAAACCCGATTACATTGGATGACATGACTTTAACTTTCTGCTTACATACAGGAGTGCTTTCAGTGCATGCATACAACGCTATGGCAGGTGAGTGAGTCGCTTCGCGACATTCGTTTTGTGACAGTGGCTTTCTCCTCTCAATTTTCCCAGCATATTTCACATTGACAGTTTCCTGCCCACCTGTTGTCAGTGGTTTGCCATGTTCTCTTCAAACAATGTTTTTCTGCTTTCTTGTTTCGTGACACTTGCAACATCTGGCTTTTATTGCAAATTTGTTTTAACTGTTTTTGCATTACTTACTGTACCAATGTACAGGTGTCATTGCATTCTGGCTTTACTTGGGGATAAATCTTTTTATCCTTACCTATAGTTCCTAACTTTCTAGTGGTTCCTACCCCATGCCACACAACAATACTGGTTAGTAACAAATCAGGTTAGTAACTTCATTCACACATATTGTCTTTGCAACTTTCAGGTGTTTGTTGTACATAACATTTACGCTTGTTTCTTCAGTTCTTTCCACAGTAATAGAGGAGTGCCTTCTTTTGCCATCTGTCATTGTCTTTCTTACATGACCATGTTGGGGTTAATTTTAACCACAACACACCAGAAAACGCTTGGGGTACGCGTAAAGACAAACATACCAAAAAACTTGAAAGCAATAATTATGCTGGCAGTTTTCCCTGGAAGGTGTTTATTGCATAATAAGGGCATCGAAAATGATCAGACAATATTTGGAAACGTGAAGTTTGCAGTGAGTCAACGACCAAATTCTCATACATTCAATTTTTTGTACGAAACGCGACCTGTATCGCGGTAACGCAATTTTAGATATACTGTACAGTAGGTTGAAAAAAAATTATTAGAGACAGCAGAATGTTGATCGATAAAAATACATCTGATTTCGTGCTGAGCTGAACATTTATCTAAAAATTGTTGCTAGCAGGCAGGGGTGTACGGATAAAAAAAGAAGTGTGGGAACGGCGTTCCCACAGCAAACATAAAGGACTGATTCGCCTACCCTGCAAGAATTTCCACACTGGATCTTCCTCCTTCACTTTAGTGCTACGGTGCTACACACGAGATAACTTGTCATTTATTCATTTATGCTGCTCCAGACGCTACACGTAGAAACTGAAATGAAAAATCTAAATCTTCAAGTAACGTTACTGGTGCAAAAAGGTGTGGGAACGTCGTTCCCACCCCACAACACCCATGCTGGCAGGTCTGATGCTAATCAGTAGCCACCTTTAGCATAGCCTACAGCTAATCTAACGCGCTTTATTTTTAACCTCCCTGACATGTAGATTACATTTTACGGTTAAGTTTGCTGCTTTGGACTTTACCCTGTCACTGAGCGCTCTAACCTGGCCTGTAGTGAAATGCATTGTAAGTTCGTTGTAGCGTAATTTTAATGCCTTTGCTTTACTATAGTAATAACATGAGCTGCACTCATTCATAAATACTTGTAGGAAAAAATATTATGATCTGCAGCTTATTCGACTTTTGTTCAGTCTGCTCAGTTCCGTCGCCACGGGGGACTTTGGTAGGCCTAGCCCCCCCAAACAAAGCTCCAAGTCCCCAAATTGAAACATGAAACACTATAAATCAGTGGAGTTTTTGTCAATTTTTAGAATGTCCAGCCCCCCCGCACAAATACAAAGCCCCCTATTGAAAACTTTCTAGCGACGGTTCTGAGATTGATGCTTATTCATCTTTTGTCCACAAGAAGCCCAATCTTACTCAAATGAAACAAGAGTTTAAATGCTTACGTGTGCAGTGGCATGGCCAGCCCAAAATTTTGGGTAGGTCAAAATGTTTGATTTTAGTCGAGCAACAGTATTTTGTTTGAGATACTGCCTCTTAAAGCACAAAATGACTAGATTTTCTAAAAATTTGGAAGGGCCATGGCCCCCTGGCTACGCCTATGTACGTGCGGTTTATATAATGTATATGTAATGTAAATACCTTATGTGAACACTTACTATTTATATAACATTGGGACCATATTTTTTATATAAAAACTTGTATATCAGAAGCTTCATTTATAGTGAAATAAACACATTCAGACTGTCCAAATTCAGCAAAATAAGCTTTGCATTTAATATTTTCATCCCTATCCCTGTGCAAGAAAAGGCTATACAAGAAAATTACCCCAATGGACGTTTCTGTGTCGGGAACCATCGATCAAAAAACGTATATGAAAAAATTTGGGGGGTTTCAGCCCCCTTAGCCCCCCTTGGATCCGCCTATGGTCTTGCAGTCGGCACAACCATAATGGAAACCTTTATCAACCTCACCTAATTTATGGGGGACTTGACTAGATAACCTCTGTTTTTTCGTTGTCCTGGCGTTTTTGCTGTTTTAGAGAGTGCATCTAGCGCAATTCAGTACCGCCAAATAAATCTATCAATCAACTCCGCCCCGCGGACCACGTGGGTAGTTCCGTAGTGAATGCTACGCTGGTGGCAGGTTTTCATTTGCGTATCCACCCATTAGCGCCGAGCACGAGGTGGGATAAAGCGCAAGTACCGTTTGCTTAATCTTCGGAGTGATCCGACCGGTATTCAAACCCAGTCTGCCAGCTTCAGTGGCGCACGCTCTATCACACTCAGTGGCGTAACTGACGGGGGAAAGAGAGGCGAATCGCCCCCCATAGCAAGTTGTTTTTTTTGCGTTTTTCGAAGTATTTTCCGGTTATTTAGGTTTTAGTAAAGCCATCCACATCCGGATTTACCATCATTTCTCAAGGTTTTGTTGAGTGTTGGCCAGTGGGCCCCTATCAGCTAAGTTTCCCACCCTGGCTCAAACCTCTAGTTACGCCACTGAATTCACAATGTACCACAAAGCTTCTTCATCGTTTGAGCGAGTTCTTAGCCATTGCTAGGCCGCACTGACGTCATCGGGGCCTGAGAAAACATTTCAAGTAGCAAGTAGCAATTTACTTGTTTTTTCTTTTAAAATAAACTAAGCGAAAATCCGCATCTTTGCAGCCACCTAAAGGATTAATTAATTATTTATCGATTTTTTGGCCATAACTTGCCAACCACTAACACTAGATAGCTAATCAAGTGCTGTGAAGATGTGCCGTGTGTGAAAGTCAAGCTTCTGTTAGGTGGAAAAATCCAGTCAAATAATGAATTCCACTGTGGTACTGTATTGTCTTGCAACGTTGTATATTGGTTGTCCGCAGCGCCGCTCTACGTTCTTGTTTTTTTCAGCATATTGTTGGTGCACTTTTTTAATTGTTCCTCTCGTCATTGAAGTCTCCACAATTATTTCTCTGTTAAATAGGTTTCATTCTTGGGCGTCCTCTGGGTATGATGTAGCTTGAACTTTATCCTGGGAACAGGGGCATAACGAGGTTAGATGGCGCCCGGGGCAAGAAGCAAGTTTGGCGCCCCCATGTTCGAACCCGAGGTCTTCCGGAAGCAAATATACTGTATTGAAGAAAGTACTTGTGACATTGATGGGACTTTTGCACGCCCCCGCAGTGATTCGGCGCCCGGAGAATTGTGCCCCCCTTGCTCCCCCTCGGTATGCCCCTGCCTGGGAATACAAGGTTTACTTGATAGTGATCAAAAGTAATCTCGCAGTAACACCAACCAGCAAGGCAAAGTCTGCAATAAAGCCACTGCCACACAAGCTGGAAGGAATCTGTGAATAAACTGGAAAGAAGACTTCTCGGTACTCATGGATCGAGAAAATTCCTCTTGAAAATACAAAAATTTCTTAAAACATTTAGCGATATTAAATCTAGCATGGACGCCACAAGAGTGAAACTACTTTCACCATTATGCATCTGCAAAAAAACGGTTGAAAACCACTGTTTTACAATCCTGTATCTCTATATTTATCAGTAAACATAAATTTCATGGAACAACATTGATATAAAGCTTATATAATGTAGCTCTTAAGCATAACGCTGTCCATTCTACAATACATACGCATGGGCGTCCGCAGAAATTTTTCCAGGGGGGGGGGTGCAAAGTCGACATTTTGCTTATCCTTTTCAGGTTTCTGACGATGCAACGCAAATGGAGTTACACAAAACGCTTTACCCTTTCTACATCACAAAGAAAATGCTCAATGTTACGGCAACAGCTGCAAACAGTGTTGACATAGCTCTAAGACAGCTATGTCAACTCGCGGCCCAGTTTAATTTTCGCTGTAGTAAAAGTGTCCTACATACTGACAACCTGTCATTGTTTTAATAATCTTGAATTTGACATTTTGATGCAGGTGGTGGTCAGTGCCACTTTACCACGTCCGTTACCATTGCAGTTATGATTCGAACACTTTCAGTATATTAGTTTAAGGTAAATTTAGTTTGCCAAGATCAAATAAGCCATTCAATGTGCGGCCCTCATTAATATGTCATTCACTGTGTGCCCTGGTCAAGACAGTGACATACTTTTTGTCTCAGTAAGCCATTTCGGTTGGGCACAGCTGCTATAAGACATGATTTTCAACCTTTTTCATGCAGCGATCCATTTTGCAACCCAATCTAACCTGTCGACCCCCTTCCGAAAATTTCCAGTAAGCACATGTAATTTTGAGTCATAGTGATTTTCTGTTGTGCAAACACAATGCAACCACTGCTCTAAGAAAATTATACACTGAGCAAATGTTTGGTTTAGTGAGCATGAATATTTTAAGACTGAGTTAACAGGCAGAGTTCTAAATGAATTATAAACTTCGTGAATTATTAAAATAAATATAAAATCTTATCAAAATACGAACAAAGTACAAAGGCGTACGCAAGGGGAGGGGGGGTTGGAGTTCAACCCCCCTTGAGCTTGATATTTTACAAAAACTTTATTATAAGAGGAGTGTATAGGGCTTGATTTTTTACAAAAATAAGGGAGTGCGTGTAGAAGAATATGTCTATTATGTCAACAAACTTCGCTTGAAAACATGAATATGACGTCAAAAACAGCGCACACCAAATACAAATGACCACCATATACCACTGAAAGAACCCCCCCCATGAAAATTTTCTGCGTACGCCACTGACAAAGTACACACCTACTTCAAATACGTTCTCTTTGTTTTTGTGTTTTCCCAATGTTTTGGAACGTTGCAAGCATAGGTGTAGGAGCAGGCAAATTTTTGGGCGGGCGAAGAATTTTTGCCCAAATTTCCGCAAACTTGTCCGAAAAAAATCCCAATAAAATGACCTCCAAAAAACGACTACATTTCACTGGACGCAAGGCACTTCAAACACCATTTTTGCCCAAATATCACCCAAGCTTGCCCAAATTTCTCCACTTCCCCAAAAAAAACTAAATTACAACATGACCTCAAAAAAAGCATCTTCACTTTCATTTTGGGTGTAATTTTTGTAAAATGAACGCACCTACAGCAATTTTGCGAAGGTTTGCACATTTTTTGCCAAAATTTTCCCCAATTTTTCCCGGATATTAGAGGATTTTTCCCGAATTTCCACCAATTTAAAACTTTTGGGGGTGCATCTGCACGCCCTTAACCACCTCCTCCTACATTAGTGATTGCAAGTGCGCAAGAATGAGATTTCACTGCGACAATGGTCTGGTGGTACTGCGCAGTTGCGTACCTTAGAGGGAAAATTGGTTGCAAGCTTTGCGCTTTGTTGGCAGCAAGGTTTCTTTTCACATAGCATAAAAGTACGTGACTTATGCTGTCAACAGCAGTCACTCGCTGCATATACCTGCCAAGATGTCTGCGTTCAACAGTCACATGCGGCAAAACCCTACTGCAGCAACTTGAAGTGAACCTTTGAAGATTTGTTGCCATGTTATTGTTACGCAACAAAGGCCAATAGTAGAACAAGGCGCTCACAAGTTTCGCAATCTGCCTTTGCAGGCAAAGGAGCGGATTCAGTGAACTACAAGCTCATCACTGCATGATACCAAAACAGTGAACGTGACTCTTGTGCACTGTGAGTGTCATACCGGTAAATAAACTGCCATTGCAAGAATTAAATCAATTAATCGGAATTAAGCTACTGGATTCAGGTTTTCTAGAAATTTTTACTTTGTCCCAACTTCCAGGCGGGGGCTAATGTCCGTTTTTCCCTCCCCTGCGGACTATCAGAAATGCTTTTTCTTTCATAAACTGCCTAATATCCTTTTTTGATCACTTTTTACACATCGCCTGCCCTAAGACATAACCTAAGAATAATCAACGTCCAGAACAATATTAGCGGTGGAAAATCAAGAAAGTTAGACACTCTCGCAAAACTCTTTCAAACAATCAGAAATAGACCTGTACGTTGACAACTACTATCGGACAACTAACGAAAGATAAAACACCAAGCAGGCTTAACAAGAATGAGCAAATGAATTGTGAAAACTCGCCACATCAAATACAGCTTTGCACTTGCTCACTCAGTATTCCCACGAGTCTGCATAGATAACAAGTCCCAGAGTTTTATACCAGGGGTTCCCAACCTGCGGTACATGTACCCCTGTAGGGATACATTTGCCTATCTGGAGGGGTACATCTAAGGTTAACAATAGAAGGGAAAAATATATTTATATATTATTTATTTACAAATATTTGTACAAATATCAGTGAATATTATTTTCAAAAATCGTTGTATGCTTATTGTTAAATATATCTATGTTTAGTCACGATAAAATATTTTCTCATAAGAAATTAGGGATACATGGTCAGAGAAAGGTTGGGAAGCCAGATTATTGCTACAGATTAATTCGTGCTTTTTACACAGTATAAAAATGCGTGACTTACCCCGATCAACAGTCACTCTCTCGCTGCAGCATACCTGCAAGATGCGTGTTTTTCAATAGTCACATGCGGCAAAACGCTTTCTACCGTTACTTGAAGTGAACCTTTGAAAATTTCCTTTGCACATCCAATATAATCACGATCACAATCCTCAGTCTAGTTGACCATTCGCCGATATCAATGGAGTACTTTTTCTCTTCACACATTCTTTCACATTCAGGAGAATCTGGTTGTTGCTCTACCATACCTTCCATTGCATGAGTAGACCTGGTCAGCATTTTTGTGCTTCTAACTTCAACCGCTGCAGCGGCATCATCTTCTTGAGCTTGAACATTAAAATACGCTGTCAACTTGGCGCGTTTTCGATAAAATGGTTTTGTCTTTCTTTTTCTTCCTTTACTTTTCGTTTTGTGCTACCACATGCATACTGACTTCCAAAATCTCTGGCCCTACAAGTGCTCGTTGTTATCTGCAACTGCCGTGGAAATTTTTAATTAAGTTCAGTTTTTTTTAAGGTGTTTAAGAGACCCGATTCGGGTCCCTAGAATTGTAAATCGGGTCCCTAGAATCAAAGAAAATTATCATCGGGTCCCTAGAACCAGAGAAAATCGAGTCCCTAGAATCAGAGAAATCGGGTCCCTACAGAACCATATCGGGTACCTAATATTTTCCTTAAAAAAAACCGTGATTAAGTTACTCATTAATTTGTGTAAATCATCATAAAACCTTAAATATTTATACCATGAAACAGTGATTGTTTACTTTTTTCCTACCGTGACCCACTAACACTTGATGATGACACCGTGACCCAAAAAAATTTGCTCCTAAAATTATACTAAACGGCGTTTATACTAACCTACCTATCTAGGATGCTGATGCACTAATGACTAGTTACTCTACGCTGAAATGAATCAATCACCAGCAAAGACGAACCCACTCACATTCCTGATAAAAGCCTCAATAATGCAGTCAGCCAACCACCAGCCTAGTCTTAAAGAATAATTGTACTGTATCATCTGATGCTAAATGAAGGCAAAAACAGCCAACTTACTCTGCATACGCAGAGACCAGTTCGCATGGTGACGAGACGTCTCAGTGCAACGTGCTGACCACAATCATATACCTTTTGTTACGTAACTGTACAAAAAATCAAACAAGAATTCCTGGATACAGAGAAGCCGTATTAGTCGGTAGTACAGTGTTTAATTGAAAACCTTCGCTTAATTAGTTATGGCAAATTTAGCAAAATACCGATTTCTTGGACTGAAGAAATCCTATACACAATATAATAAAAATAATTGATTACAAAAGACTGCTGGGCCCCCAAAAGCGCGGGACCCGTGCCGTAGCAATTGCTACATTTGCTACTATTGTTAATCTGACACTGGTAGCGACTTTGCTCTAGGACAGTGGTTCCCTAACTTTTTAGTCCGCGGAACGCTGCAAGGTTATTTTAAGTGGGCAAGGAACCCCCGCCAGAACTGCCTAGTAAACATGAAAGCTTTTTTCAACCAAATTGCCGTTGTTACACAGCCTGGAAAACGAAATACAGCTCATTGTGACGACACTGCGCATCACCAATGAGCACAATGGGGAAAAAGGAAAGCAAGATCAAACGATATAGCGGCTGCCACACGCCCAAAGGGATAAAGGTCATGCCAGCCGTGTTTGCTTAAAACTGGAAAGTATAGCTCGTGGAACCCTTTAGATTTGTCTATGGAACCGCAGCGTTCCGCGGAACCCACTTTGGGAATCGCTGCTCTAGGGCAGTAGTTCTAGAACTGTGGTACTTAGTCGTGTACCGCTAGCTGTACGCGAAGGCTTTCAAGGTGGCGCGGGAGTAGGCCTACCTTTTGCTTTTCTACGCAAAAAGTATATATTCATATCTTTTGTTTTTACTCAAACGGTTGTGTCAATAAATTAGCACATCTTGTGTGCTTCTCTGATTGGTTTCAAAAATGGCCATTGTGATTTCCCACAGCAATTTTGTTCATGCCACATTTGAGTTAATCGGGTTTGCCAAACTTATGATCGAATGATATTTGGCAGATTGAGGTTTCATAGAACAAGGTGTTACGTGGTGATGGCACGGGATCCACAAATGGTATGCATCTACGCGACCAGAGAAAGTTTGGAAACTACTGCTCTAAGACACTGACTTCCGAAGTAGGCCTATAAAACTTTCACGCATATCAAACGTGGATCCTGTTGTCGTCCAATCTTGAGTGACTAACTGACGTATGTAGCTGATAAACGTAAATGCTGTCTCTCAACGCGTTTGAAAAATGTTTGGATTTTATGTCATTAAACACTATCAAATGCGACGGCGGCAGCATTTTTGTACAATACTTGCATTGAGCTTGTTTCCCACAAACAATTAGGTACTTACCTAGCTATTTCGAGTTAGCAAAGCAATTCACAAATATGATGAAGACAATATTGTAAATTGGTGAAAGTTACATATGTTTTCTAAATAAACTAGCGTATGTTTGACCCACTCAGTCTACACAAAGTGTGAAAATGGTTGGGTATTTGCGAAAATGATGCCACAATCGGTTATCACCACGGTTCTGCACTATAAAGTTAAAAAATACGTGTCGCCGCAGCTAACACCGGTTCGTTGGACGATTTGACCATTTCAGCGTAACTAATTTAACTCTTTTTTTAAACCCAATTGCGTTTAAAAAGCAACATCCAACCAGCAGGGAAAACACTAATATAGTTTTAGTCACATGCGCTTTATCGAGAAAGCAGCATGCAAGCTATCTGTAAGTAACGGCAGTGCCATGCCCTCAGCTCTTACAATAAAAAAGCACCTTCCTACTTAACGTTAGACTTTGCTGCAGACTCTCCTCGTTGCGGCTGAATGATTTCAAATTTAGTGCAGGATATGGTGGCGATTAACATCAGATGAAAGTTTAACCAGGGGTCACCAACCTTTTTGAAACTGCGAGCTACTTCCTGTGTACCGATTAATGCGAAGGGCTACAAATTTGATACAAACGAAATAAAGAGTTTGCTCAATTTACTTTCAATTATTTTAGTGTTGATATTCCTTAATGTGAAGACATTATCGTGCTAATATTATTTTTGGAACAGGCCCGCGGGCGAAGTACATGGTCCTTGCGGAGACTCGGTGCCAGCGGGCACCACGTTGGTGACCCCTGGTTTAAACTATGGGCGGGTCGGACTCTGATTATTTGACAAGACAAATTTTTACTCGCCAGCAAGGTAATGAGAAATCATTGGTGAAAGCGATAAGACTCCATACAATTTGTGATTGAACCTGTTTTTTTTCGAAGATTTTTCGGTCCTTTACCGAATTTTTTTTAGGTGTCCGAAACAATTTAAGTAGATTCAGTCATAAAAATACTGATAACGAAAAATTGGCGAAAAACGCTTTTAAGCTATTTTGGACAAATGACCGAAATATCTCAGCGAAAAGAAAAACCCAGGTTGAACCATCACAGTAGGCTTTAATCATCGCAAGGCAACCAAAAGTCAATAAAGTCAATTTTTTTCTGCCGTTTTGAAAGTTCATGAAACGTCCACAAACCAAATTTCAAGCTCATACCATGAGGGAATCCCAAGTTATTAGGTAAAAAAGTCAAAATTTATCATTAGGTCAAAATTAATCGTTAGGTCAAACTTTTGTTACAGATGAGTTTTTTCCTCTTCATCGATACTTTATTGAAACTACAATCAGGTCCGGATTAAGGGGGGGGGCAACGGGGGCAATTGCCCCGGGCCCTCCGCTCCAAGGGGGCCCCCGTGATGACAAATATTTGTATTAAATAAAATACTCGTTTGAAAGATTGTGATTCACAAGCGATACAACAATGCAAATCTGTATTCCGATGTTGCAGTAAGTATATCAGTGTGGTCCAACTACAGCTCCGCGGGCCGCATGC
>Ga0210059_1007599_pt1 | contig 17194 bp, 9 predicted proteins | sample Ectturendosymbi2_FD_188042 | JGI IMG/M metagenome (GOLD analysis project Ga0210059, IMG submission 188042) | Ecteinascidia turbinata endosymbiont from Florida, USA - Sample 2 (SPAdes) (version 2) | ecosystem: Host-associated > Tunicates > Ascidians > Unclassified | place: Key West, Florida...
TTTTGAGGAACTTGCGCTTGCCCTGAAAGCAAAGGTTGTCATGAAATGTTTTGCTGTATTTAATATACTTTTTACATTCAGGATGTTTGAGCAACTTTTGCTTGCCCTGAAAAACAGAGTGTGCCCTGAATTCACTGAATTGAATGTATTTTTTATCCTTCAGAATTTTGAACAACTTGCACTTGCCCTGAAAAACAAAGTTTGCCCTGAAAATTTTCACTCCATTGAACATAGTTTTTACATTCAGGATTTTTGAGCAACTTGTGCTTGCCCTGAAAAAAACAGAGTTGCCCTGAAAATTTTCACTGTATTGAATATACTTTTTACATTCCGGATTTTTGAGCAACTTGCGCTTGCCCTCAACATTAGAGTTGCCCTGGAATTTTTCACTGTATTGAATATACTTTTTACATTCAGGATTTTTGAGTAACTTGCGCTTGCCCTGAAAAACAGAGGGTGCCCTGATTTCACTGCACTGAATATGTATTTTTTATTATTCAGGATTTTTACGCAACTTGCGTTTGCCCTGAAAATCAGAGTTGCCCTGAAAATTTTCACTGTATTTAAATATTTTTTATCATTCAGGATTTTTGGGCAACTAGCGCTTGCCCTGAAAACAGAGTTAGCCCTGAAATTTTTCCAGCCCGGGGGGGCGGCCGCCCCCCGACCCCCCGCCCCGTACGCCTATGCATACCATTCAAGCTCCGGTTATTTGCCAGATTGAGAAACTTTGGCAGCAGCGCAAAGTTCCCCAATCACTGGAAGGTTGTCTATATCTTGTGAAAAGGATAAGCAAGGAGGGCTGACGATTGTTTCACTGCCGATATGTCTTGGTTGAGCGTAGATCTGTATAAAATGTTCCACTTATCTGGCCAATTGTTGCTTCCTGTCTGTGATTAAGGTACTGCATGCAGATTATAGAGAACAGACCAGGCAAATTGCAAAATGGCGTGTGTTCATGTTGGTTTTTCTCCTTGGATAACCTGAACCAGCCAGTTTTGTTTTCTGCGAAACAGCAATGTCGACATTGTACAGTATGCTTTCTGGCCCAGCACAGCAGTCTTTCTTAAAAGAGACGCGAGGGAGGTAGTGGTCTGGGTTTGTATAGCATCCTAGTCGCATGGTTCCAACATTATAGCGACCCATCTGGAGAATACTTTGATGTTTTTTATTGCTGCAAGTAAAACATTTACGTCCTTCTTTCAACTTCATCTCTATACCATTTGCCCAGATAACATCAGAACCAATACAATGTACGTCTCACTTTAAAATCAGTGGAACTTGGACTACGTCGAACTCAAAATTAATGTTAGGATCATATCGAACGTAAAATTTAACTTCGCCTATCTTAACTGCATTTTACAATGTACATGGTTATTGCATCAAAGAATGATGCTTGCACAATGCTTTAAACTCCAATAAAATGTTGTCATATGAATTCGGAGCCACAGTCTGAGAGCTTTGGCATGCAGCCCAAAATGTGCGGTTCTCTCAGCTTCGCGCAACTTCATCAGTTCTGGGAGCGTTTAGCTGTGCTCCGTGACATTTTGCTACCAGAGCTAAGCCAACTGAAGCAAAGCGTCTTTTTGCGGGAAGATTAAACAAAGCACTGCTCGTGACTTTGCGTTATTACTCAACGTGGAAAACGAACATGAAACTCCACTTTTTCCATTATCTGCTTAACGCTTTGCTTTTCGCAGTGATCAAGCAACCTAAGTGTAAGTGCTCCAGGACTTACATTTTACTATTTAGCTATAGGCGTAAATAAGCATTATTATTCGGAAAGGCCAAAAAATCGCAACTAAGTTTACAATTTTCTGATTTTTTTGTAAACGTCTAATGGTTAGAAGAAGAAAAAGTCATCATTATCCCAACCTTGAAAAACCACCTAATTTCGAAAATTTGAAAAAGATTTGAAATGGCTAACAAATTTTGCAATGTTTTTTGTTGGATTTTACACATTTTTTCAGCTGCTGTGTGGCAGTACGTTTTTTTGACCTTCCCCGTCTCCTACGGCTATGAATCCAACTAGCAAAATATATTTTGATGCAAGAAAGTGCTTCTTGTTTATCAAGTGTGTAAACCAATAATACTGCGTTGTTCATGTTATGTATTTTTAGCTGACCACTTTCTTCTTGAAACTGAATTATTCTGCCACGGTTTTGGGCTATTTGCTTGCATTCCGTCTGCTGTTGCTGTAACATTTGTGTAGAGGTCAGTCCTGTCTTCCAATTTTGCACTTACTCTTTTTATGACTTGCAAGATTTGAGATGTAATTTCTTCAGGAAGATTCTTTTTATGCAACGCCCCTGTCAGCGTCCCGCCAAGCTAACTATTACCTTGTTTCAAAACATAAAAAAACAACAGCTTCATGAACATTAAGCCCATTATCTTTCGCAAATAGAAATAGTTTGCGAGGAGACTTCAACCTTTCCGCTATTCCTCACTCGAAATCTCGTATGTTTCTCTGTATAAAGAAATCAAGTTTAATTGACCAAATGATCCTCGTGCTGTACGCATGTTTTCTTGTGTGTGGTTGTTGGAACCAGATTAAGTCGCTGGTTTGCTCTGAATTTCAGAAATCCAAATGCTTGCCTGCAATCAACACCTGCCGGTTATGGTGGGAGCTTATATTGAACAAACGCAATTAATAATGATTTTGACAAATTTTTTTGGAACAAGCCAATGAATCTAAGTAATTTCTCATTATTATTAGAAACGATTGTGCACCTTTTGTAGAAACGATAGTGAAGTTGTGTATGTTCCCCGCACCGAAGCATGTGCAACCAACTCACCATGCGACTGCATGCGAGATTCCAGCACCGTATTTGCCTCGTGGCTTGTTGATTTCCGGATAAAATAGTGAAGTCAGCGAAGAGTTTCACAGTTCATGTCTCCCAAAGGGTTAGATCAGTGGTTCTTAAACTGGGGGGCCCGCCACCCTAGGGGGCGCGAAAAAGTGAAAATCTCTACAAGGTTGATCTTAACATGCTTTTACAAACACCCTACTGGAAAGTCAATTACTTTTGATTGCCGAAAATGTGAAAAACATGTGTGGATGCTTTGATTCATAATATTCCACGATGCGTTAGGCTGGTAGCAGTTGCCAGCACTACTGGGTAAGTAAGCTAATGTGACATTTGTTAGTCCCTTGCTATGAAGAAGCTAGTCGTGCTGGATAAAGTCAATCGTCAGCCAAAAGTGAAGTGAAGGTAATAGATAGATAGATTTATTTGGCGGTACTGAATTAATTGCGCTAAATGTATTCGCTAAAACAGAAAAAAAACGCCGGGGCACCGAAAAAACACAGAGGTTATCTAGTCAGGTGCACCATAAATTACGTGAGACTGATGTTTCCATGGGGAAGGTTGTGTCGACCGCTGGACGTGCTGTCGCAGTCCGATGTATAGGTTGCGAGACTAATGTAATGCGAAAATTCAGTTTCAACTATCAGTATCATCGATTTAACAGTTAAATTTGCGTTTTGGTAAAAATCCTAACTTTGTTTTTAGAATCAATTTCTAGCATAGATAATCAGGTGTTTTTAGTAATTAGGTACTCCGACTGTATTGACACAAAATGAATGGAAAAAAAGTGTAGGATAAATATTACAAAGATTATCTGAAGTAGGGGTTTATAGATACCACAGTGAGTGGTCAATTTGTACCACATTACATGTGTTTTGAAAATTTGAGCAGCGATGCTTGGAGACCAAGTCTTCTGTAACGTCATCTTCAAACAAAACACCCTGGCCACTGAGGTAAACCTTATGTTGCAGTTTTGCACATATAACAACAATTTTATTTTTTTTGGCCTTAACGCAAGTACAATTGTCAATGCAGACACAGTAAGGCTGGGAGGCCGCAAAAAGACTTCGGTCATCCCGTCTGCCACCACCCAATCACTTGTCAAAGACCCTAAACGAAGCGCTCACTAGTCCTGCGCTAACCAGCAGAAGCGAAAGCAAAGACCAGAACATTGTTTTAACTTTACTCAATCACACTTGTGCAAGATAAGTTTCAAGTAAACGTTGCTCTGTCACATCACTAAACTATAAATAAGGGATTGCAGGCATCATCTGTTTATATAGTGGCGGATTAAATGATTGGCGTATTTATTTTTAAACAGCAGTAAAGGTTTTGATTTTATATCCGGTGGAACTTCTTGCCAGATCTTTGGGCTCCAGTAAACTATTGATTTTTTCCCGGTTTCCGTTCTAATTTTCGGTAACACATAGTTGAGTTTATTGGCGTGTCCGGTGTTATAATCGTGTGTCCAATCTACTCGTTCAAAATTTTTTGAAATTTAGTCCGGCAAGTGCTCATTGTTTTCTATGTTATGCATGACTTCAGCGATTTCCAATTTGAAAACATCGTTTAGCTTCAACAGGTTTAATTTGTGGAACAACGGCATTGAAGAAGCTTTGTTATGACCAAACGTCACAATACGTGCCATACGCTTCTGAAGTTTGATTAAAAAATCTAAGACAGACTTAGCAGCACATCCCCAGCTGGTCATACAATATTGAATATGCGGATAAAGTAATGACAAATACACTTTTTTAACCATTTGTGGGTTGGAACATTTTCTGAACTGGGACAACGCCCAACAACCATTCGATAACTTACTGGAAACGTGTGCAATGTGTTGCTTCCAAGATAAGGAATCATCTAGCATCACCCCTAAATACCTGATACACTCTTTTTGTGATATTTCATATCCTTCGATGTTTATACGAAAGTTACATTTTTTTCTTTCTATTGACAATCATGTATTCAGTTTTGTTGTAGTTTAAAGAAAGTTTATTTGACTTCAACCAATTACCAATTTTTTTATTTCACAATTTACTTTAGTTTGTAGGGACAGATAATTGTCAAAAACCATATTTAAGTTAGTGTTATCAGCAAACATCCTAACATTGAATTCACTTGCCAAAGCCAAGTCATTAATATAAACTAAAAATAGAAAAGGTCCCAGTGTTGATCCTTGTGGTACTCCACTAGTAACAAGTTTCTCGTTCGATTTCAAACTATTAACAAGTGTTCTCTGATACCGGTTTGTTAAGTAGCTTTTCATAAGCTGCAGAGGCAATCCTCTTATTCCGTATCTCTCCAGTTTGCTCAACAGGATTGTGTGATCAACGGTATCGAAGGCTTTAGCTAGGACTAAAAAAATTGAGCAAGCTATCTTTCCTTCATCCAAACATTGCACAAACGCGTTACAAATACTGGAAACAGCGAGGGACATATGATTTTGCCAAAATCCGAACTGTTGTTTGATCAGTAGTTGGAAGCTTGAGAAAAAAGTGTTTAATTGATTGTAAAGACATTTCTCAAATATTTTTGCAAATGGGGACAACAAGGAGGCGAGTTTGTAGTTGTTGCAGATTTCTTTTGGACCACTTTTGTGTACCGGGATTACATGCGCTAATTTTAGTATATCTGGAAAGACTCCACTGGTAATGGAATAATCGTAGAGATCACATAGCATAGGAGCTATAACATTTGTAGAGAGTTTTATGAATTTTACTGGTATGTTGTGTGCACCAGAACTTTTTGATGAGTCAAGGCAATTTATAACGGCTAAAATTTCATTGTGGATGATAGGCATTAGAAAGAGATTTTGGGAGTTGAAACGAATTAAATATTTGTAATGAATATCAGCATCAGTGGGGACACTAATGCTTGATGCCATGCGTGAGCCTATGGTGAAAAAGTAGTCATTGACGTAATTACAAATTTCATTGCCATCAGTGATGATTCGGCCATCATTCGCAATAACTTTAGTAAGAGAAAAGGTCCTCTTGTTCTTTCGTCTTAATTAATCATTAATTCCTTGCCAAACCTTTTTTGCGTTAGCTTTATTTGTTTCAAATAAGTTGTTGTAATACAATTTTTTGGACTTTTCCTTCACATGAGTTAAACTGTTTCTGTACATTTTATATCGCTGAAAGCTTTCTGGTGAATTACGTTTTTTTCTTTCTTTATATAATGTATTTTTGGTTTTAATAGAATTCCTTTTGTCAGCCACGGTTTGCTACGAAATTCCATTTCTGTTCTACAGAGTTCTTTCAAGGGAGCATGTTTATTAAGTACTGATTCAAACGAAATATGTTGCAGTTGTGCACATATATATAAGAGAATGGGTAGTGTGGCTACATGTGCACTTCCGTTTTCATCCACTTGCCTAATATATGATAGTGGGTTTTCTACACTCGTGAACATGAAAACAAAACCTTGGAACAACCTTTGACTAAGAAGGTGATCTGGATGCGCGTCATCTGCTGCAAAGCCTGGAATGAAACTTTTGATTTCTGAAAAGCAGCCACATCCGCCCCACTGATGAAAGTTAATTGCCAATAAATTGTTCTTACGTTCAATGTTTGTTGATTTTGTATTAGGGTGGGCCGCGAATTTTGTTGGCATCGTCAAAGGGGGGCGCGTCTCAAAAAGTTTAAAAACCCCTGGGTTAGATGCTTTGTAATACTACCGGGTGCCTTGAAACTTTGTATGTTTATTGAGGTCAGAGATGTGGTCACTCAAGGCATCTCTTTGTAATGGTTAAAATCAGTTATTTTTTTGAAGAATATGACTCGACTCCAGCTTTCTCGAAATGACTTGAGTCGGTTTTTCGGTAAAGGCTTTTTACCTCTTTTTTTCCTGACAGCTTAAACTTTGGATCCCATTTTCATATTCTGGTCACGATTGCGAAAATCCAGGTATTTATAACTTTGCCGTAGTAGGACAGTGGTTCTTAACCGGGATCGCTGCCCCCAGGGAGGCGTCAATAAATTTCCAGAGGGGTACGAGCCCTTACGCGCCCTACAATATGGAGAGTTTGATCAATGAATTTGCAAAAAATACATCGGTTTTTGCAGCTATTTAAAGTCAGGGAGGTTGGAACAAAGGACAATTACTTACGAGAGGCGTGGTAGAAAAAAGGTAAAATTACTTACGGGAGGCGTGGTAGAAAAGAACCCCTGCAGCAGGGGCTGCATTAGATGCTAGACCTGTATTCAAGTAACTTCAGTTCACAGGTGAAACAAGCAAGGAATCAATCACAAGTTTTACTAGGAAATCGATTTCACGTAAAACTACGCATCATCAGTTGTTACATAGACCTGCTAATCTCCTAGACGTTTTAAAAATCCCTCTATGATTTCCCAGTCAGGGACCGGCAGCCACTGCATCCCTGCAGATAGAGAACTAACCGTTTGTTTGTATCAAACTGCTAGATGATGTCTAACATCATTTCAAAATCATGTTGTTTTGTTTTTAACTCGCTGTGTATGTTTCATCGACTACCGAAATAATTAATGGAGTAACTGATTCGCGTTGGTTTTCCAGATTCGATTTTTGCAGCTCGTGCCGACAAAATCATTGAAGTAAAATCATCTAAGTGGAATTCGAAGATGTGTTCTTTGCAATAGATTTACTAAAAACACATTTACCACATTTGTGCAACCTAGCATCAAAGGGGTGAGTTTAGAGAATGATTGCTTGTCGAAAAACTTGACAATTTTGCTGGTCAATCAAAATGATCTCCATTGTGCCGAATTTGGAGATGCGCATTCTGTGAGAAAAAATGGCGTTCATTACATTTTTTTGTGAATTGATAAGTTGCTGACTGCTGTGAAGTAAAGTTGGAATGCTTGAAGTTCGCCATTTATTTTCACTATTGTTGAAAAACAAGACAAATGCACGTTATCAGAAGATACAAAAATTATGAAAAGAAATTTCAAAAATTATGAACAGATATTTCATTTACCCATCATTCATTCACACTTGCAAAAATTTTATTCAGCCCGAGGCGAACCATTCACCCGGTTAAGAAGCACTGCCGTAGTGGATGTAATATTGCGCTTTGCGGAACTGGCGTTTGCTAACTAGCGATTGCTTCTGTACGGCTTGTGTCAACCTTTTGCCGCGTGTGTGCTCGGCAAAGATCGGGTGCTCTGACCTCGTTTCAGCAGTCGAGTTTTTGTATTGGGAGCGCACGGACCACGTTGGCTGTTTCTGCGGTCGTGCCATAGTGCAGTATTTTCTGCAGCTAATCAGAAGCTTTTTGTAAATAAATGTTTGTGCACCAGGAAATTTGTGAAACGAACTTTATAAAGAATGAGAGCCAACGCCTTGCTTTGGCCTGTCAACTTAAAATGTCATGTAGCAACCTCTACTAGTTAAAGATTCGCTAGAGAGATTTGTGGCAGACCTAGCAGCTGCTAACATAATTTTTTAACACAACTGCTGCCACAAACAAACGACGCAAACATTTTTCAGAAAGAGGACACAAGTTATCTTATGGAATCGGCCAGCCAATCTTCACACTCTGTATGAAGCAGAAATTGTCAAAAACTTACCATCCAGCCCTCTTCTGTGGAAGCAGTAAGGTGTTTCAGTACATAAGGACTGTTTTATACAAAACTGAGGTCCCGTCTGAATGATTCACCAATTGATGCGTTGTGCTTCAATACAAATGTGTTGCAGAAAAAGTTAATGATTTGCGATGTTTTCACTGCAGTGCAGGCCTATTGTATGGAGTTAGTTGAAGTACAAGAGTGCAAAACTTTGCATTTTAACTGTTGAAAAGGGGATATGTATCCGAGTCTACAGACGTTTTCATTCTGTAAGTTTTAAAACATCATTTCTTTTCAATATCCTGTTAAATGGAAAATACAAACACGAAATATCCGAATACAGTCCGTTATTCGGATAACGGGTTTTTACAAAAATACGTCTAACTCACCTTTCAAATGAGCATTTTGCGGTACTTCCAGAGCTCAGCTTTAGAACTACTGCTGTTTTTTAGTGTGCAGTAATGATATTACAGAAATTTATATTTACAGTGTCATGATCACTTTGCTTGGTTATGACACTAACATGCACTTGTCAGCACTCAGGTACGATTATAAAAAAGTCAGTCAAGAAATTCATAAAAAGTGATAATAGGACAATAGCCAGTACGTAGGTTTGTTTTCACACTGATAAGTTGCCCCATAAACATCGCTAATGGTTTTGACGCATTTATTAATAAAAGTATAATAGCTTTTCGAAAACAACTGAAATACACCGGTATACATCTTGAATGCAAATCAGTTTAGAAAGCCCATGTAAACAAATTGAGATTTCGTTTTATCAAGGTCCTGTGGATTATTGAGACGATGTATTTACTTTCTTATATTCGAAAAGCTATATTACTTTTACTTTCTTATATTCAAACAGCATGTCATAAGAACTTAGAAGTGTTTTTACGCTTGGTTAGTTTTGTGCCCCATATCAAACACACTTCCGTGGTCATACCTTGTTAACAGTCGTTCTTTGTGATCAAAAAATCCCATACAAATCAGTTTCAACTTGTAACATAAATACTTTTATGAAAGCCTCTTTATTGGAAAAATGACATCTTTTCACAAGAATGATATTTCTTGGTAGCTAGGAGATAGATCGTTTGTCAGAAAAGACACGCAATCTGAGAAAGTGCAACGAAATTCTCCAGAAATCTTGTTTGGAAAATGGTGTAAAACGCAAGGGGTGCTTTTACAGTTAGTCGAACTCGCATTTTCGCTTGCTGTAACGTAATCTACTCTACTACATCCATTGTAGTCATTATTCCCAGATTCTCTCTCTTCCATCACGCCCTCAATCTTCCTTTTGTTGTTGTTCGTCCCATGCTGCGTGTGCACACTGCACACACGAGACAAAGAAACGATTTCGAACAGATGGCCAGCAGCTATGCGCATTTAATCAGCAACTGCGAGTTGTTTCTGAACAGAAGGCGAACTGGCTTCGCTGACTCCATTCACGATGATTCTGCTCTGCTGAACTGCTGCACTGCCGAAGTACTGTAGTTGAAAATAAACGTGTATTTTACTGAAGTTTTGAAAACGATTGGCATGGCTGAGGTACGCATGCACGCGAGGGTGAGCGATACTAGAAAGCAATGGCTAGACATCAATTCAGTTTTGCTGTCAGGAAAACAAAATACAAGTTTACTGAAGTTTGTGGTAGCTCATCTGCGTTTTGGCAAAAGCTTGTTTTGTCAAATAAGCGTTTTACACAGCCTTAGAGATAAAACTTCAGACAGCTTCGGATTTTCAGGTGCTTAAACGTTTTTTTGGCTGTTTTGTTGAGTATTCAACAATATTTTTGTATATACTAGTGTTGTTGGACAAACGTGAAAGGTACGTCGAAAATCAAGACAAGCAGCGATCGCGTTCATGAAGAATTTGCGTATATGTTGCTCGAAATGCAAAATTGAACTTGGTTGTTTTACAGAAAACTTTTGCTGCAGCTGCACGCTTGTACATTTAAACTGCAACTTCAATTTACTGCATGCTATGTCTGTTGACTAGCTGCAATGTTATATGTCACGACTGGATAAAACTGTGCTAAGCTTAAAAAGCAACGTTGCGACTAAGTCGACAAATACTTTCGTAAAGAATTGAGGGAAGCAATCAATGTGTGAAGTTGTAAATGACGTTTAGCGCAGACATTCTAAATGCTGAGTCAATGCTCAGACTCTTGGTTTTACACCGTTCGTTATTAAATAGGACAATCACTGTATTTTCCCAAATCAGGATTTCGGTGCCTAATGCCTGTAACTTGTTATCTCTCACAGCCTTCAGCATTAAAAAACGCCACGTATTGGCGTAGTTACGGAGTTCAGCTATGAGTTTTAATAACCCTCCCTAGAGTTCAGCGTCCGGCGGTCCGGCCTCTCGTGAACAATCGATCTTACTCATTGTACGAGCTCTTTGTGAGCCATTACGACCGCGTTGTTGGCTGTTCCATTGCTCGAGTTTTGGGGTCAGATACTTTCAGCATTGCAGTGAAAACAATTTTTAACCTTTTCCATATTACCCACTTCCAGTGGATATTGAATCTCCATTTCTTACAAACTAACTCGAAATGAACTATTTACACTTGATCTGAGCTATCGAAAGAATATGCAGTGGTGTATTCAACAAATCAAACGTCCCAATGCAAGAAGATAAAAAACTAAGAACTTCATACAACCAATACACTGGAACTTTTCCGCGTGTTTTTTAGTAACGATCGATCCAAAGCTAGATTTAATTTTTGAAATCGCATCGCAAACCTGACTCCAGATCTAACAATCTGTTCAAAGCTTTGGTTGTTGCAGCAACAAGGTTTGAAAAAGCTGATTTACAGAGGTAAGTGGTGGGGAACGCAGGCAGCATTATCAGTGGCTTTGCAATGCTTGAACATGCTTCGACAGATTTTGTTAAATCGCCAGAAGTGTTTGTTTTGTCATTTTGCAATGCCAAAACTTGGAACAGACATTTAAGACAAAGTTGTGGCAGCTGACTCACCGTAATCTTCAGGTGATGACTAATTACCACCTGCAACCCCTATCATTCTCCACTAGTAGGCAATTGCCCATAAGTGGAAATACTGCGCTAGAGGGTCGATCAAGATCTCATGAGGAGCAGGTTCTCGTGTAAGTTCTTTAAAGAAAAAAAAACGATTCGCATTTGAAATTTTTGACAGATCCCAATAACATTACTGGGATCATATCGTGACGTCATACCGCAAAAATATCCAAGTGCCAATTAAATTATTAAATAAGTAAATGAAAATCCACACAAGGACGCCGGAGCAACAGCAGGGGGGAGAAAGATTTGAGAGCAATGGAAACATACAAAAACCAAAAAATTGTTACCAATTTGCTTGTTTCTGTTCAGTTGACCTCAAAATAATAACAAACTATAGAAAACCATTCCGAAAATACTCAGTGCGCGAATAGCTGCAATAAATTTATTCCAGGTCGATCTTGATAAACCACGAAATTACCTATGATGCTGTGATGAAACAAAACATCCGTCTCCGTTGCCCCCCTTTCGAAAGTCGGGGTGGCAATGTCTTCGCCATGCCCCCGGTCTCCGGCGTCACTGAATCCACTCCTTTAGAGATCTTCATTGACTCTCTAGAGCGGTTGGTAAGCGAGTTTTGAACGAAATTGCCTGCGGGGTTTCTGCCGTTCTAAAGGGTTGAAATAAAATATGGCTACAGAATATTTAGCATTGAGACAGAATTCATAACTTGCGTATTCGAGCAGCGCATATCTTCATGTGAAAGAAATGACTGGATAGTCTAAAGCAGGGCTTCTCAAACTTTTTTGTTCTGCGACCCATTTAAAAAAAGTTTTTTCTAGGTGACCCCTTGATGGATAGTCTAGATGACAATGATACATGCAAACGTCCCATTAGTTTACAAAAACATTTATATCTGGTTTGTCAAGCCAATTTGTTTCGCGACCCACAGTTTGAGAAGCCCTGGTCTAAAGTTTGGTTAAACTGTCTGGGTTCATTTTTGACAAAAAATTTGTTGGGTTTTTGCATTTTTTTATCCGCCAATAAACAGCCTGGCCCTGAGATGCACTTATAATTGGCAAAAATGTTTTATTTGGTTTCATGTACACGAAATAAAAGTCAGTATGCCAAAACGCCGCTGTCCATTTTAATAGGTAGATGTTTTTGTGGACTTTCCTATCTTTCATTCTGGTCATGCAGCTCTCTGTAGTTTTGATAGGCCAATAATGTCTAATGGGAATAAGAAGAGATTACAGCTAAAACTGATTTGATTTTAGGATTTTTTTGATTTCAGTTATTTGTCATGGTATTTGTAGTTCACTTTTTGGACAAGCTCAACTGTTTTTACATTATCGTTTCTGTTGAAAATAATATTGCTACTTGAAGTATCATGTCCAGTTCATCACAATCCGTGTTTCAAAGTGATACCTCCAAAAGAAAATTTCCCATCAAGGAAAATGGTGGCTCAACACCGAGAAAGCTGCTGCATGTGCTGTCTGAACCTACCCAAACTGATAAGGTACATTTTAAGAGATGTATACTTTTCAAGATTATGACCTGGGAAAATGTTTTTGTAGCAGCAATACGCATGCTTCCGAATTTTATTGTCATCAAGCGCCTGTTTTTTATCTTGACGTTTCATTATTGGTTCAGTGCTTTCGTTAACTTCATTAAGTGCATGCAAAGCTTCTTGATAAAGCTTAACAGAAAAAGTATTTCAGATTGTGGTATAATAGAACGTTTGGCATAAAAATTAGTAAACTACTTTATGGGACATGTTTTTATAGCTGGGCGGTTGAGATAAATACAAGCCTGTTTTATTTTGTACACAAATACTGTCAGTATGTGGCCTGATAACAGTTTTTGTTTCATATTTAAATAAACTTCTTGATGTAAGTAAGGACTGTTTATGAAATTCTGAAATAAGCAACACTGGCGTAGTTGTATCTATCTATTCCTAACAGCATGATAATCACTGAAAACGTATTGTGGTCAATGAAAATCATATTTATTAACACTTTGTTAATCCACACCAACAGCTCGAAGACCCAAGAGACGACATTCGTCAATTACTGTTTTTTTGTTAATACATACCAAACCTCCTGAATCCCCGGGACTTGCCCGTGTTGGACAAGTCATGGCTCGGCAGTAAATTGATCCAGAGAGCTGTTCAAACATCTGAAATCGCGCTAAGTCTTGTGCTTCCGATTAAAAAATTGGGCAGTTTTGGATTTGAGCTTTCCTGTGGGTGACGTCATATTACGGGTAGGTTAAAGCTTATTGGCTTACGTTATTGGGCCCTGGCTCCTAACCGCAAGGAGTCTTATGTTGTTATTTTGAATAAAGAACTAGATGAAAATTCGAATCTTTGGAGCCCTTGATCGGCCTTCTAGCGTTTGTGATTTGAACGTTGTAGGCTAAACACAATAAATTATATAATTAGTCACCTAGAAAGGATTAATTTAAGTAATATTTAAATAATTTGTGATTAATAGTTCTTAACTTGTTTACCACAAACGCTGCAAGGCGCAACAAGGGCTCTGAAGATGCGGATTTTCGCCTATTTAAAAGAAAAAGATAAAAAATTGCCCCTTGGGTTTGAGGCCCAGAGCCAGATTAAGTGGGCCAGAAAGGCATAAATCTACCCTTATTATGACGTCACCCACAAAAAACTCAAATCCAAAATTTCCCAAACTTTTTTGAAAGTACAATCTTTTTGCATCTTTAGACAGTTTGAAAAGCTCTCTATCTCAATCTGCTGGCGAGGTATGGCCTAATATGTTGGTGCCATTTTGCGCCAAGATTTTGGAACACGCGGATCTTACAGGTTTTTAAGGCGAACAACGTGTTGTTGGGTAAACGTTTGTAGTTCTTTTAACCCAATGGTTCTTAACCTTTTCTCTACCACGCCTCCCTTGAGTAACTGTCCTGTGTTTGAGCACCGCGGCATGGTATTTGGCTAGAATTGTTCATTTTGGCCAGATACTCCTTGCCCTCGACAATTCAGTAGAAGCGGCTTACAGGGTTTTCGTTACTTCTAATGAGAGCATTGTCTGCTAGAAATGAGATTTATTTATGTCTTGCGCGCGCCAACATATTGGCGCAATATAGCATTCCACATTTTCTACCATACCGCGCCAGGCAACTGAGCTCCAGAGTTGGCCAAATCCTTAAAAGATCCGGTAAGATTTGTAATTTCGATTAAACAAAATTGGGAAGTTTTGGATTGGAGTTTTTTGGGTGACGTAATGAATTGGTGCAGGTTTTGACCTTTTTGGCCCAGGTTAACTGACCCAGGAATCCAACCCCATTGCAATGGGGGTAATTCTTTTATTGTTTTTTTAAATGAAACTAGACTAAAATCCGCATCTTTTGAGCTCTTGATTAGGTTCTAGCGTTTGTGGTTGGCAAGTTATGCTAAAAATTTCGATAATTGGTTCATCAAATCGCTAGGGGAGTAACTTTCTTTGTTGTGGTTTCAAGGCCATAACTTCCTATCTCAAACGCTAAAAGACCAACCAAGTGCTCTGTAGATGCGGTCTTAAGCGTAGATTTTTTCGAAAAAAGAAACAAAACATTGGCATTTGAGGTTCGGGCCCAGGGCCCGATGAATAGGGCCAAATAGGCCTAAACCTATCCCACTTTTACATCATCTACAAAAAACTGAAATCAAACTATCCAGATTTTTTAAAAATCTAATCTACATGATTCCCGCATCTTTAGAGGGTTTGGAAACCTCTCTAGCTTGATTGGCTGTCGAGCCATGGTTGAACAATGATTTGCATTGTTTTAGACAAATCATCCTTTTTACGTTTTTGTCAAAGTTTGTTTTTTTGGCCATAACTTATGACCCAAAAGTTCTAGATGGTCAATCCAGAACTCCAAAGACTTGTATTATGGCATAGATTCCAAAAAATCTTAAATTAAAAATTTGGTCCATTGAGTCGGGGCCTAGAGCTCGATAAAGTGGACCAAAAAAGCCGAAAAGAATCCTCTTTATGACGTCACCCACAAACATCCAAAGCATACCAAAATAGTCTTTGATCTAATCTACTGGGCTTCCCACATCTTTTGAGGGTTTTAACAGCCCTTCAGCTTAATTGGGTGACGAGTTATGATTTGCCTGAGGGTTTTAACAGCCCTTCAGCTTAATTGGGTGACGAGTTATGATTTGCCTAACTTGGGCAAATCGCGGGATCTAAAGGGTTACTTCTAATATCGAACGTTATCAAACGTGCTCAATGTTCTCGTCCCAGAGCTTTGTCTGTGCGCTCTACCATATCCCACTCTTTATGGATGGAACTTGGTTGTTACTACAGCCAGTGTGTGTAGTGATTCAACTTGCAATGAACAGGTCGAGACGAGTAGCTGTCCTCTTTGCAGTTCTGCTAACGTAACGTTGTTCAGTTCTCAAAAGATCCTTCAGTTTTGAAAAGTTTTTGATTGGTTGCGGATCAACTGCATTATGAAAAAGGCGTGCGACTTTTCTTCATGGCAGATTTTGACATACATTAGTTATTCTGTTTTTGTGTCAAAATAAAAAATGCCACAACCACAACGACACTCACACAAATGAAAGGTTGAACCCGTAGACGTAGACCTATTCGAGTCCGAAGACTCCCACGTTTGGCCATTCAACCAATAGCAGCACGTGTTCTATTTTGCATTTTTCGGCTTGGTCTGTACTGGACATTGAACCGTAACAGTCTGTCTGGGCAGTAGGTTAATAGCTATTGAATAGCAACGCCAGTTGTGCCAAAACTATTGTTGGTCGTTGTTTTGAAAAAATTGCAAGCTGGGGCCTTCACTTTGAAAAAAATGTATTGTGTCCCCAAACTTCTTCATTTGTGATAGCCCAGAACTCTTTTAACTCGCAATCCACATTAAATGGTTTTTACGCCTCTGTGCATTACTGCTGGCGGCATCAATATCCCCAGTCAGAAAATATAGCTTGAACGAAGTTACCAAGACAAAGTTTGGAGTCCCATCTAATTGCAAATGATATTTTAATGCCTTTATCCGCCAATCAAACCTGCAATCTGCAAAATTCTTAGTCAACGCTCTCCGCTTGGATATCCATTACAAAGTTTCCTTTACAACTTTTGTCACTGATACGAGCGGCAGCGGTACGCTGTCTGATGTCCATCACAGCAACATGCTATTGGTCATAAACATGTAAGCATAGACGTGGCTAGGAAACACCTGAGCTATGCTCACGCCTCTCCAAATAAAAAGCGAACTTTTGTGATATCACGTAGTCTGCATACAGATCAGCTTCAATATTTTACCGCCATTCTTGGTATTCATGAAATCCATTTTGCTGAAACATTTTCATCAAAAAGGTCGTAGAACGATTGACTGAGCACATTGACGTCATACAACCGCTGCTTATAGAAGCCCCGCGCCAAGATCTTGCATTGGGCCCCGCACCAGCTAGGGCCGACGCTGCCGTGACAGTTCGCAGAGCGTCCTAGACACTTTAATCAATAACGAGGGTGTGCAAACTAAAACACCAAGCAGGAGTACAATGCTCTATCGTTGAATGGACTTGGGCTGGTGTGGTTGTGCCCAGCGCTCCTGATTGAGCGTCCCATTCAGTTCCAGCAAGCTGCCTCATAAGTGCGACGCAGGATATAATTTTTTCGAGAAGTAACTCGAGGTGTTGGCATTCAGTGAGCGTTTCGTCGCAGGTTACTTCAGGGTTTTTGGTGTCGCAGAAAATTTACAGGGGTCGGTGTATTCAGGGACTCTGGCGTTACCAACACGGAGTAGGTGAATAAAACTAAATTTTGTGTTTAATTAAGACATGAAATTTTGACGAATATTAATCGAACCGATCATATGCCGGCAATTGACTCTATG
>Ga0210059_1007600_pt1 | contig 17192 bp, 13 predicted proteins | sample Ectturendosymbi2_FD_188042 | JGI IMG/M metagenome (GOLD analysis project Ga0210059, IMG submission 188042) | Ecteinascidia turbinata endosymbiont from Florida, USA - Sample 2 (SPAdes) (version 2) | ecosystem: Host-associated > Tunicates > Ascidians > Unclassified | place: Key West, Florida...
TTAGGTCTCTTTCTGTAGGTCTCTTTCTGAAAGTCCTACACAGACCATTGACAGCTCCCCTTGTTGCAAAACTGGCCCCTCCAGTGGCCCCCCCAAATGAAAATGTCTGGCTCCGCCCCTGTTTGTGACTGAGGCTCGGACGTTGCAGTGTTTTTTCCTTTGAGGGTGTGTGCATGCCACAATATTTCCGTACTTTACCTGGCCAGGGTTGGACTCAGTCCATAGACGTAGCCAGGGGGAGGCAAAGGGGCCATGGCCCCCGCCAAATCTTTAGAAAATATAGTCATTTTGTGCTTTGAGAGGCGTTTTCCAAACAAAATAGTGCTATTCACCTAAAATCAAACATTTTGAACCCCCCAAATTCCCCCTCAAAAATTTTTGGGCTGGTTACGCCACTGACTCAGTGTCCTACTCTGGATGTAGTGTTGTACCAAGTGTTACGTCTTAGTGAACAATAGTGTTAGGAAAGTGTCTGTAACCATGTTCTTCTACCTCCAAACTCGCTATGAATTGTTCTGTTATGTCTGTTTTTACCAATCTGCATTGTGCAGAATGCGCGTGTTTGTACTCTACGCACTTAGCAGGGTTTTTGCTAAGGGAAACGCTAGGTACCCGGTATGGACCTGTAGGGACCCGATTTTCTCTGATTCTAGGGACCCGATTTTCAAATCTAGGGACCCAATCGGGTCCTTAAAACGCCTTAACAAAGCCCTGGACTTAGTGTTTGATACAAAACCTTAAAATTAAACAAATTCACCAAGAAATACATTTGTTTTTACAACTTGTTTAAAGTAAGAGGGGCGTGAATCAAAGGAAAATTACTTTAGGGGCGCGTGATGGAGAAAAAGTTAAAGAACCACTGTTCTACACCAATCACCTTCTCCAGAAAGTATGCATACGCTGACGATCTGGCAATCACGCATGCTGATGGAGACTGCATGGTTAGCGGTGGAAGGGGTACTCAGCAGTGACATGACAACTGTGAGTAAACACCTCCAGACGTGGAAGCTAAAGCTCAGAGCTACAAAAGCGGTGTCGGCAGTCTTCCATCTCAAGAACAAGAAAACTAGACGTGAGCTGAAAGTCAACTTCAACGACGAAATCCTGCCCTTTTGCTCCGAGCCCGTATACCTCGGAGTAACGTTGGACAAGACGCTCACGTATCGCCGACACCTTGAGTCATTTCGCAAAAAAATTGACATCACGCATCGCACTCGTCAGGCAGCTTGCTGACTAGGGCTGGGGTGCCGAAGCAACAACGTTGCGAACAGCCACCTTAGCCTGGTGTAGTCAACAGCAGAATCCTGCATTCCTACCTGATGCAGTTTTGGACAAGCTCTCGTTTTGTGACCACGTCACCAATGTGTTTATAATCAATCTCCTTGTTCCGCTATCCATCACTCATGTATGCCACCCCAATGTACTTAACCTTCTCGACCTGCTGCATTGTATTGCATCTTACTAGCAGAGCGCATTGACTTGGGTATCTGGAGAAATGTAAACTCATCGCAAAAATCCCGTCTAAACATCGGTCAAAAATCCATGTACACAATAATACCTCGGTCTTTTTATTACTGATCATAACTAATATTCATGTTATGCGATCATAAAATGCATATGCGTAGCAAAAATGAATATATCAACTCGCACATTAGCACAAGCAACAAAAGAAGCAAATTTTGTCGACTCAGCTGTAGAAAAGTACCTGATATTGCTGGTGGTTTGCTAGTCAATTTCTTGTTGGTTATCGAGGTTGTTGCTGCACGCATAAGCACATTGGAACATGCATAAAAATTGCAGGTTTGCAGCTTAAAGTAGTACCACACCAACTCATTGGAGAGCGGGTCAGCAGATTAGAAATTAAAAAAGAAAAAAGAGTAGTTTGAATTAGCTGCTACAGACCGATGGTGAACGATTTCTGCTTCAGCCGAAGCAGCATTTTCTGCGACATTTCTGTTTGGCGGCATGCGCGGGGCTGGGTAGTGGACGTGACGAACTGCACATTCAGGTACCAAAATATTTGGAATATCTTTACTCCATTAACCGAGGTGACTTGAATAAAAGATGTTGGGCATCACACACTAAGTTCTCCCGTAAGTAAAACAATGATTTCTGCATTGATTTCAGGTCCATAAAATCCAGTTTGAGGTAACACGATATACAAAAGTTGAAAATTGGTACCGTTCGTTTTGCACTGACGTGCAGTTATCGATCCTGCCATAGACAATTCATTTTAAGCAAATCGTTTTTACGCAAGGGTGGTACACATGAAAATATCATTCGCCAAAAGAATGCAGGACATTCCAGACAAATTTCCTTACTATAAACCAAAATATACCATTGGTAATAATTTATCATCATCGATTGGTTTATTTAACGCTTTAACAAAAGGACAGAGCATCAACGCCGTACGACATCAAATATCAAAAGCTATTACTTTGTTGCAAAACACAGCAATAGTGTTAGTAAAGCCTTACCGTGTGGTTCAAGGCGCATGAACTTTTCGGGCATGATCGTAGGCTGTTGCCCGAGGCATCGAAAACAGAAGTTTTAATCAAGCGCATTTATATTTCTCACACATAAACTTTTATCTCTTTCCCGCCAAGCTTACCTGCCTTAATTAATTAAGTCGAAAATGTCATATACGTACTTGATTCCATTAGTCAGTCTTTGGTTGATTGAGAATGGTCCCACGAAATCCACAAAGGGCAATGGTTCCGTCACCTGAGCAGTGAAAGGCGCTCTCAAATAGCCTATTAGGCAGATTCCCGTAAAAAGCCCGAAAAGACCAGAAAAAAGATAAAAGAAAGCTCGAGTAAAACATAAAGTTGCCGATGTATCTTCAGTCTTCTTATTATTCTGCCGCTTCTCCTCCTTTGAAACATTTTTCTCTTGGACTCTGCGCCTAACTGGAGACATGTTTGAACTTCCTAGATTCAAATCTTGCAAAGCACTTCTCTACTACATAAAATTGCCGCATCTGGTAAAACATCAACGACGAACGACGGGTGAGCAAAACCAAACAGTAGTGTTGTGCGCTTGTGCCGATTGCCTCTGGCGAAAAAAGCAGCTGTCTCGATTCAGTACATATTTGACTTATAGGCCGATACCAATGTTGTTAACTAGTATATGTATATGCATATACTAGTTAACAATTCTAAAGCGTTTAGTATATGAAATCTATGTTTTTAAAGCTTTTAGTATATGAATTTTATTTTTTTATATGTGAAACATTTTGCATAACCTCGGTATATTTTTGTTGGGGGGGTTAGTTGAGGCTTTCAACCAGTGGTTCCCAACCTTTTTTTGCTCATGATCTACCTAATTGCCTGATTGCCCCCATGTGGTTATATATAAATCTTATGATTAAAAAACTGAACTCTGTTTCAGCTAACAAGCTTACTATGCCAAATACCTTGGTTTAAACAAGCTTCCAAGGAATAAAGCATTCATGAAAAAGAATGAAATAAAAAATAAAATTCGAAAATTGGACCCAACCTTGTCACTGCCTCCCCTAAAACTAAATTGCCCCTTATCCCCAAGTTAGGTACCACTGCTTTCAACCAAATTATTTGCTACTAGTTGCAAATCGTAAACAGAGGAACCACAGTGGCGTTGAAGCTATATAGCAAAGTCTTTCTTTCTGTGACAAATCAGACATTTAATATTTGCATCAAGCAGCACCCAAGAAAGCATATACTTCCTTAGCGACATATTACAGTGCAAGCCAATTTTTGCCCTAAACTAGGGGATGTCAATTAATTTGGGTCGGGGCCACTTTGAGAATGCCGCGGTTAGCCGATGGCGGTACCTCTATATTGATAGAAAAATAAATAAATAAAACAAAAAATAATGGTAAGGAGAAAAGGTTTGCGTTGAGATGGACAAAGCGATTACGGTGGAAATAAAGCATGTCTCGGTTCAAGTTAGCCTCAACACCCTGAGCGTCTAAAGGGGGGTTCAGGGGGGAAATTACCCCTGTATTTTGAAACTTGATATTGTCTTATTAAATTTTCAGTAGAAAATCGTTTTTCTCCTAGTTTCGAGTTGGTAAAAAAAATTCACCACTGTTGGCCCTCCCTGGAAAAATGCTTTTGTCCACCATCTGGAAATCCTTCCGAGCCCTGTGGTTTGCCCGCTCCCGCCCGACAGGAATTTGCGAAATCGTACACGCTCACTCCCGTACCGGCAAACATAATTCACACCCACAGACTTTAAAGCAGAGCTGGGAAATTGACCTTTTTGCAGCCAAGTTGTGAAAATTTGGCCGTTTTAAGAAGTGGTTTGGTTTCAAATATTTGTTTGATCATTTACCCTTTTATGAGTATATTTGAAAATCTGGCTGAAGTTTGGCCTAATGTGCATGTGGTACCACATTCTGGAATTTTAACGCTCTAACCCTTTGAGTCCCGGGTTTACCCCTTTTTTGTAGAACTTTGCAATCCCATAACTCGCCAGGCGACTGAGCAAGAGAGCTATCCAAACCATTCACGGATTCAGCAAGTCTTGTAGTCAAAATCTAAAAGAAACGTTTTTCGTTTTCGGTGGGAGGTTTCTGAAGGTGACGTCACAAAGAGGGCATGTTTTGAAAATTTTGGCCACTATTGGCCGGCCCTGGGCCCCAACCCATTGACCCATTCTTTTGGCTCAAAGTTTTGTTGAAAACTAGTTTAAATCCGCGTCCATAGAGCCCTTGATTGACTTGCTAGCATATTTGTAGCTAAAATTATGGGTCAAAAACCCAGTTTTGGCCCAATTCAAAACTTTTCAGAAAAGGCATAATTTGCCCTTTCAGGGCAAACTTTGGCCAGCCATAACTAGGCAGCAGATTGAGCTAGAGAGCTGTTCAAACCTTGTAATGACTAGTGGGGTCGTGTAGTTAAGAATAAAAAAATTTTTTTTAAACTTGGTTGGGGATTTTGGGCCAATGGGATCATCACAGGGGCACGTTTTTTGGTTAATTATATGACATCATCATCCGATCCCATGCCCCAATATTTTGGCTCGCAGTATGATTGGATTCTAGGCCAGAATACGCGTTTTTAGAGCCCTTGATGGAGTTTCTAGCATTTCTGGTTCACAAGTTAGGCCAAAAAACAAGTAATTGGTAAGGGGCTTTTCTCAATACTTTTTGGGGATTACCCGAATTTATTTTAATATTTTTTGGCCCTAATCTGGGAACCAGGAATGCTAAAAACCCATTCGGACCTTTCAAAGTTCCGAAATGTAACCAAAAAACAGCTAAACTCAAAAAAATATATGGCATTTAAATAGCCCTTTGCGGGTCTTAAAGGGAGGTCGGGCAAAAATGCTGACGTCAACAAAAAATGGCATAAACATCCTAAAAAAAAACCAGACATCCTAAACTGAAACGTTTTTTTTATTGCAAACTACATACTTTCACGAGTCTTTAGAGGGTTTGAACAGCTCTCTAGCTCAATCTGACGGCGGGTTATTGCCTGGGGTGAAATGCCCCCTAGAGTGGCTTTTGAGGGAGCAAAATTTTGATCAATTTTTGGTTTATGAACCATAATTTTCGCTCCCGATATGCTAGAAAGTCATTCAAGGGCTCTAAAGACGCGGATTTTGGCCTAGTTTCCAAAACAATCTTGAGCCAAAATAATGGCCCAATGGAGTGGGGTCCAGGGCCAGGTAAAAGTGGCCAAAAAAAGCAAAATTACCCCCACTTGCAGCGGTCCCCCCAGCGAACCCCAAACCGAAAACGAAAACCGTTTTTTTGTTTCGATTTCAAGCAGAAGACTTGCTGAATCTGAGGATGGTTTGGATAGCTCTCTAGCTCAATCGGGTGGCGAGTTACAGCGTTGCAAACTCGCGCCAAAATTTGGGCGGGTGCGGGACTCAAAGGGCTAAATGTCGTCCGTGTACTTTCTCACAAGCACGTTTCCATTTCTGACATTTAAAAATACCGTGTTTAATGTTGCAAACCCAGGCTTGACTGTAAGGTGCGGAGTACGCCAGTAGCCTAAATTGGATTTAGAAATTAAAATCTGGTCAGTCCGTCAATATTAACTTGTGTTAACCAACATATTTGTTTATAAAAATGAATGAAAACCACGTTTGGCCTTAAGCACGAAGATTTGGTTCCTTTATTAAAATTAGCCTGGCCGTTGCACTTATGACGTATCTACCAAACCTGCTCCACCTCACACGCCTTCCCAATCCGCGCCCAACCCACCCGCTCGGTTTTCGCCACACACTTGCCAACGTGTGACTGAAAACCGTCAAAAACTCATGCAATTTGTTTAATCGCTAGTGGAATTTTAGTCAGTGGTTCAACGTAAAAATGTGAAACCTTTTGGTCAGCATTGAAATCCTCGTTCTTAGCTTTAAAAGCAGTGTTGAAAACGAGTGTGTCCTTCACCGACGAACCCTTTACTCTTCTGTTCAAGACATGCACAACCATGCTAAACACTCGTTCGCAAGCGCAGCACTAGTTGGCATCACGCAGAACGTATTTCTTGCAAGATCACTGGTTGCTGGATACTGTCCAATCTGTGGTCTTGCCACCATTGGCGTAACCAACAGCTATATATATAAATATATATGTTAATCACCATTCGCACTTAATGCATGTCCAACCGGGCAATTGGAGAATTTTTTCCCAAATTAACGTCGTGTATATTAGGAATCGCCACCATGGAATTAGAAACCAAAGGCTGTATGCCCTTCCTTGAGGTGCTTGTTGAAAGTTCCGAATCTGGCATTGTTATTCGAACATATCGAAAGCCCACGCATACAGGTCGGCATAGCAAGTGGTCCAGTTTCATTCTATGGCATTAGGTTAGGTTATAAAAAAAAACTTGTAAATTCGCTTTTGAAACGAGCCTACGCAATAGCCAGCTCGAACAAAATTGTGCACGAAGATTTTCAACGTATTAAACTATATGCTCATGTGTAATGTTTTTTTAAGGTGTTTTGAAAGACAGAAACGATCTCTCAAAATTTTCCAAAGGTCTCACAAAATACAGCAGAACCTCGCTTTACAACCACTACCAAAATACACTAAAACCTGGCTTTACGATCATCTTGGTATTTACATATAATAGTTGCGGTCTCTCAAAATCTCTTAGCGGTCAACAATGTCAAACTTTAAAAACAATCCTACTTACAGTGGCGAATCCAGACCACCCTTTTATGGGGAGTCAGTCATGTACGGGGAGATCAATAACGACTTCACTTGTTTAAAATACCACAGGTTCCCTGTGGGAATCGATGGATATCACACAAAATTGGATCTTTTGCAGGCAAAGAAAGTGGTTATGTTTGTTGGTCGAACTATGTGATCTTTCAGGAAATCACCACAGTTTGAAAGCGCCTCATCATTAATTCAAAATACTGTTGAAGAGAGTCCAAAAAGATAGGTCCCAAGATTGTTGGTGTCCCAAACAATCCCCCATATCTGCAAAACGTTTTCAAAAGATGTAACCTAAAGCATGCTGCGCCCTAGTGTCTGACAGTTTCAATTATCCGTAACGAGATCAGAAAATAGAATATCTAAAACGTATTCCCGTCCTGCTCAGAAGTAGAACGGTTCTTCTTACCCTAACAAGTCACAACTCCATTCACAAGATAGGAGTCAAATAAATAGCTATATCAGGGTTTTTTGAAGGAAAATGTTAGGTACCCGATGTGAACCTGTAGGGACCCGATTTCTCTGATCATAAGGACCCGATTTTATTTGATTCTAGGAACCCGATGATGATTTTCTCTGATTGTAGGGACCCGGTTTTCAATTCTAGGGACCCGAATTGAGTCCGTAAAACCCCTAAAAAACCCTGAATGACAATCACTTTTCCAGACGAAATCTGTGCAATTATTCAGACATGGAAAGCTTATTTATTGCTGAAACGATAATTCCAAAACAAAAAATGAATGAAAGATATTTTTTATGACATTAGTCCCATTTTAGGTAGCTCTGTTGCCTATCGCGAAAATCAATCTCATAATGTCATGATATATTCACTCTTGGCCTAAAAATACATTGCTTTAGAATTCATTTAACACCACTAACAAAGGTAGATTTTCAATCAAGTGTTAAATGCAGTTTCACAGGTTTGGACATTTGACTGCTGATGTGAAAAAAACGTCAATCTCACTAGTCCACGCTATGAAAAAGGTTGTAATACTGATCAGCAGAAGTGGAGCACAGGCGGGATGAGTCCACCAAATTTACACTCAATACCTCCAAATTTAAACTCTACTCTCTACGATAAAATCATTTTCCAATTCACTGTATACTACAAAACCCCCTCGAACAAGGTTAAAGCCACCTCCAATGCTATTGATCTGGCAATGGATCTGCTTCTACATAAGCTAGCAAACACAGGTGAGAATCAGCTGATAAACAATTTAAAACCACGATTCTCAGCCAACACATTTGTGAAAAAGTTAAATTTACACCAGACGATTGGTTTTCTACTCAAGTTTATGTGATTTAAAACGCCCGCAACTGCCACGCTCGTGGCTTTTTAAGTGACCGGCCATATCTCGCAAACGGATTGGGTTAGAGAGTCAGTGAAGACATCCTCGGATTTGGATGACAGCAATCGATCCGGTGAATTTAAAAAACAAGTACCTTTACATTTGAAGTTTTTGAGATAAAGATGCACATTTTTGATTTTATGGAAGCGATTTTTTGACAATTTTCCAAAAAACTCAAAAATTTCTTTTCACGCTTCCCTGTGAGCTTCTACGATGCGTTTTTTGGCTTGTACTACATCTGAAGACCCAACTAACAAAAATTTCAAACAAAGTGACTCATCACACTGTTTTGAGGGGCGAATTTTTGGGTGAAAAAGAGGGCGGGGTTAGGTGATCTTCGGATGACATCATTGGAGCCTGAAAGAACTGCGAGAAGTAGTTCGTTTCTTTTTCTTGTAAATGAAGTTAGGCGAAAATCTGAACCTTTAGAGCACATGATTGACTTTCTAGCGTTAGTGGTTGGAAAGTTATAGCCTAAAAACAACAAAATAATTAGCTAACCCCCAGAACAGGGTTTCCCAGCCTTTCTCTGACCATATAGCCCTTCAGCATTTCGACAGATGAGGATGTATCACTAAAATTTCTTATCACAAAAAGGCTGAGTAAAACAACAAAATTCCAATGAATTTTTAATAGAACTTTTATATTTCAGAATATTGGAAATAATAGTGTGTATGTATAAATATTTTTTATATAAAGATATTTTTCCCTTCTATGGCTGACCTTAAATGTACACTTTCCAAAGTACGTAAGAGTGAGCGATTTGATCTGTCAACTTGCAACTTGCCACCGTTGATGCATCATCAGTGGTGCACGAGGCGGGGGTCGGAGGGGGCTTGAAAAATTCAAGGCAAACTCGTTGTTTTAGGGCAAGCTCAAGTTGCTCAAAAATCCTGAAAGATAAAAAATATTTCAATGGAGTGAAAAATTTCAGGGCAAATTCTGGTTTTCAGGACAAGCGCAGGTTGTTCAAAAATCCTGAATGTGAAGCTATATTCAATACAGTGAAAATTTTCAGGGCAAACTCTGTTTTAAAATACAGTGAAAATTTTCATGACAAACTATGTTTCAGGGCAAGCGCAAGTTCCTACAAAATCCTGAAAGATAAAAAATATTTCAGTGCAGTGAAAAATTTCAGGGCAAACTCTGTTTTTCAGGGCAAGCGCAAGCTGTTCAAAATTCTGAATGATTAAAATTGAAAATATATATTTAACACAGTGAATTCAGGGTACACTGTTTTTCAGGGCAAGTACAAGTTGCTCAAAAGTTCTAAAAGATAAAAAATATTTCAACACAGTGGAAAGTTTCAGGGCAACTCTGTTTTTCAGGGCAAGAAAGTTGTTCAAAAATCTGAATGATGAAAAATCAGTGACGGGCCGTCAGGGGAAGCAAGGAAGGGAGTTCTTCTACCATAATCATGAAATGTGCACAACGAATTAGGGGTCCAAATTAACAAATTGAATACAAATTTTGTCCTTTCATGATGAAAAGGTGCAATGATTGCATGATTCTAATCATTCTCATAGTCACTACACCTGAATTTGCGTATATCTTCTTCAAGTCAGGGGAAGTCACGAAGGGAGGCAGCGACTGCTTGTGCTGCACTCACCGGGTGGCTTTCGCATTGAGCAGTTTGTCTCAAACTGCGGTGGCGAGCGGTTGCCGTGCAATCACCTTTATGTCAGCTCTGTAACCTTCATGTCAGTAAAAGTGTAATGTTTGTATACACTTTTAATATATGTACTCCTTCCACTATATGATCTCGCATTCCATAAACTGGCACTTACTTGACGTTGTGCATAATATACCAAATATGCAGCGTTATGCCACATCAGTAGCTGGTCAGACATGAAGCTACGGTGGTAAGGCGGTGAAGGGAGGCAGCCAATATCTGTGCCTCAATGGAAACGTTTCATTGTTACGGCATAGTTAGGCAATTCTATCCTGCTGATATGGCATCACTGGCTTGACCGACAAGCCGCGTTTGGGTAGAATGTTGCCACTTGGAATAAAAAAATTTTCAATTTGGTATATTTTCAAAGTGCTTGGTCTATAATAATTTGATTTGGTATATATGAAAAATTTGGTATATATTTGGTATATTTTTGTCAAAGGGTTTAGTTGAGATTTTAAACCAGTTTATTTGGTTTATGACAAAGCGAAAACAGAGAAACCGGTTGTGGTGTTGAAGCTATGTAAAAAAGTTGAGCGATTTGGCTTAACATGGGAGGAAGCATGTGCACTTTGAGTAAGTGGAAAGCGAGATTGTAAGAGCTGAGATGTTCTGGAAAGCTGAACTTAGCTGTAGGTATGCGCTTTTAGACAGATAATGCATTCAAATGTGGGAAACCTGCGTAGGAGAGTAGCAGAAGATTTAGCAAAGAGTGCTGATAGAGCTGGATTGACTTGCAAAGCAGTATTCTGCTGGTGCTGCATATCCCTTCTGCTAACTGTGCAAAAAGATAATTGCCAGCTATTATATAGCATAATAATATTCTGGACCACAAAACAAATGAAAATGCACTGTGTTGGAAGGGTGAATTTTCTAGTGGTTAATCAATCTGTCACTGCTAAATTAAGGAAGTAGAAATTGAGCTTACAGCATCTCTGTGATGGCACTACACAACGCAACTGTTGATCATCTACGTGAAACAATAAAAACGCATAAAAAAATAGCATTGAATTATATGTCTTTGTTATAGATATAAATTTGGTGTATATTTGGTATATTTTTTTATTAGATTTGGTATATTCTTTGTAAGAAGAGTTGGCAATACTGGTTGGGAAAACTTGCTATGAAAATGTGTGGACTACAACAGGATTTTGTGACGTCAAAAATCTACCAAGAAGCCTCAGCAGACATGCCAGGTCAAAAAATCACTTTCAAAACCAAAAATGCTTTAAACAACTTTGGAAGTGGAATGATATACTTTGACTCTGAACGGACAGCGGAGACTAAATATCAGCGTTCACAATGCTAAGGTAAGGGAAAACCGAGAGATTTTGAAAGAGATAATTAATGTAAATTGCTTGCTAGCCAAACAGCAATTAGCATTTTGTAGTAACAATGAGAGTTCGATTTCCTCTAATCGTGGCAACTATGTAGAACTTTTACATACTCTTGCTGCGAAAGATGAAAGATTAGCTAGACATTTAGAGACAGCTACTGTGTTTTCTGGCTTCTCAAACATAATTCAGAACGATTTAATTGCAGCCATGGGCGCAATTTTGTTGTAAGATGTGGGGGGACAGCTTGGTGTGAAACCAATATAGTCATTGGGTCTATCCAGAAATGACGTTTTATATCTACAGATTCCCAATCTTATTTCTAGATGTGTTTTGAGAGAAATACCAATCACGCTTTGTCCTTGCAGATGATTTACATATTAATATACTTAAATTTGTTCCTGGACATGGTACTGTAGTTCATCTTGTTTCCATTATTATCGCATTCGGATGTAAACAAGCACAGCAATATAGTAGAACACATCAGTTGGTTTTATCAGAGCTGTCAGTTGGACCGCACAAAATACTGAATCGCACTGGTCGCACGTGCATATCACTCTTAAAGTACTGTAGATCACTTCAGTTTTCATGCATTTTATGTGTGGGTTACAGCGCGATTTGATGTCTTGTTCAAGTCGCTTAACGTTACAAAGACGATAAATATTTTTCTTGCACATTTCCGTTTATTTACAAAGCTACAAATCTTTTAATGCTACTGGGCATCATGCATGCAGTCCCACCCCTACCAAAATCTCCATTGATATCCACTTACCAGCAGCAAAATCATTTGGCGTAAAATTAGCGTAGCCTACTTCAAAAAATGATTTCAATATATTTTCACTGTTGGTGGGTGGAGGACGTATCCTTTCAATCTCCCCTTGTTGGCCCCTACCTACGTATCGACTGTTGCAACCTCTCTGATGGCGTTGCGTTGATTGTATGATTCACCACGAACGGGATGTGCGTGAAGAACAACACCATTATGTTTGTATATGTAGCGCGAGCAAGCAATAGTTGCGGCGCATGATCTTTATTGTTGCTTGCTGCCACGGTGCGAAGCTTTGCGCACATGTCGCTCGGGATTTCCGATCGCAACACTACATAGAGTTGTAAAAGGGCTCATTTTGAAGCCTGGACCGGCCCGAGACCGAAATCACAAGCTCGAGCCCGACAATTATTTTTGAAGCCCGATTTAGGCGTGAAAGCCAAAGTTTCCGAGCGAGTTGAGATATGCGCAACTGCGGAGTAACAAAAAACGCTGTGTGCAGTTGCAGGTTCACGGTTTATCACACCGAAAATAGCAACCACCTTGACCAACACATTGGCATCATCTGACACAAACGAAGCATGCAAGTCAAAGATAATACTGGGGAATGTAATGCTTCTCAAGAAAAAAAGAAACAATCATGAAACCATCTACGAAGAAACTTTCTAGGATAGCTCTATAGATATGAAAAGCCGGCTTGTAGGCTTCTCAAAACAAGCCAAGAATCGCGTAAGTGATTAATCTTTTCGACGCAACGCCATCACGTGCTAATTTACTCACCGCTGTCGCCTTCTCAGAAACAGTGTGAGAGTAATCCCAGCGGAGAATAAAAGAACGCAGCTGTGTTTGCAAACAGAACTAGCTGAAGAAAAATGACAATCACTTCACTCACAGAAATTACAGCAGTGAGCACAACAAATCTACGTCACGAAAGAAAAAAGTCGTTACTCTTAATGTTATAAAAAAGTTTTTTATGTAGGCCCGAAATTGGCCCGAAATATTTTGACAAACTTTAGCCCGAGCCCGGTCCGACACGAAAAGCCCGGACAGGTCAAAAGTTTCTGTAAACAAATGTGATGTATCTGTAAAGCAAATGTTTCGCACTTGGATGAAAACATTGCTGCATTGTGGGTTTGGTTAAACTCAAGCAAATCAGATGACTTACGAACAAATGCATTTAGCACAAACACAAAGTGTAAGAGTCAACGAAAAAATATCTTTTGGATTTGTTGGACACCATTGTTGCGACATTACAATAAATTAGGATAAATGTAGGCCCATCCTTATTTCCGATAAATGTATCCTTATTTTATCCTTATATCCGAGTCAGTTCCCTACGTTTGAGCTATAGGTCATTATTCAGTTAGATAAATATTGTAGACTACTTCTCCAACGTTTTGATTGAAATCCTATTCACTAATGGTTGAAAATAGTCTTTTGCTAAACTCCCCATCACAAAACTAAAGTCTCCACAATAGTGCTGCTTTTTGTCTTCGACAAAAGCTTCGCAGCGATTTGCCTGAAAATCTAACTTTCTAACATTATATACATAAGCATCATTAAATTATACGCTGTCTATTTCGGAATACGTGACAATCAGCGTTACAGCAAAGCCAGTTACATTTCTGCACTTAACAAATCATGGCTGTACTATGGTCTCTCACATGTGCAGCGGTAATACTCTCACTGTTACAAGAAAATAACCTTTCTGACAGTATGCCACACAGGGGAAAATGTCGGACAGGAGCAGTTAACCATATTTCACGGTCTCTACAAACTTGAAAAATGCTAAAAATTAATTTATCAAAACTAAAATGCATAAACTAACAGAATCAGCGATACCACACCAAACTCTGTTTCAACATCAACTTGACTATGTATGGCCTACCACCTAACATGAAAATCTCTTCATACAAAACGTGACAAATATCACTTTTATTTTTGAAACCTCTCCAAATACAAACCCTAAAGAGAAAACGTGGGGAGGACATGGCACATTATGTCCCCCCCGTCTCAAAAATGGGGGGACACGTCCCCCGTGTCCCCCACCAAATTGCGCCCATGATTGCAGCATAGGTGATGTGGTTAGATATGACATAAAGGAGATAAGTACAGCCCCATTTGTTGCTGCAGAAGTAGACGAGTCAACGGATGTCACAAAAAAGCTCAGATCTCTGTCATGTGGTTAAAAGCGAGGTGGTTTGTGAAGTGAAGGAAGCGTCCTTGGGATTTGATGATGTAATGACAGACGAGCCGCTGCTATATTTTTTTAGTGTCCTTTCTGTTTCCATTTATTCACGTTTGCTTATTTTGCATGGCGAACAGCCAGCACTATTTAGTCAGTTTGTGAAGTAAATTGGTTAGTGTTGTTGCGCACCAGTGCGCGGTGTTAACCTGCCGCGCTGTGTGCAGACGTGTCGACGACATAGTTGCTTCATTCAAGCTTCCACATGTGGATGTGCGTTTGGGGACGAATGAAGCACCCGAGTATGCTGTCCGTGTGATGCTGCCATCTTCTAGTAACAAAGTGGAGGACCCTTAAAGATACGCATACGGAAGAATATAGTCGCGCAAATGTGCACCTCATTGCATCTGATCGCTTGTTGTGGCTGCATCGTATCCTTGTAGCGAGTCCGTCGCTTTTTGTGCTTCGTATCGAACGTGTTTTGTGCTTTCTTCGCCAGTGCGTTGAACCTCCGGTTCGATTTGATTTTAGGTGGGGAAGGATGAAGTGAATTGATGCGCGTTGTTGCGCACTAGTGATCTGCAGTACTGCGCGCAGTCGTGCTTTTACTTTGCATATTTCATTGAAGTTCTCCGCAGCTGCCGATCACACTGATGGTCTCCATTCTTGATTGGATCACTGCATGCATTCTGAACATATGCATATATGTTGTAAGACTGTTTCAGCTTTTCAGTAAAGCCATTAAACAAGTAGTGACAAGCCACTTCAGTTTGGTCCTCCTACCAACATGCTACTTTTTTTTCAAATCTAGAATTGTCATTGTACCTATATGTGTGTAACAAATTATTATGTGGGATAGAAAACACATGCAATAGTCATTCTGCAAGCGCCAGTTGAGTGGTGAATTTATGCTACTCCATTCAATGCATACACTCGCAAATTTGGCTTTGAAAGATACAGTGCCTCCGCAGCCGCGAACCTCACCGCACGTCACTGTAAAAATGTATATTCAATACAGCGAATTCAGGGCAAGCGCAAGTTGCTTAAAAATCCTGAATGCAAAAAGTATATTGAATACAGTGAAAATTTTCAGGGCAAACTCTGCTTTTCAGGGTGAGAGCAGAGTTGCTCAAAAATCTTGAATGGCAAGAAATACATTCAATACAGTGAAAATTTTGAGGGAAAACTCTATTTTTCAAGGCAAGCGCAAGTTGCTCAAAAATCCTGAACAGTGAAAATACTTTTAATACAGTATATTCAGTGTATATTCACTTGGGGTGATCCGTATAATTGTGGCTAGTGTAGTGTGTAATCTGGACTAAAGTCGTGACTGGTTATGATGACTTTGATCTGGACCAAGTCCTCGTTTTTTTTAATGCCAGGTTTTTCGTGTTTTTTAGAACTCTTCTGTTATCTGTTGCAGCATTGATCTTAACATTAAATTTTAGCTGACTGGCTGAGATGGGGAAATTTTGAAGTTAGCTTCGTGAATGCAATATGTAATTTGGACTAAACCTGGTGGCGATTTGTGTAATATGGACCGGTGTTACAAATGACAATACTTGTATAAAGTACTTGGACAGTGTTTTATAGGCTACATTTATAGGAATATCGTACAGCACTGTACATGGTACAATCACAGTATACGAATACCATACAATACGTATAGGCACATTGGCACATGCATTTTGAGTGGGTGTTTCATTTCCAGAGGTGCAGTCTTTAGTAGAAGCTGACCGCACGGATGTGCAGATTTTTTGGCTCCTTTGAGTGCGCAGTGCGCGTCTTTCAGTGCCTTTCTCAAGCGCACTGCAACGATAACACAGGCAGGTGCAGGGACAGTGAGTCAGACCCTTCGATCCGGAACCGTCGCTTTTAACCTTTGCCTTGCGCCATTGATGTTGCGTATATATTTGCATCAGTAAAGGCAATTACCGTAAGGTTTCTTGTCTGGGAGAACACAATTTGCAAGGAACATCACCCCCTTGAGTTAACAAGCAAGGTAACTACAGAATTTGCCTTTAACAGCACATCTAGGGGATTACATAAGAACGTTATTGCCGAAATGACGTTATAAGCGAATTGAAATGCATGTAAAAGATGCCATCGGGACCGAACAAAACGTAACGTTATAGGCAGGGCTGTGGAGTCGGAGTCGGAAGGATTTTCAACCTGAGGAGTCGGAGTCGTAGAAAATTTTAACGACTCCGACTCCGGGCAGACCTTTTGCTCACCAATTGTGACTTTTTGTGCCACAAACGTGCGTAGGCGTCACACTTGGCAATTTAAGCAGCTTGATGCTTCAACAAGAGATGATTATGGTATTCCCCCAGACAGGCGGCAGCGCACGAACTTTCATACCTTCACTCAGGGGCCATTCCAGATCAGCAGCGTCCCTTGGGCTCATCACGCAACCTACACTTTGTGAATTCAACCGTTCGGGGCTTGTATCACTGAAATTTCTATTTGCTCATTCTGGCTGGCACTATCGTTTCTCCGTGACGTTGGCTACGCAACAATGAATGAGAGTTCTCATGGGTGCTCGTCCATTGTTACGTAACGCACGTCACAGAACAATGATAACGCCAGTTAGTCCTCCACGTCTGAGGCTCATTCATATTAGCCCGAGTTACCAGACAGTTTATCGTTCGTTTGAAATTATTCTCGAATGGGTACTGTCTATTGGATTGGAATTCAAATCCAATGTTCTATGCAAACCCATTGCTTCAAAAA
>Ga0210059_1007601_pt1 | contig 17191 bp, 12 predicted proteins | sample Ectturendosymbi2_FD_188042 | JGI IMG/M metagenome (GOLD analysis project Ga0210059, IMG submission 188042) | Ecteinascidia turbinata endosymbiont from Florida, USA - Sample 2 (SPAdes) (version 2) | ecosystem: Host-associated > Tunicates > Ascidians > Unclassified | place: Key West, Florida...
AGCTCTTGTCATATATGGTAGCGCAAAACACGCAGGAATGAAGAAAGCTGCTTCAATATTTCTCAAATCTCGAAAATTCATAACCGCTTGGTTTGATAACGAATGTGTTGCTACGCCTGTGGTACTGCCAAAGAACATTTTGCAATGCACCTGATCTCGACTTACAGTACAATGTTGGTGAAAAACTAAGAAATAAACATCAATATTCTGATCGCTAAGGGGGGTGCTTGAGCCCCTTCAGCACCCCCCCTGGCTGCGCCTTTGATGAGAAGCACGGACTAAAACGCCACTGTACTGTGGCAAACCCCTAATTGTGTAAATACTTGAGATTCTGTTCGATCGTTTGACTTCGAAGCTAAAAAGCGGAAACAATTTAGGATAGTGCAAAAGATTTCGAGGTCTTGTTTAGTGCGATTTTATTTGTTTGTTGCGAACACATTTACGAAATCTAGTGGAAAGCAAGGGCGGATCCAGCCAGTAAGTTCAGGAGGGGCGATTTCAGTAATACTTGACAGTCAAGTCTAATTACTGGTTCCCTACTTGAAAAGAGATGAAGAATACTTCACAGCATTACTGTGACAAAACAATGGATCACGAAATGGCCTTATATCGCGAATGCTGTTTTCCCAATTGTTCTAAATCATGCTGAAAAATGTCATTTGGGCAAGTTTTGGGGGGGCGATCGCCCCCCTTCCCTGGATCAGCCCCTGGTGGAAAGCGCAGTCGTATTAGGCTGGAACCCGATTTACACACCGCACATATGCACCTTCTGCTGAAAAGGCACTTATAGTAAATCATGGTATCAGTGCTGATGAATTTTCCAGTAGCTATAGCGCGTTGTTGGCGAAACTGACGGGGAACGATCAAAGCGCAAAGGAAAAGTTCTGTTTTTCAAAACGAAGGCTTGACAGACATGTTTTTGATTCTGTTTTTCATTCTCCTCTTGCCTTTCAGATTACTTCAACTTTTCTTTCGTATGAAAAGAAAGACGTTGCATAAAATAAACTATTGTTGGGATCCGATTTGTACCACATAATCATGTATCTTTGGGTTCAGGCATCACCATAACTTACAACACTCACGACGAAAAAGAAGCAACAAGGAAAGGCATAAGAAGCATCTCAGAGATGACACCACACGGTAAAGTGCAGATAGACGTCAATGAATAAAGATCAGATTGGAGAGAGAAGACTTTACAATTAGCTACCTCGAGTTTTCAGCGCAAACCACGCAAACTTGAAATAAATACGAACTAAGTACCACTTTAAAACATTTTGAATTATTGTTACGTTTTCGTATTCCCGTTGTACACTCATTGTTCCAAATGTCAATTTGTTTTATTTTTCGTGTGTGTTTGTTTGCAATGTGTTTGACGTTTCACTGTCTATGGAAAGAAATCCTTTCTCAGCAAAGAATCAGACACTAAGATCTGACAGAGTATAAATTTCAATATACGAAATAGGCATCATCACTTCTTATTCAAATAGAAAATTTGAATAAGCTTTTATTCAAATAGAAAAAGTGTGACTTTTTGTATAACTTTATATTAACTCCGCACCAGTAAGTCTTTGCAGAACGGATTAGGAAGTGCTTTAGGAAACTGTTCAGATTAGGAACTATTCAGACTATACATCCAAGTCTTACGTTCGTGTTCGCAACAAACAAATAAAATCTAAAACTTCTTTCTTGCAACTACGTACATGGCGTTTTGTTTGGGGAGTTAATTTGCAGATAGTGAGAAACATACAGTAGTTTGATGAATTTTATTTGTGATTTGCAAAACGAACCTGGTCATTCTAAATATCTGGTTACTTGCAGAATAAAAAAGAAGCAGTTGGTGATGAAATCACAAGTTTTGTGAAAAATCCAGCAAAAATTAACGGAAAATGTTAAATGCAGAACAAATAAAACACGTTTGGAATAGTTGCAAATTCCAGTTGAATATTTTATGAAAGAGGCGATATACTTGATAAGATATGGAACTTAGATTGGTAACGAACAGCACAGCTTTCGATTTTCTACAGAGCATATCACATATAAATTGCTGCACAAGAGTATCTCAAGCATTACAGATAGGCAATAGAGACACAAACATCTCAAAACGTAATTTCTTTCAAGCATGAACACTTATCAACATGTATGTAAGCGAATAATTTGCATGTCGTAAATTTCAGAAAATTGAAAAACGCGATTTTCTTATAGGCTAGCGCAAGAAAGCGTTTCGGCACTAAGCAAATCTTTGTATACAAGCTTGGAGTCACTTAGAACAGAAAATGAACACAGACCAAAGCGATATTGAATTTTCTTGGCATGTTGATTATACACATTAAAAAGATAGCGTAGTAATTGCCAGCAGCAGGCCCGTTGCCGTGAAGAGGCGTTTGGAGAAAATGCCCAAAATTTTTTGTGCCCAGAAATTTTTAAGCATACAATAAAAACAAAATCTTGCCCCACTAAAAATGTATTTTGTCCCCAAAACCTCAAAAATTTGGCTACGGGCCTGATTGGCAGACATGCAATTTCTCCCGTCTGAAAAAACGCCCAAAGATGACGCCTTTCAGCTATACTAGATTTTCATCGACGCTTGCACCTGAACGGCTATTACAATATTTCTGTAGCTGGGCAAATGGCAGTTGCAAGCGTTTGACACCGCCCGTTGAAAAACTTGAGCTGGAAATCGTTCCTGATTATGAGCATCTGATGTATTGTGCCGATAAACAAATTGTTGTTTTCCTATTAAAGGATCGCCATCCTTCAAAAATTAATACGTTGTCACATCCCCATGTTTGGAAAACCAGAACTGAATGAAATAAGGCTATATGATTAATTTTGTGCTTTATGATTTGTAATCACTGTGCTTTTAGAAATTATCGGAAAATATATAAAAATTAAATGCGTCTGTAAAATTTTTAAACACGTTTTCATCATCGACCAAAGAACCTGGTTTGACATAAATCTAGTTGTGCTGGAAAAAGGAGTCATATACCAGCAGCCTGTAGTCACAAATGAAAGTAATACGGATGATAATGGGTGAACGTATGCCAATTCTGCACCCACCCAAAAAACAAGATAATCTAATAAAATGAAAAAAGTCGCTTCTTCAAACGTTTCCAGGAAAAATGAAAACATGATGAATCCAAAGGTCATACTGAAAAACTGAAAGAAGGCTACATATCATCTCCCAATCGATCGTCTCCAAATACACAAACATCCCATGCAGATAACGATTGACTTGTGTTAGCGATCAATCTTTCGAAGAGTGATTCCTTCTGGGCTAAAGATATTAATTCCTGCTTCTTTTTCCCATCCAAACTGTAACAAACACTTTACGGCTTAAGATATTTGCACATGCAAAAGCTTCTGCAGAGTCAACCTGAAATAGCCTGCATCGTTATTGCGTAGAAAAAGTGCATGAGAGCAGTACTTGCACTAATTAAAAATAAAGCAACCGAAGAGCTTTGTTAAGCTTTACAGAATCCAAGTATGACACAAATGACTTTTGCACTCTACAGGGTGATCTGTAGTTTATGCTGAGAAATCATATCTGCACCGTCCTTAGGAACCCTGAGGAGGGTTGATAAGGTTTTAATCTGTGAATAATACGTTACATTGGTCTTATTGGCAATTCCAAGTTAGGGTTTTACTGAAGACGTATTGTGAACATTATCGCCACAGATATCGAAAGCATATCGTTTCATTCGACATTTCGATTTGATCATTTATCATGTTCAGGTAAAAATAGTAAAAAGACATCAAAGACAAAGGAAAAGTGAGGTGTGGTTTGAAGGCGTTCGTGCCATAGTACGTAATAAAGATGGTTACTTGTTAGAAAAACAATAATGGAACAAATGAACTACCCACGTTGAGATCCGGCTGATGTTCTCAAATTGAAATGGACTCGATTAGACGTTTTTATTGCCGGCGATTCTTTCCAAAATTTTTGTTTGCAGAAAATCAGATCGCTGCGTGGTATTGGCCAACAAGTATCTATATACTTCGGAGCGTTGATCGGATTTGTGTCCACCGCAATTCGGGATACTAAGTTTCAGCGAGTTTGTCCGTAGCAGGTAGATCCTCAGGAGCAATTTCGTTTGAGAGCTTCGTTTGAAAGGCGAAGATAATTCCGTTTTCATTCATACGAAAAACGTTTTTTTTTTCAACTTGTTGCTTTTACGGGTAAATCGAAACTGAATTGGAATCATCGACTAGCGATGTACAAGTCTGTATTTCGTGACGAATTCATAAGCAATTTCTGCTATGGCCGTTTTAAAGACCAGAGAGTCGTGCAAGGTCAAATAGAACGTAAACTCGCAAATACACCGCGGCACTCGGGCTATAGTGTCCTTGCCAATGTGTCAAACTTGAATCGCACTGCTATTGACCCTGATTTGAGCTTCCCCATTTGAACGTTTGAAATAAGTTTGAAGTTAAACTTTATCCCCCACAGAAACATGTATAGGCTACACTTTTCCTGTCACTAAGTTCAAATCGTACTGGGGGTCTCTGACATCGTGCAAATTTGACTTGACACCTGGTTATCATTTCGACAACAGATTTCGTTTGACACCAGATTATATATCGAAATTATTTACTCTTCCTAAACTATTCGCTATTAGAAAAAAAATAGGTTAAAGGGCATTTGCAGGCAACGCAGACTTCTGCACTCGTGACCTTGTGTCAGCAGCGTGTCGAGTGAATCTTGACCATCCATTTTAATAATTCAGTTTTTGTGGATCGTGTCGAGATACAATCGTGTCGAGAAGGTATGCGGCTGGGATGGCGGACACCGAGGTGGATAGTTTGAAACTTGCTAATCTACGCAAGTCTTGGGAATGCACATGAAGTACGCAAGAAACATTTCGTTTTTTGTTATGTAGCTATTATATGTACAAGTACTGGGGGGACAGTAAGTTTAGGAGGGGCGATTTCAAAAACAGATACGGGCTTGTGTGAGCCGTTGTGATCAATCCTCCTGAACTGCCAATGAATGACAAAGCTCGAAATGATGCACATTTTGCAAGCACAGGTGTGCAGTGGTATTAGCGCACACCCAGGGTTGTCACATCAAACAACGAAACGGAAAACTATCGTTCCGTGCGCACATCAAACAGTCAGCTAAAACAAGCAAGTTGAAATAGGACAGTTTTGAAATTTGGCTCAGAAAATCAATTAAACGTCCATAATTATCTTTCAACAGGGAAACCGGAAAAGCGAAGAATGACGGGCATTGCCCCCTGACCATACAAATAAAGAGCAACGGGGGTAGTGGTGCCTTTTTGATAGCAATATCATAAGTAATTTCATGGCTTATCAAGAACGCTTTGAAACAAAGTTATTGCAGCCATTCGCGCACCCAGAAAATTCAGAATGGTTTTCTAGAAATTTCTGGTATTATTTTTGAGTTAACATCATTTCTGAAACAAATCCAAGCATAATTGGTAACGCTTTTTGTTTTTCATACGTTTAAATTGCCCGCAACTTTTCTTCTGCCCCCACTGCCTTACCGCAGCTCCGGCGTCCCCGTCTTTTAATCCTTTTTTGTGACTTTCCCTTGATCGCACGATCTAGAATAAGTCACGTCACTATCACTTCATTTTGGTGTGCGCTGCACACCTACAGCATATGCCCCTGGCATTGAAAAATCTGGGGATTACTGGCATTTGAAATACGTAAAAACTAGTATTGGCCAAAAAACAAGTTTTGAAAAATCACATCCATGCAGCTTGTGTTAGCATCCTTACAATAGGAAAAATCTTCTAGCTACACAGCATTTAAATTTTTTAATTTCACTCTTTGGATGCCACCTGTCTTGGATGCCCCCCTGTCTTGGATGCCCCCCTGTCTTGGATGCTCCCCTGTCTTGGATGCTCCCCTGTCTTGGATGCTCGGGGCCGTCGCCCCATTCGCCCCCCCCCTCTGCATGCCACTGCTTCTGTGACATCATATTCCTTTTTGGAACGACTTGCAAAAGTAATACTGTACGGCAGTAACATTTTACAATATTTCCACACTTTGCAATATAAATAAAAAATAAAACACAAATATATAATTTTTCGAAAAGCTCAAAGAGCCGCATGCAAAGGTTCGAAGAGCAGCATGCGGCTCGCGAGCCGCAGTTTGGCCACCTCTGGTATATACCAATGGTTCCTAATCGGGGCGGCGAGCCATCCCAGGGGGCGTGAATAAATTTCTAGGGGGCGCGAGCCCTTACGCCACTGCAACATGGAAAGTTTGATCAATAAATTTACCAATAAAAACATTTGTCTGTACAGTTTATTTAACGTCAGGTGTGCTTGAAACAAATGACAATCACTTCAAAACAACTTCTATGCACTAAACAGCAACCACAGCAGGACTAGCTTTAGCACGCCAATATTATCGTGTTCGCGACTTTGTGCAGTAGGCGTGATGCGCGAGTAGATAGTCATACTCATGCCAAAGACCGATTATTAGAAAAAAGTTACAAGTAAAATTCAAATATATTTGCATTGAACAAAAACAAAAATATTTACATTCAGTAGTGATTACAAAAACTGGCACCAAGTCAGAATTGTAGAGTAATCAATAGATGTAGGCCTACTCACTGCAACATCGGAATATAAATTTGTATTCTTGTATCGCTTCCGAATCACAATTTTTCAAAGGTGTTTTTATTTAAAACAAATAATTATCATCACGGGGTGCCCCCTTAGAGTGAGAGGCCCGGATCAATTACCCCGCTTCCCCCTCTTGATCCGGCCCTGAGTGCGGGTGCATTTACAAACCATCGTGAGTCGCCCCTGGACACGGAAGGGCGCAACCTTGCAAAATTTCAAATGAATAGTCACCTTGGAAAACTTCAGGTCTCCCGCAAAAAAGTGAAAGGCAGATCATAAAAAGTGATACACAAAAAGTCCAAACAGCTTCACTTTAACATGGCGTAAAATCAATGTGATCTCAAATTAATGTAGTCTCAAATGAATGTGGCCTCATATGAATGTGGTCTCAAATGAAGTGGTCTCAAATGAAGTGGTCTCAAATGAATGTGGTCTCAAATGGATGTGGTATCAAATGAACGTGGTCTCAAATGACTGTGGTCTCAAATGATTGTGGTCTCAAATGAATGTGGTCTCCATTGACTGTGGTCTCAATTGACTGTGGTCTCAAATTAATGTGATCTCAAATGAAAAAGTCTCAAATGAATATGGTCTTAGATGAACAGGTCTCAAATGAACGTGGTATCAAATGAATAGGTCTCAAATGAATGTGGTCTCAAATGTCGTGGTCTCAAATAAACGTGGTCTCAAATGAATGGTCTCAAATGAATTGGTCTCAATAGTCATGGAACACACGGCAACACTTAGCATGGTGCGCAAAGGGAGTAACGTAATTGTATCTGACGATCAGTCAGGTTTGGATTGTCGCTCAGGCCCTATGCGCCATCGAAGTCGGGTTTCAAGTATGACTTTTTTGTCAACAATCAGTACGTAAGGTTGTTCCTTTATAAACTTAAAACATGCCTCAAACAATTTTTCCTGCAACTCCCAGCTTCACACACACCCTTACGCAAGGGCCAGCCGGACAATTGCCCAGCTCGAAATTTTCAAAAACATGTTTAGATGATAGCTACAAAAGTTAAATCATTTTTCCCCACCCCCGAAAATACCAGCTGGTTGCGGTCCTGCTCTTATGGACGCAACTGATCTCCTGGAGAAATCATAGCGTGATGACTTTCATACTAACCTCAGAAGCTCGAGATCGAAAATCGACATGTAGCAACCACTCGTGGCCACGTCCCCACGGAATTACTTGAGAATTTTTCATGATAACCTTGACAGCTTGGTCTGGTGCAGGACGTCTCTCCCAAGTAGGGTTATTTCTCTGCAAATAGAAGCCTTGCACATCGCACAGTATTGTCTCGAACACCTGGCAGTGCTTCTGTTGAACAAATATTGAGATTTCCACGTCAGAGATTTCGTTCTCTCCGTTTTGTCTCAGTTTGCTGAAAGTTTCTCGGGACAGCGAAAGTCGTTGGCAATCGTGTTCGCTCCATGTCCTTCTTGTGCCACGCATGTAAGCGTAGGAGATGCAAGGTGGAGAGTTGCCTAAACATACTGTACATGTTATGTACGGCAGGTATATCACGTTTGAGAGCACCATGGTGCTCTTGTTTGAGTTCACAAGCGGGTTCATGTTAGTGACACCACAAAATGAATTGTCCGTCAATAGATTGAGATTAAGCAAGGTAGTAGCCTACACACATTGAAATATATATTTGGCATTCTCATTCACAAATACTTTTTGGAAAGAGCTCAATATTTTATAGAGAAGTTGAAAATGATGAGCATTTGAATTTAATTTTTAATATTTTTCGACACAAAAGTCTACAGCATAAAGCTATTTCTAGAAGAATGCTGGTACAAGCCAGTCATTGCAAAATGGAATCGAAAGATTGATTTGAGCTTTAATGAAATGAAGTAGGCTATGGCTAGCCTACAGTGAAAAAAAACAAGTTTTGAAAATGCTGATTCCAGTACCAAATTTTAGGAAGAGCAATTAAAAACCCCTGCAGCATTTTGAGACATTTTGATCTGTTTACAGAGAAATCGAGTGCAAGTCACAAGAAGGCGAAAAACACGTTTAGGAACCACACAAAATCTGTTTATTCGGAAAACTGCAACTTCGCCTAACTTTCCTTTTTCTGTTTACATCAAACCATATCAGTTTATCCTTTTATCTCTTGCTTATTAATCACAAAATAAACGATACCTGCAGAAAAGCGTTTCATTTTGGGATTGTAGCTTGAAAGAAGAGCACTGGAGGTGTTGTCCTTTAGAGTGGAAACCACCATCGGAAGTTGTTCAGCAACCTTTGCAGCGGATATTTCAATTTCGGATTGCTTCATCTTGAATACTATTTGAAGAAGTTGCTCGCGAACTTTGCTCATTGCCGGACGTATTGTTGGATCTTGAGCCCAGCACTGGGTCATAATCGATTCTAAAGCTTCGCACAAGGATGAACCTGGCTTATCTTTCAACAGCTGGATTGCTGCTGTGTCGGGCCTCTTCCCTGCACTCACTGCATTCAAGTATTCTGTTCTACTAGGAAAAAACTGATCTGGTGCTTCACGACTCAGTAAGCCATGTATAATTAATCCAAAGCTGTAGGTGTCTTGCTGCTTAGTTGGCCGTATGGGCTTCTTCATTAGACGTTCTGGTGCTAAGTACAGCGAAGCAGTTTGAGAATCCTCCTCAGATATCACGGAGGAACTTACAGTATAACCTGAGCGCTTCATACTTGTAACCACTCCGAAGTTACCGATTTTACAATGCAGATCTTTATCCAAGAGCACTTTGCTTGGGCGCAAGTTGCCATGGATCCACGAGCGTTTGCCCCCAAATGTTTGGTGCAAATAAACCATACCATCTGCGATTTCATAACAAAATCTCATGATCAAGGATGGGTGAAGTTCGATTGCATCGCAAAAGATGATATAAGCTAAGTTTCCACCGGGCATGTATTCCATTATTAATGCCATGGCATTCATCCACTTTGTCCAACCGTAGGTGTGAACTATTCTGTTGCTGTCACTGTGCTGAAGTATTTTGCTCTCATTCATGATTCTGGAAAACATACAGGAGTCATTGTACCGAAAGTATTGCAAATCGTGTAACTTAGCCTTTATCCAGAAACAGGGTGCTTGATCTAAAAAAGGCATTTTTTCCAGACTTAGTGCATTATAAAGTTGGTCGCCAATCGATACCTAAACTTTTAAAAAATAATGTTTTCTTGAGAAAGTGTTGTTGAAAACAAAGTCAGGGGCGGCTCGTCTAGACGGGCTGCCGGGCTGCAGCCCTCATTGAAAAAATGTAAGGCAAAAGATTCTGCCAAACGGCCAAACTCGCCTTAAGTTTGGATATAGTTACGAAATTTCACAACACAATCATTTTCGGTACTTCCGACATCATTTTGGCTCAGCGTTTCCTAGGAATCCAACAAAACCAATGTTTCGCTCTTTTCCAACGACGCCGCTTATGCGATGACGTTTTCAGCACACTTGCTGATGAATTTGTCGATTTCGGGGCTGTCTTCGGCACAGCCCTAAAGGAAAGAAACCAAACAATTGGCCACAAGAAACACGGTGGTATATATCCGCCTATCGCAAAACGTTTTTGTTATTTAGCGATGAATTTTTAAAGAAAAACAGAGGAAATATGATCTTGACTGTTTTTTACTACCTAATTTTCATGGAGATTGAATTTTATAATTAAGTTTAAACAATGATTTTAGTAGTACTTTGGCGATATTGGCGGCATTGGATTCAAATCTGGTTGCCAATCTCGGGCTGCGAAAATACAGCCCTTCGTTGATCTGCACTTGTACAGCTTGCAACAGTAGGCTGAGCTGATGAGCTGTCTAGGGTTGGCGTTTGAAGATGTACGGCAGTAGTTGGTGGATATCATTCTTGGACAACAAAAGGTGTGACTGATTTAAAACATTGAAATGTGAAAATTTTGAAGCATGAGAAATCTGGTAAGCCTGTAAGCATTCAAGTAGACCTTTAATTTTATGGTAAGGCGAATATTGTAGCTGTAATTGATTCAGGATACAAACTTTTACTGGAAAAGCATAACAATCCAGTTAAAAATACCAGACATTTTGTGTAAAATCATAAACTGTTTGAAATTTTTTGGAAAATTTAAAGTTCATTTGAAAGAACATGATAGTACCAGCTCAAAGAAAGTGGCTCTAGCCTAGGTCTTCTGCCATCACACGGTTTGAATAAAATGCTAAGCTTTGTCCTGCAATGACGCCTTATTAGTCAATTGGAATGTTCCAAGTTTTGTATGTGCGTGGTGCTGGGTTCGACTCTCGCCTTTGCAGATTTGGTGGCAGTGGTTATGCGTCATACTTTTGATGGAACCGGGTTAATTCTTTTGTGTTCGTGTTTACGCTTTAGGGTTTGGTTTCATTAAACAGAAGTGAATGTTTTCTAAGTATCAATAAGGACAACTGAAAATTACCAGTTTGATAAGATTAGGACTGCTGGGGTGACTGGATATGCCACTAATTATAAAAACAGCCACGGCGACAATCCTATATGTTCAACCAGAAATGAAATTTCGCAGCCCTCCCGGCCATTTTCACCACGAGCCGCCACTGAACAAAGTCATTAATTTTCAAAAGTTTAGCATTTATACATCAAAACAAATAGATGAAGATATCAAATTTAAATAAGTATCTGAATATTTGATATTTTGTTAAACTCTGCTTGGCTGCAATTCCTTGATGATGCTCAAAAATTTTTAATAATTAACTTCGCAAACGGTCTCCACCACATCGTGGTGTTCTGGAAACTTTTCAAACATTAACTAGTTGTGTCGGTCTGAATGCAATGTGGTGACATACGTACTGTTTTCCCAGTGCATCCTTATATCGTTCGCCCTCGTAAGCTTCGAAACATTTCAAAGCAACATCTCCAATTTTTTCGACAAAACCCAATCGGACTTGTCCAAATGACCCTTCACCTAAGTAGCCAGCTTCTCCGGTGAGGCAATGAATTTCTTCTGCGCTGAACATTCGTGCCTGAACAGAAATTTTATAGTTTTTCAAATCTGTTACGCTGAAATCAAACCTAGAATTCGTTAAAATCTAATCAAAATCAAAGTTTATCATCTGAACGATAGTATCCGCTATAATTACTACTTTAATGATAATTTTAAGTGAATGCTTATTACTTTTCTTATATTTTCGTACCTCAACTTACGCCAACATTTGCCTGAAACAGTTTATTACGGCATAGATGTAGAAGTAGGCAGTTTTTTTGTGGGTATAAAAGATATTTATCCCGAATTTTCCCAAAAATTTTTTTGCGACAAACGTTCTCCCTGAAAATTTTCTCTAGCTGTTGGTACATTATATTTTCCACTATTTCCACTATTACGTCGCTACAGACTTGAAAATAGAAAATGTGGTACCTTAAATTTGGTTCTTAATAACTTAACTGAAAAAAGGTACGCTGGGATGTGCAAGAACATTGTCAGATATCAGCTAGATCATTATTCTTGAGCATCTGCCTTACAGTTCTCAGGTTTGGCGTTCCATTCATATTCCAGGTGTTGCTGTCAGCAAGCAACCTCACACCTTGCTGAGGTAGACCTAAAGTTGCGTCCTTATATAAAGACATATATGCGATATATGTGGCATTTATCACACATGGGTGTCGAAAGGATCCTTTGCAGGGAGAGGGGGCAATATTGGATTTTTCCACGTAGTGACCGAAAGCATTTTTCCAGGGGCGCCAAAAGTGGCGAAATTTCATTTTACCAACAACTCGAAACTAAGATAAAATATTTTTTCTACTCAACAGTTTTAACAGGAAAATATTGAATTTCACAATCCGGAGGGCCAAGCACCCTTGCACACTCTTCCGACGCCCGTGGTATCATATTATTAATATTATGACCATGCCGTGATTCTCACAACATTGTTGAACTGCACATATACACAACATGCAACAAGGTGTATGACAAAAGGTGTTCATCTAAACACTGCAGTTAAAATTAAAAGCAAAAGGTTTTCTTTGCTTGCCTGGCATGGACTTTAATAATATGAAACAGGTGCCCTGCAGTATACTTTCCCCAGCATATAATTAATAAAGCACATAAATGAAATGCCTTTTTTGCCCAATCTTTCAAGTGACCCATCAACTCTCACAAACCGAAATACGAAGTTACAAAAAGCAGTTTATTGGTTTGATATATATTGAATGTGTTTCTATTACGTAATAAACTTTTATTTATACACTTGATAACAAAAGCATAATATCAATAATAGCCTAGTGTTAAAAAATATCGAAGCTTCTTTGCCCAAATGTTTTGAGATTTTGCTCAAATTATTGACAAATCATAACCTTTGTGGTGCGTTTGCACGTCAAGTGCCCCCCAGCTTCCACACCACGGTATTATGATATATGAAGCAGGTACTTACGGAAATCATTTTAGACTGAAAAAAGACGCATGGATATCCTATATTTCCGCAATGTAAATCCGAAACCTTATATAGCATTTAAAGTTAAGTGAAACTTGTTATGAAGAAAATACTGCAAGTGGCACGTGGTAAGGTAAAAAGCAACGAAGACTAATTTGACAAATCTTATAAAAAAAAACATCGCACACAATAAACGCTATCCAACCAAAAAAATGCGCAATTAAATATTTAGTAAAAAAGTGTAGTCAAAAGTTTTTGAACAATTCAAAATTAAGTTTGCTGAAAATTTTCAAAGCGACAAACCTTAGTCATTTTTGTCAGTATCATTTCCGGTTCTTCTTTGCAAGTGACGGCATCGTTCATCATTGAAAGAAATTCATTTTTGGAGATTGTTTTTTCTTCGTAGGTCATCAATTCAACATTGTCGAATTTTCCAACAATTTCACCAGTTTTCGTGGAATACTCTAACAAAGCTTGATTTAGCAGTTTCAGGAAATCATTGGGCAATAGCGAATGAAATCTTTGCTTTGCTTCCTTATTCTCAGCTACAACAGTAACTTCAATGCTACCACGTTCAAACAAGCGAGCAATCAAACCATTAGCTTTGGGATCTTGAAATATTTTGTAAAAACAGTATTTTGCAATTGCAAACGACCCAGGAATTGCAATTTTGGTTGCAGCCTCCCCAGTTAGTTTTAATCGGAATGAAGATATTTCAAGTAATAGTTCACTCGTTGATGATATAGCAGCAGCCATAACAATCCAGATAACTTTGTACTTATTGTCAAACCAGTAAATAAAAGATAGCTTATAGCTTTTGATCAACAATAAGAAACTGAAAGGATTACACAGTTAAAATGAAAATAACGATTAATTGAATTGAATTTTTTCATTAACTATGTCAGTGAAAACTAATGAAGAGTTCCTATACAGCAATTCTTTGCTGAATAACCCCATCTAGTGCAATACTTCCACAAAGAAAAACGTTTTGATTCTAAGTTTGAAAAACAAACACCTTAAATCATTCCAAGCTCTTTTCGAAATAGACTGAACGGTCTAAACTCGCTTCTCAATTGTTTTCAGCCTCAAAAAGTTGATTACAACCAGCGTGATTAACAACTGGCTGCTTGCACTCAGCGGCTAATCAAACTGAAGAAAGTTTCTGCTTCTTCAAGGTAACTTCTAACTTGCATGAAATAATTAGGATTCAAATGTGTTTTCTCCAACACGATAAAAGTTTTGGAAAATAATGCAGCTTTGAATGCAGGTTATCAATCTGCTTCGAGGCTGGGCATTCAATTTTTTGTCCAATGGCGACTTTTAAAGCAATATATGCACGATGATTAGTTTCAACGGATCGCTTCCAAAGTAGCCTATAGCCAAAAAACACGGCGAAAATCGAGGTTTAGGCATACAAAGATTTTTGCCTACCCATCAACAAACGAACACGGTGAGAAAAATACACGTAAAAACAATTGCTCAGCCACTTAACACGTGCATCTTTGTCCGACCTTTTGCATGTTTGAAGCTGTTGGTTTGTTTTTGAGACGCAGCCGTGAGTCTCCAGCTCCACTAGCAATTATTAACTTCGCCAAAGTGCTGAGCTTAGCAATGTTTAACTTAACATTAAAGCGTAAGCTATTTTGTGTGTTGGTACTCTGTGGACTTCGTGTCTGTTACAAAACCTTAAAATTAAATTAAAATAAAAAAGATTTTAGGACTGATGATGCGTAGTTTGACATGAAATCGATTTCCTTCTTTTATCAAAACTTTCAAGTAAACTGAAAGCTTGAAAAGAACAACACATGGAATGTGTTTAATTTGATTTGACTCGACACTGCAAACCAATGACTCGAAGTGACTCCACAGTTTTTGTGACTCGCCTCTTACTCAACTCGACCGAGTCATGAATCCACTCTGACTCGACTCGAAACAATTTTAGATGACTCTGACTCGAAGGGCTCAGTAGCCAACTCTTGGGCATCTGCCTCACAATTCTGAAATTTGGCGTTCTATTCACAATCCAACTGTTCCGCGAAGAGAACAATTACGAACCTTTGTGACGTTTTAAGGCGCCGCTTGTGTCTCCAGCAACCAGCGCCCGCATGTGGTTTGACTCACGGTTGCGTCCATTCCAGTCGCCACGGGAGAGCTTTGATGGGCTTAGCCCCCCAAACAAAGCTCCAAGCAGCCCGAAGTTGCAACGTGAAGCACTATAAATCAGTGGAGTTTTGGTCAATTTTTGGAATGTCAAGTCCTCCCGCACAAACGCAAAGCATTGAAAACTTTCTGGCGGCGGTTCTGGTTCCGCCACAGTGCTTTCAGATAGCCAGGGTTGCGAACTTGCACTTCGCTCTCATTCTATAGTTGCGTCACCATGGACGGGAATCCAGCATTCACAGTACATGCAACTGCGCATGCTGTTAGACCAGTGAGAAACCTTAACAATAAGCAGTGGCGTATCTATGCAAAATTACGCCCATGGCAAAGTTTAAATGTGCGCCCTTTTCAATATTTTAAATGTTGTATATAGAAACAATTTTTACAAAAGATAAACCATGAAGAAAATAAATGTTTTATAACAGAAAATATGTGAATATTTTTGATTAAAACTTTTCAGCAAAGAAATTTGTCTATATGGACGATAACATATTTCTATGCTCATTTATTTTTATTATAAAGAATATCAAAACATTCAAGTAATACCGTTGTCATCATTTATACGTAGTATTGGCTGACCAAATTGTAAATCTTACAAAACGCTTCACCCAAAATATTGCAATTCCAAAATGCAATTTCTTTAAAATGAAACACATTTAATCTGACGATACAGCAAGTTATTTAATGCAATACATGTATTACTTGTGTTCGAAAGACATATTTCATCGAAACATCCATATATTCAGCCTTTTCTTGTTTAAATATCACAACATGCTAATTCCATGCCTTTATTCGCCCATGATTTCATCAAAGTCAGTGTTCTCTGCTTCGTTCCTTTCTGTAGCCTACACATCAAAGCTAGATCACACAATCTGTCCTGGCTCATGGGACTTAGATGTGTGAAAAAATTAGTTTCTCTCAGCTTGCAGTAGATGCTGTCATCGTCAGCATTATCTGCAAAGCAATTTGGAAAGCCGCTTTCATCACCATATTCAACAACCAATGCCAGGAGGTCTCAGAACGCGATAATTTTAAGTTGCACGACTTGATACTAGCATTGTGCAATTTAGAATCTCCTTGCATATTGCTTGCCATCAACGTGTGGACTGTACGCAGCTCCTAAGTTGTTACACATAGATTTTAGTTTTTGACGATCAGGACCGTAACAAAGACCGTGGACATCGAAACAGAAAGCCAAAGTTGGACAGAAAAAGCTAGCTCTAAGAACGACTAACAAATCTCTTCTTTCATGAGCTAACAGTTTTGCTCTAACTGGTACGGTAACGATAATAACTGCTGATGTTTCGAGGACTAACTCTTAATTCTTCTTTTATCTCCGGACTGGGCATTGTGTTTAGCTTATTATCGGGCAATAGTGGCCATTGAAGAAGTTCCGTAAAGTCGGAATGGGTCGTAGCACTTTAAGTATTTTTTAGCAGCAGTTATTTGCGTATCAGGCAGATCCTTACAGCCACGGTCCTAAACTTGTCTCAACCAGATTCTGACCAATATCCTATTGCCTGAATCGCCGCAGCACAGATTGACTTCGCCTTTCTTACAGTGAGAAGGACGAGATCTTAAAGTTGTGGCAATCAAGCGTTCTTGTTCTGTCACAATGTCTGACCCAGGGGCGCAGCCAGGATTTTTCTAAGGGGGGGGCTGAAGTTATGGAAGCAAAAGCCTTGTAAAGAAAAAATTGCTTGTGATTAGAATAGTCAAGAAAAGCACTTAATTTGTGGAAAAACAATTGACTGTACTCACCACGAAAACTGGGGGTCCTTCCAACTAACCTGCCATCTTGTTTCTTTGATATTGTGAAGTAGGAGATTCATCCCAAAGCTTTTCGTCTGACACTCTTCAGGGGATATCGTCAGAATGAAGTGGAGATACTACCGAACTGGTTTATATACAGAGAAGAAGAGATCTCATTGGTTAAAGCAGTGGCCAATAAGAAAGGGTTTAGGAGATAAGAAAGGCGAGTTGTCATTGGTTGAAGATGTAATTTGGACCTCGTCGAAACGTTGGACCGGTCAACCAATGGAGAGTTCAAGAGGTTTAGGAA
>Ga0210059_1007602_pt1 | contig 17190 bp, 10 predicted proteins | sample Ectturendosymbi2_FD_188042 | JGI IMG/M metagenome (GOLD analysis project Ga0210059, IMG submission 188042) | Ecteinascidia turbinata endosymbiont from Florida, USA - Sample 2 (SPAdes) (version 2) | ecosystem: Host-associated > Tunicates > Ascidians > Unclassified | place: Key West, Florida...
GTGGGGAAAAGATGTAGCCCAAACTTGTGGGTCATCTTTTTTTTCGCCTTTTGGGGCCCATAGTCTTTCCTCCCAATTCGATGCCATTGCTATCATGCCATTAGTCATGTCCAAAGGGAAGCTTGAGCGCATCGCTTTTTCTTTGAGTCGGTTTAAGCTGCTGAGGGCGTCTTCTGCCTTTGATTCAGAAGCTTATGAACCACAAACCACTCTAAACCACTCTTTTCTGAAGCTTATGAACCACTCTAGAGCAACATTTAATAAACTCTGAAGCAACCACATGTTTCTTGAAATGGACCAAAAATTATTTGCACGTGTGCCAAATGGGTCCCTCAACAACTTTAATATGGAGACAAAAACAATTAAAAACAAATGACTCCAATCAATTTGCAATGTGAAATGGACTGTCACGCAAAAGCACATTCCTATGGAAAAAGTGAAGAAGCGCTTTCGGGAAGTATGCCTGCCATGCTCTGCTTTCACAACTTTGCGAGGATTCTGACGGCGCTTATCCACATTTCTGTGACAATGTACCACAAGCGCAAAGCAGCTAAATCTGCTCGCGAAGTGTTTTACAAACAAATCGATTTCGCGTCATTTACGTATAATCATTCCTGTGAAATGTAAGCAATATCTTACAGGTGAAATGATGAAACACTAAAACAAAACCTACTGCAATCAGCAAACTGCAGTTTCAATCACACGCTAAAGGTGCCTTCACACAGAATCCGGTTACGACTTACGAACCGGCCTAAGGACAACGGCAGTCTCACACGTGCTCCGTTGGCCGTATCCGGCTAAATTTTCTCAGTTTCGAAAGGCTTATGGCTTACTTAAAATTGATTTAAGTAAGCCGGATTGCCGTGGTTGTAAATGATGGTGTTCTTGCAGCATGTGTGAAGACTGCCGTTGGCCATGAGCCGGTTCGTAAGCAGAACCGTCGCCAGAAAGTCGTCAATAGGGGGACTTTACGTTCGTGCAGGGGGGCTTGACATTGAAATGTGACAAAAATTCCACTAATTTATTGTGTTTCATATTTCAATTTGGGAGAGCTTGGAGCTTTGTTTGGGGAGGCTAAGCCCACCAAAGCCCCCCAGTGGCGACGAGACTGTCGTGACCGGATTCTGTGTGAAGCCACCTTAAAGGCTTTCATAAATAGAGAAAACACTCGAATAGCAGTTTAAAACACACTCCATGAGCACTACGCTGTTATCGCAGACAAAATGAGAAATTAATTTGCTTTCAACGAATAAAGTTTCTCTATAGCATGTGCAAAATATAGGGGCCACTTTTTGCGTGGATCTTGTAGTTTGTACATGCTTTTTTGTGTGAATTAAAAGTTATCGAAAGCATCTGGAGAATCAAATCATTGTCTGGAACAATATTTCGCTATAGAAAATACCACACCATCATACGATGATGATTCGTCTTCCATAAATCTCGTTACTGATATTTTTTTGTTGCTCTGGCTTCTTTGAAAGACTCACGAGACTAACGCAATACTTTTCACTTTGGGCCTCAACTTTGCCATCGAGATTGAAGAACGTAAATGTGAAAATGTGATCTCATCCAAGTAACTAACATGAGGTTCATGCTAAAATATTACGTTTCATTTTAACGACCGCGCCGGCCTATGCATAGGCCGGTACTCTTTTGGCCACAACTCGCCAGCTGCTGCAGTTAGAGAGATGTTCAAACCCTCTACAGATTCAGCAAGCCTTCTAGTTCCGACAGAAAAAAAAAATTTAGTTTTGGGTTTGGGGTTCTCTTGGGGAGACGCTACAAGTGGGGGTGTTTTGCCGTTTTTATGGCCTACTTTACCCGGCCCTAGGCGCTAATCCAATGGGCCAACATTTTGGCCCAAGTTTTTGTTAGAAACCAGGCTATCCTACAAGTCTTTAGAGCCCTTGATTGGCTTTCTAGCATATCTGGATCCAAAATTATGCCACAAAAAACAAAATGTGGTCAAAATTTTACCCCTACAAACACTAACCTGGGGTGTAAAATACCCCGTGTGTATATGGCCGTAACTCGCCATTACAATAGGCTAGATAGCTGTTCAAGCCCTCTAAAGACTCGTGAAGGCTTGTAGCTTAGACTGGAAAAGAAATTTCAGCTTGAGATCTCGGGTTTTTTGTTGATGTTTACATAATGAAAGGATGTTTATGCATATTTGTTTACATCTGGATGATGACGTCATATCCTGGGAGTCGAACAATCGATCAGATTTTGTGGCTCAAAGTTTTTTTGGATTCAAGGCTACAATACGAGTTTTTAGAGGGTTTGACGGACTTTCTAGCATTTCTGGTTCAAACGTTATGGCAAAATAAGAAGATATTAATTAAGGAAATCCCTTGAAATTACTCAGCCATATCCTCAATGATTTGGGGTCTTCTGGTCCTAACATGGGCACCAGAAACGCTAGGAAATCCATCAAGGGCTCCAAAGTGTAACAAGTGTTACGTGTTAGCTAACAATAGAGTTAAGAATGCGTCTGTAACCCTATGGTTCTGTTTTCAATGCAGTTGCAAAGAGTGTCTGTAACCCTGTGATTCCACTGGCTTCAGTGCCTTGCACTACGTGCTGTTTTGTCTGTTTTTATCGACCAGCGTTCTGCAGAGTGTGTGCGTTCATACTATGGACTTCGTGTCTGCTCACAAATAAATTAAATAAAATATTTAAAAAAAATGTTCCAGCTTAGAATACAACCAAACTTTGAGCCACAATTTCGGCCCAGTGTCCGGACGATGAGGACATAAAATAATAGCCAAAAGAAAGCAAAACCTACCCTCTTTCTAACGACACCCACCGAAAACCCCAAACTCAAATCTCAAACGTTTTTTTTTTCAGTGCAAACTACAAGACTTCACGAGTCTTTCGAGGGTTTGAATAGCTCGCAATCATGTTTTACTGGCGAGTTATCGCTAGACCAAAAGCCGCCAGTGGGAGACTCAATGCATTTTCTGGAATTTTCTGATTTTGGGGCAAAATGGGGTTTTTGGCCCATAACTTTGGTTCCAGACATGCTAGAAAGTCAATTAAGGGCTTTGTAGACGCTACTGATCATCTAGTCTCCAAACAAAGTTTGAGCCAAAAAAATGGCTCATTGGACTGGCGCCCAGGGCCCGTCAAAAATTCAAAAACATGCCCTCTTTGTGACGTCACCAAGAGAAAACCCCACACTCAAATGAAATAATTTTTTTTAATCGAAACTGTAAGACTTGCCGAATCTGTAGATGGTTTGAACAGCTCTCTAGCTATAGAGGCTGGCGAGTTATTGCCCAAAATGTGCCGGCCTATATGTAGGCCGACGCGGTCGTTAAAGGGTTTTGAAAACATTTATCTACAATTAAACTCGCCACATAGTAAGACACAATAATAGAGAAGTTTGACTCCGATTTTGAGCTCATTTGAAAACTTTTCTTGCACCTATAAACCATATCATGGTCTTGTTGGAAGAGAAGCGAAATTGCAATTCCTGTTTGTGGTATTTGCGAGATTTTTATCAAGATTCAATCAAAACGTGTGTCTAGCTTATACTCGAGCGCGCAACCGGGGGGGGGGGGTCATTTGAAGCATTTGCCCCCCCAGAACTTTTTAAAACATTGCATAGCAATTTTGACATTTTCTAGAAACTTTCAAAGACTAAAGATGAAATTTTATATTCCAATCACTTTTAAGAAATCTTGTTTGAGTTTTTATTTTTCTTGCTCGTTAATTATCTCCTTACAAGATTTATCTTGAGGCAGGTTATTTGATCGAAAACTTCGTAAATGATTGGAATTCAACCACACATATGCTGTAAGTGTCACCTTGGGAGATAGTTTAGAATGTTCGTATTTTTAAGGCATTTTTTGTCTATTTGTTCGTCTACTATTGTGTCTTGGGCCTTAATTTGCCCTCATCAAACTTTATAACATTAGGGTACCGTTGAACCGTGCAAATTGCTGGAACTTCCAAATTGATAAGAGAAATCTTGACATAGCAGTTAGTGCCGCGACAAACCGTTTGCTCTTCTACGACCTTTTCATTATTATTTTTGTTAGGGGTAAAGCGGATCACCATTATTAACGTAGTACATTTCTTTAAAAAGAGTTGTTTAGCTACATTTTCGCTTCGAAACTTGATAGTTTTTAACTAAATTTAGGTTGAGGACTGTTTCACGTTTTAGTGTCTTTCTGGGTTGATCCCAGTATCATGGCTTGGGAAAAGGTTTAGTAAAGTATCATATGAGTGCTAGTCAACTGTTGAACGCACCTACCTTCCATACCACTTTGGCTCCAAATGACGCTTTACAAGATCGTAACTTTTGCAATCAGTGCAAGTCCTGAAAGCGCATAGCCCTAAACGTACTTCTAAAAATTTTCACACAACTCATGGATGCCAGAAAAAGCTGTTTTGGCCCAAACACACCTGATCCGGTATGAGCCAAATGTGCAAGACACGTGATCCATTTTGCCCGAAATGGTATCAATGAAAGATCCCCTTACCTTTGACATAGGCTATCTTTCCAGTTCAGGATCTTCACTTGTGATAGAAATTCAAGCACATGCTAGAAGAATAGGGCTAGAAGGAATTTGCTAAAACAAGACGAAAATTAGGCAGGTTTGCTACTGTAGTAGCCTATACATTTTTCACACTAAAGCCATGACTACACTAGTTGAGTACGGAACCAAGTATTTTTATGCGAATACTAAGTTTCACTCTGTCCTGATCGTTCGGGCTGCATCTTGATTAAAACTGAAAAGTTCTCATTTTCGGAAATGTTGCGAAGAGAACTTTTATCTGTGTGTCAGGCTTATGCAGAATCACAAGGAAATATTTTTAACTACAGCAAAACTGTTTGTATGACATTTAAGGCTGAGAGTGAAAAAAGCACGGTCACCACATTACTGACACATGGGTGGTAAAAATCTAAAATCTGTTAACCAATACAAATATCTGGGAGCTGTACTGGATACTGAGCTCTCAGATGAAAAAACATTCAGAGACAACTGCGATAAAAAATATTGTGCAGCAAACAAGGTGCGAGCCACTTCTCCCGATGTTCAAATGCAGTAAAAAGTTTACTTTTTCGTTCCTTTTGTACGCCCATATATGCATCACAATTATGGTGGAATTTCAGAAAGTCATGCATGCAGAGATTGCGTGTGGAATATAATTTTGGATGCAGGACTCTATACCACCTACCCTGGAGAGCGAGTGTTAGTAGTCATGACTCATCAGGTTCAATGTAACATTCCTACATTTGAGGCTGTAATAGGAAAAAATATGCACTTGTCTCTCGGAAGATGCAGAAGGTTTACTAACGTAATGGTTGCCTGCTTTGATGCAGTCAGGTTGTTTATATTCGTTCTTATTCTTTGAACACTACAACCGCATTTTACTTTGTGACTGAGTGCTCGGACATTGCAGTGTTTTTTCGTTTGAAGGTGTGCATGTCACAATGCATTCGTACTTTATCTGGGCTTGACCAGGAATTAGTGCCCCACTTTGCAGTAGTGCTGCACCAAGTGAACAAATAGTGTTAAGTATCCGTCTGTAAATCTGAGGCTCGCCTCCAACGCCGTTACAAAACGTTCTGTTGAGTAATTTTCTGTAGCCCGGTGTCAAGCGAAATTTTTGACCTCTGGGAAATTTCAGACGTATTATTTTTTGTCAGCTATTGTGCTTCGCAAAGAAAAGGAATAAAGTTTGGCAATTACTTTTTTGATGTGTGTTGTGTAAATTAAAACTTTTTGGTTAGATGTCAGATACCCACAACAAGCTACAGTACGGGAATAAGTAAAACCAGTGAAAAATATTGGATTTAATCTTAGACTTCAATTATTTTCTTTTTCTAACTATAACATAAACCCTGACCCGACACACTTACCTAAACACCAAATCCTAAGCCATAATCATCAGCTTTCTCAGCGTATTTGATATGTTCAATGTTGTCCTGCGCATGCGCATATGGCGTGAAGTCAGAATTTTCGCTTGACACCGGTGATTCAGCCTCCAACGCTGTTGTGAAACGACTTGTTTTGTCTGTTTTTATTAACCAGCGTTGTGCAGAATGTGTGTGTTTGTACTATGGGCTTCGTGTCTGAGGGCAAAAATATATTATTATTATATGTGACCGTTTGCGAAAAAGTTATACCACGGTTGAATAAGCACGATGACGTCATCGAATGAAATTTCATGAAAATTTCTCCCCCTCCGAAATGAAGAGCTGGTTGCTCCCCTGCTTATACCACAATCTGAAGTAAAGCAGAGAACTACGAGACAATCCACAACAAAACAGCAAACGGCTGCACTGAGAAACAAGTTTGACATGAACAAGGAAAGACTGTTGAAACAGTTTCGACAAATGTGTTTGGACAATAGTGTTGCAACTTTTATTGCAACACTTATATTTGTAGAACTTTCGAGTTACGATCGACTCGAAATCTCTACACTTGCAATAAAAGTTGCAACACTATTGTGAAAACACATCCTGTGTTGTTTCCAAGAATTGGAGAGATATTCTGCGCCACCGAAGTACTTCCGTCGGCTTGAGCATTGATTGTTGGTACGGTAATTCGTTGTTTGCATTTGCTCTCAATGTAGCGCCCGTAACACCTAACGTTTACTGACAGTGCGTATGACACATACATAAAAGCAGCCATTGTAAATAGCAAATGGTCTGTCTTTTGTGAAGGGAAACTGTAATGAAACTGTTTTTACCGATATAAAAAAACAATCACAAACAAGGAAAATTTTGGTAGGAAACGCCTGATTCCGTCGTAAAATAGTTGTAAATCAATTTGCAGTTCCTTAAAAGTAAAATCTCGAAGCGTTCGACTTCAAAATGTTTTTCCAGGTGACCAAAACATGTCCTTCCCTGGCGTTGAATTGTTTTGATACTCACTCTTGAATGAAAAAGATAATATATAGAGACCAGATAATTTTTCCTGAGAAAGAAACCTTTCAGATATTTTCCGCGGAAGTGGAACAAGCTTATATTTTCGTTTAAGAAAGCCAATAGATTGAAATGACTTGTGCAGTTGGTTAATAAACTTAGCAGACGTTTAGGCGCAGATACACTCGCAAATATATCTGAAGATGCAGTAGAGTTAAATAAAGCAAGTAGCAATGTGCTAGAAGCAGGGCCGGGTTTACCTATAGGCTATATAGGCTAGCCTAGGGCCTCAAGATCCAAGGGGGCCTCCAACAAACTGTGGTACGCATAGGGTCAATGGCCGGTATGATCATTTGAATCAGGGGTGACGAACCTATTTGCTATCGCGGGCCACTTTATCAGTTACCGCTGAGTAAGCGAGCCGTACAACTTTTAGTCATACTATGAAACCTGTTAAAAACGAAAAAAAGTGTTCATCAACAGAAACAAACAACAAACGAAAGTAATGTATCGCGGGCCGCACGAACTTCTTTTGCGGCCCGCGGGCGACATGTTCGTCACCTCTGATTTAGATTAAACTTCGTCAAAAATGTATGTCTTAATTATTATTCACGACATTTAGTTTTATTCAAATTGATAACGCCAGAGTCTTCCAACGAGTTTCCATGAATCTCAATACGACAGTTGGTCAAGCCGCGTGCCAACTACTGTGTTGATACACGCATAACACGCTGGGTGCGTCCTGCGTTTGCTGAATCGTACCGATTGTTACGTGTGGCTCTATCAAAAGAACTTCTGGCTGTTGATGTTGTAAATGTACCAGATCAGTGGCATAACCGATGGGTGGCAGGGGTGCGAACCGCCCCCCTGCCAAGTTAAATATAAAAACCAGGCCCCTACCTAGCTTGTATTTTGGTATTTGCTATTTTTTGGTTTCAGTAGATTGTTGTGTTTTTGCGTTTTTTGGAGTGTTTTCCCGTGATTTCGGGTTTTTGTATAGCCGTTCAATACCAGATTTGCTACTGTTTCTCAACTATTTTCTGAGTGATAGCCAGTGGGCTCCCTCTAGCTAAGTTTCCTCCTGTTTTAAACCTCATGCTACATCACTGCACCTGATCAAAGCAAGGTTATGCTGCACATAAGAGCTATGTGTAGGGCTAGCAACAGTATCCAACAATAAAAGCATAGTTGTTTCTTAGGTGAATAAACAATACAATAGTTTTGTCAGCGTTTGTATCGCGTATAGCTCGATTGGAATTTTTAGATATGATTTTTTTCCATTTGAATTTTCTTTGACAAACTCATTCAGAAATTAGATTGCTATTAAGTGCTTGCGCAAGTTTGAACTGCTCCCATGCTAAGCAAATCAGAGAAGATCTTGATGAGCTTGAATAGCAAGCAAAAGCCACTTTGCCAACTGGCAAACGCAGAACTCTTCCCCAACGAGACAGGGAAACAGCAAAAAATGGCAAAAGTGCGTTTGGGTCTGCTGCCTTAGATTAGTGGTTCTTAGTTTATGCAACCACGCGAAGCCTTATTTCTTAGCTTGATGGTCACTAACTGCTCAGGCGAAAGGTCAGTTTCAAGATTCAAAACAATTAAAAATGAATTAAAGGGCGCAACGTTCTAGGAGAGGTTGTTCACACTAAGGATTCGGTACATTAGAAGTGAAAAACTCAGGCAAACAAATTGTAATGAATTCTTAGATAATTTTGCTATGAAGAAGGCAAGACAAAACCGTTTTAACTGTTTACTGTGTTATATTCAGCCTTACTTGATTCGATGATTCCAGCTTTTCATTTCTTTATACGTATTTCAATAATGACAGCATAAGCGAAATTTAAACCAGTCCAGTCGCCACGGAAGCATTGGTGAGGTCATCCCTTCCAAATTAAAATATGAAACACTATAAATCAGCAAAGATTTTATCAAATTTTCAGAATGTCAAGTCCCCTTGCAAAAATGTAAAGCCCCCTATTCAAGACTTTCTGGCGACGGTTCTGGTTTTTAAACTTCACATCTTTTCACGCGACAGTTTAGTTGCGTTCGATTCTTACCAGTCTGAAAAAGTAAGAAACACGCGAATCGTGAACCTAAAAGTTACAACCATTTGGGTGCGTTTTGCGTGATGTGCTTTGCTCGTGTGTGTGTTTTTTACAGCCGTGGTAAGCGAATTGCAACGTGGTCATCACGTTGCGTTTTAAATTCTTTATGCCGCCACACATACTATATAGGAGCAATGTGTTTGTTTTTTTAAATACAGATACGAAAAAACAGGTGTGGTTCTTATAAAAAACGTAGACCATGTGTTTTGTCAAATATTTCAATTGTGGCGATTTCGGTTGGTTTGCCTGTGGCAGTTAATAATCCTGTTCCCGCCAGCCAAGTAGGATTTCAACAATTTCGTGCAAATTAACGCTTTTGCGTCGAAGGCAGCAACAAACGCAATCAGACTTTTTTTAGGATCTGGTTTAAGGGAACACCAAGAAATTTCATGAGGCTGCTATTTTTAGCAAATCGTACAAAATAATTCCTAAACGTATTATTACAGTATTGGCAGTCACAGTGCACAATTAGTACTACTGTATTTACAAAATTTTCAACACAAAGTTTTCAATTTCAACTTCATTAAACAGCTTGTTCATCAGTGAAAGCATCGGTTTCTTACTCACCATCTGCAGATTCTAGGGCAGGGATGGGGAACCTGCGGCCCGCGTGAACATTTGATATGGCCCGTATCAGAATTTTCGTTACCCATGTTCGAGTACAAATTCGCGTCAAAACGAAACTCCATGACATGCATGTACTTAGATAGTACGTTAAGAGCAGTTACTCTTCCTCATAGTTAGACAAAGGTAGAATTATTAACTGATTCTGCGGGCCGCCAGCGCTAATGGCAATTCATGCGGCCCGTGACGGTAAAAAGGTTCCCCACCCCTGTTCTAGGGTCTTTAGTGCTCGCTGTGTCACTCCTCGTGTATTATTTGCTTTTATCCATTTCAATCACAAATTTCATGAGCAATCTCAAGCACGCCCTCATCATTGAGCTGCTCTGGATCCAGTCTCGTTGCCATTGGGAACTTTGGTGCGGTTAGCCCCCAAACAAAGCTCCCAGCCCCCAAATTTAAATATGAAATACTATAAATCATTGGAGTGTTAGTCAATTTTCAGAAGTGTCAAGCCCCGCTGTCCAAACGTAAAACCCCTCTACTAAAGACTTTTTCGACTATTCATTGAAACATTAATGAGAGCATTCAGAGTGACATCAAACAGCTGGTTTCGTTCCTTGGTTTTAACACGACACAGGGTTGAAAATCTTTGCTCTGGCCAGGTTGTGGCAAGTGGAATGGATAGCACATTCCAGCAATATCGGTTGTCTCGTTGACCATACTAGCCCAACATGGCTCTGCTTGACATCAGAAACAATGCGATTACTCAAATGTGTCGAGATCAGCAAAATAAACTCGGTTAATGCCACAGAACTGTTATGGTGGAGGTCGCAAGGCCGATCATTATGGCCAATGCGATCCATCAAGGTTTGCAAGGAAGCTATTTTTCGATTCACTATCTCTTCTCTCAAAACCCAATAAATCTGATGTACGCGCTCAGCTACCGTGTTAACTTTATCTGAAATGCGATCCTGATGAATAACATAAAATAGCAAAATGCGTTGAGTTTTTTTAGACTACTGGCTTTTCGGAGTTAATCAGAGCTGAGATGATTATCCAGGCAGTATGGGAGTGGAGGCCTGGCAGGCTCCAAAGTGTATATATTACCATTCTTTCCTCGGCCGGTGGTAACTGCTGGATGCTTTGAGCATAGCAAACATATCATTCAGCATGCAGAGTGAACATATTCATTTGTGGGGTTCATCAAAACCTTTCAGCTTAATCCATGATTGAGACGTCTGGTTGTTAGATGCTTATGACTGACTGATAGCTGAAACTAACAATGCTTTTGGGATTATAACAGTTGAATGCTGTGCTTCCTACGCAACAGAATCGAAAGAACCTTAGCAGTCATTGCTGCTGGCATTTGCACTTCTGGCTAGCTAACAGGAAGAAATTTTTTTGGGGGCTTACTACAAAAAGACTGCTTTATTCTTGGATGGCTAGCTTTACGTTTTTGCTGTGACATTATCTTCTGAAAATACCCACACAAGAAAGTAAATGTATAAAATCTGGAAAAGGCTTCGCTTGATGAAAACGTTTGACACCGCGGAAAAGACTTGACTTGCAAAAAGCGATGATTATGATGAATAGGGGAGATTACTTTCTGCACTGCACTTGTTTAGTGTGAGGTGGATCGGTTTATGACGTTAATGAAGCAGCAATTCAACTCAGCTAAAACGTTTCGTGGTTGTCCAGATTTAATGTGGAAGTCCCAATTTTATGGGTCCGCACAGGAAATTTATGAGTCCGTTTTGAACTGATAAAAAGCCTTTACAAAACCCTGAACGCAGTGATGGTGGGCACTCCAGCAATGATTTACAATTTTTTACTGACTGTACTTTCAGAGCGTCATTTTCGGATTATCTCAAATTGATTAACACTTTCCATTTTTTTCCTCGCAACAATGGGAGAGGGGCCTCACCAGTGGATTAGTCTAGGGCCTCACATCAGTTAAATCCGGCCCTGCCTAAAATCAAACAATTTGCCTCTTCCCTCATCTTAGGGCTGGCTACGCCACTGGCTTGCGCAATAGCACATGGGCTTGTGTCGCATGCTTCGTTGAGAATTTGTGTTTTCGTTGAATAAATGTTCGTTTTAATATGAAATTTCAAGAAATTATCAAGAAATATCATTTATTCAGTCTAAACTTTGTTAGATCACTAAAGTCAATTTTTTTAATTTTTAAGTTAATTTTTTTTTAGTTTTTAAGTCAATAAAAACTTGCTCTAGTGATTACCATTCTCGCATTCGCTAAACTCAAGCGTAGACGCGTTCTTGTATAACGATAACGTCTGGGTGCACGATCAACTAGCCATCCATCCGACCAAATTTTCCACAAAGTCCAATTTCATAGCTGTTCTTATAACTGTGTTCACGAAGTAGAAATGTGATGTACAAGATTTTACAACTACCACGTCACTGATGAAGAAACAACGTACCAAAGGCAATATACGAGTATAATGCACATGCTTGATTGATGAAGTAGAAGCATACAGCCATCAAATACAATGATAAACAGGAACGAGTATGCTGTATGACATTTACAAATTTTGCCTTGCCTAGTTAAGCCGCAGTGGAGCTTTAGGTTTCCTTTACATTTATGTACCAGGACTTTAAAACAGGCCCGTGACCAGCATGGGACACTAGGCGAGGCGAAGAGTTTTTTGAGAGGGGCCCAAATTTTTAAACTACTGAACAACGTTACGCTAGTAGAACTGCCGTCATACTAATGCTATAGACACTAGTCACGACCTGTTCATTACGAGTTGAATCACTATTCTCTGCACACTTTGGCTGTAGGCCTACTGCAGTCTTAACTGGCATTACTAACAACCAATTTCCATCCATAAAGAGTGAGACATGGTAGAGCGCAGACATAAAACCCTGGCAGGAGAATATTGAGCACGTTTGACAATGTTCGGTAACAGAGGAAATTAATCGTTCGTTCTAACGAGAGCATTGTTTGATAAGAATGAGATTTATAAGCCACTTCTGCTGACTTCTCGAGCGCCAGGAGTATATGGCGAAAAAATTACCAACACCATGGCGCGGGGCCCAATGCAGCTGCATCGGTTGTATCGGCTTGAGGCCGGCCCTGCCTATAGCAGATTTGTAAGCCTAGGAGAGATATGACTGGGGCTGTATTTCCTAAATTCCTACGACTAACAGAAACTCAAGGCAATTAGCCAGTAGCAGGGTATCCTAACATTCATTAGATTATGCTAAAGACTGCCATGTCTACACAATCTTAAAATATGCCGAAGTCACAGTTAACCAATTGCTGTCCTCAGCAAAGATAGCGGACACGTTTCCAATAATATGTTATTGATTGGCCACAGGTGACGTAGGCTATTGCGATTGATCGTTCCCATAAGCTCAAAATTTGAATATGTCATTGTTGGCCCATAGCAGCATAATAACAATCTCTTCCGCTGACTAATTAACCGTGGTGTTGGCACACATTGCAGAAATAAAATGCGAGTGGAAAAAGACATCTGTTTGCTACGATTCGTTAGGTCCCTTGTATTTATTTTTAACCACAGGCGGATCCAGGATTATTTTTAGGGGGAGGCTCAGGGATGAGTTCATCCGGATGTGTACTGATTGCATAGCGGCGAGGTCCTCGATTAAGGTCTGAGAAAGTTCTTCCCCACAAAGTATTGAAAACAATAATGAAATTTGAAGGGCGTTAAATATCAAGAAATCGAAGCTCTTGCGATCTCAAAACAACTCACCAGGACATCGCGATGCCTCATTTAGGAACCTCTGGTCTATATATAAGACAAAAGCAAAAACACAAGACAAAAATAAGGACAAAACTATTTTGTAGGAAACAGTCAATAAAAATAAGGGCAAATGTTAGAAATAAGGATGGCATGGCAGCCCTGCCTATAACTGTTTGATTGCCACTGGTCCAGCGGAACAAGGGACACTTCCACTTGGGAAATTCACTGCAGTGCTACCCGGCGGTTGTGACGCCTTGCAAATTCATCCACCGCTAAGTCCAAACCTATGTTGACTTTTCTGTGTAGGCTATATAAAGCAAGGCTAGTCCGTTAAAACGGCCCTCTTGGATTGTGGTGGGGAGAAACATTCTCAGACGGCGCAAGGCCGAGAAACTTCGTTCAGCCCCACACAAGGACATACGCAAGGGGGGTGTGGGGGGTGGGGTTAACTCCCACCCATGAGCTTGACATTTTACGAAAATTTTTTTACCTGCGCGAAGGATATCAATTGTTTTCGCATACTTTGTTCTTGTTAATTTGTCGACTTAATGCAAATACCACGGAATGAATTTGCATGCAAATTTCAAGGAACATTGTAAATGTGCCAAAAAGTAATAATTAGGTTTTGGTGGGAATGTCAGTTATCGTCTGCATCCAGAAACTATCTCACCAGTTTTTGCAGACCTTTCGTCCACTACGCATGTTTTAAGATTGTGTTCCGCGATAGTTCACTTTATCTGAAACAATTGTCTTTGCTTTGTTTGCTATGGCTGAGCAGCACGAGCTGAAAAAGAGCAGTTATTAAAAATAGAAGCATTCAGGCATTTGATAATGTCTCAGCAGGGAAAAAGGAAAACTAAAAATTTGCTGGACTTCTACATAACAAAAAATTGAAAGTTTACTTGCGTACTTTATGCGCATTCTCAATGCTTGTGCACTTTAGCAAGATTCGATCTTGCAAACCGGGGTGCGCGTCAGCCAGACCAGTCGCACACTTTCTGTGCTTCACTGCTCGTATTCTACAAGACATTAGTGCAGCATCATTTTGCAGTTGCAAATTGCTCTGACGCAGTGATGAATGTGTTTTACTCCCCTGTTTTAACGAGCGCAGCCTGATATTTTTGCAGTTATGAACTGCTGTGTCGTAGCGTTGAGTGTATTTTCCTCCAATATCTAACCTGGAGCGCTGATAGTTTATATTCAGTTCAATGACACATAAATTAAGGGGAGGTCGTGTAGACGAATATGCATATTATGTCAACAAACTTCGCCAAAACGTTGGTTTGGAAACATTAATATGACGTCAAATTGTGACGCCAGAAGCAGCGCACACCAAATAAAAATGACCACCATATGCCACTGAATGACCCCCCCCATGAAAATGTTCTGCGTACGCCACTGACCACACATGTCGTCACTGGTAGTGTTTGTGTTAGCTACAATTCTCAGGAGCCTGAAGATATTAGGAAGTGCCTTTTCATCACACTGGATCAGGGCTTGCAGCGGACTGCTGGGCAGCTTCGACTGGCAGCAGTTGGTGAACTTGATTGACCACATATGAAGCTCCGAAGGTACTGACAGTGGTGAGGGAAGATCTTCCTTGAACAGCTCAACCAGGCTGTCAACATGATGTCGCCAGTCATGAGTCTTCCTCATCACTGATGAGACAAGGCATAAGCTCAATGTGGCCTTTCTGGCGTTTTCGTTGAACCTATTGGCCAACTCAATCAACAGTTGGTCCAGAAGTAGGCATACCATACGTCCCGTTTCAACCGGGACAATCCCGGCTTAAAGGCTTTGTCCCGGCGTCCCGGTTAGTCAACAAAAAAGTCCCGGTTAGGCGTTCAGTCAGCCATCATGAATTACATGTGATTTGATAATAGATCTCCTACTGACTACTGCCTTGTCGCGGGGGAGGGGCTTGCGTACCTCTGTGACCCTAGAGCTGTGATGGCGGAAGCTCAAGCTCTCAGCAGGGCCACCCATGTCAGACAGGTCAAAGGATAGAGGTCTGACTAAAGTTGTCGCGGGTAGGCAGGTTCGCTAACCTGTTTTCTAAGCCATCTCGGCAGCAGGGGTAGGCAGTCTCCGTCCGGGCGCTCGCCAAACTGTTCCTTGGCTTCCGGCCGGCTGAGGCAGATTTCAGCTGCTTCTGTGCTGAAATCACTAGGCACACGAATCGTGCATGTCACGACACCTGGTGGCATCTTAATTTTTTCTGGTGACACACCTGATGGCATGGTTTTTATGCAGCTAGAATAAAAGGCACGGGGTATATTGATACACTGTTTAACAACATGCCCCAAACGTGTCTTGGAACACTCATCGGCGATTTTATAGAAAACTACATAGGTATTACTCTGAGTGTTGTTAGTACAAGTAACTGCATGGAAAACACTTCTATGCAAGATTAATGTGACCAGGTGAAAGCCTTTAACAGCAGCTTTACAACAATTTTTATCCAGTCCATAAAGATTGGTTTACACACCCTAAAACACGTAAATCCTCCTAACACGGCCCTAACGTATTGAAAACCAAAGTTTTCATGCAAGCATGTAGCTCTTGGATGTGGGAATTACCTGTGTTATTTCAACCGGACAACCGCATTTTTTAAAGAAGTTATGGGGTTTGTAACAACTTATTCTTGTAACAACTCTACCTGTTCTCCCCTACTTATCAACATATCATGCCTACTAAACAACCAAATTCTTCAAAAGTTCGAAGTATGCTGCATGAATATGCTTCTGAGTTTTCCTCAACAACAAAGGATAAATTATTTTGCAAATTCTGTGACTGCTTAGTGAAAAGTGACAAAAGGTTTATGTTTGGTTGTTTCCAAGTAGATTGCCGAAAACAGAGCTTGCTTGTTGAAGCTCTAGAAATATGTTAGTTAAATCAGCTAGAACAGTTTTTCGTGGGTTTTTCTTGAATAAATGTGGCTACATTGAGCTTATTTCGAAGGGTTGGCTGAGGGTGTTGCGAAAATACTTTACTGTGCAAATCTGGTATTCATGTTGTTTTGCACCAGTCTACAGCATAAAGCAGGGGTGGCCAACTTGTCTTCAACTGGGATTGACTAGACCAGTCGGTACTAAACTCACAAATACAAAATGCCAGACTTGAGTATCACATGTGCAAATATAGTGTACTATCGCCTTAGTGAGCGATGCGTAGATAGAAGGCAAAGTGTCTATTACACCTAAATCCTGATTGTCAAGCAATAATAGGAAAACTTATTACAACACCTTCGCGGCATCTGCCGTGCTAGCCTATGGTCAGCCACCGCAAGAGGTACCAAAGAATATACGTGACCAACCACTTGATGGATGTACCTTCTGGAATATTGGTCGAAAAATGTTCTTTTCAATCAATGCAAAACCAGACGCGATCGACCAACTGACACTCGGCGATCAATCGCTCGATCGCAATCGACTTGTTGGCCACCCCTGAGCTAAACGGATCGACAACTAGACGATATTTTTGAGGGCGGCAACACGGTCCCACTTGAAAATGTACGTATTCGAAAAATAAACCTATAGAAAACGCATTAAATCACGCAAATTTTAACGAAAGGATTTTCTGAACTACGCGAAGGAGCTATGGTTTTCAAGAAAAGATCGCATTTTCATTTGTTGTTGATAAGAATGAAGGAAAGGCGTTTTTTTTGTTGAAGATCTAAGGTAAACGTAGAACCACAGTCGGCACCACAAAAGGTAAAATTTTGAGGGGGCGCTACACGTAAGAGGGGTATACATTCACGCTTTTAAGACAAGCGACCAAATAGGTCACACCTGTGTGGAGCCCCAAAAACTAAGATGGCCTAGGGCCCCGCGCTCCTTAAATCCGTCCCTGGTGGAAGCAGTGGCGCAGCAAGAGGTGGCCCAAGGCCCTGGCTGGCACCTTCTGGGGG
>Ga0210059_1007603_pt1 | contig 17189 bp, 13 predicted proteins | sample Ectturendosymbi2_FD_188042 | JGI IMG/M metagenome (GOLD analysis project Ga0210059, IMG submission 188042) | Ecteinascidia turbinata endosymbiont from Florida, USA - Sample 2 (SPAdes) (version 2) | ecosystem: Host-associated > Tunicates > Ascidians > Unclassified | place: Key West, Florida...
TTAAATTCTTTTGTGCTCGTGTTTACGCTTTAGGGTTTGGTTTCATTAAACTGAAGTGAATGTTTTCTATGTATCAATAAGGACAACTGAAAATTACGAGTTTGATAAGATTAGGACTGCTGGAGTGACTTGAAACGCCACTATATTATAAAAAAACAACCAGGGCGACAATCCCATATGTTCAACCAGAGATGAAATCTCGCAGCCCTCCGGGCCAATTTCACCACGAGCCGCCACTGAAAATAAATGTTTTGCCAAAGATAACACGTAATCTTCAACTTTCACCTTCACTTGGAAATCATCCGTGGACACCTGGCTGATGCTGTATGGGAGTTGGTCACAGTTCGTTGCATCGTATAAGCTTCGTTTACGTTTCACTGTTCCCTGCTCCTTCGACTTGTGCAAAGATAGCTTCGCAACTTTTGCGTTCATCTGTCCAGCAGAGCATTGTTAGCAATTGCTGATAAGACCATTGGCGTAGCCAGAAATTTTGAGAGGTGCCAGATATTTCCCCGAAATTTCCAACACATTCCATCGTGTTATGCTTGGAGAGGTGGTTCCCCACGCACGGTTGCGGGGGCGGAGGTAAAATATCCGACTTCGACCCTTTCAAAATTTCCGACTTCGACTCCTAACAGTGTTTCTCAACTTTTTCAAGACACGGACTATTTTTGGACCAGTACAAATCTTCGCGGACTCAAGAGAGACTAAGGCTATGAGAATGATACGTACACTAGTTTTAGCAAATTCGTCACATGCAAACATTCAAAAATTTCAATGAGAATCTTGTCTCTGAGTTTGTTTCACAAGTTTGTCGTAATAAGGACCCTGTGGTCTCTAACAACCACCTGATGTCGTCTTCTGGTTGAAGTTGGTATCGGTGCCTGGTTTTAAAAATAGTCGTCGAATAACAGCTTCAGACTCTGCAGCTGCCGACTTTGCAGCTCAATCAGCTGTTCAGCAAGCAATGCAATCCGCAATGAACCTGCAGCTCTGGTACCTCAAAAAGGGCTTCGCACCCAGTTAAGTGTTTTGATGTGATTGTGAGAAGGGATGTATCTATCCATCTCGGAGAGATGTAGTAAGGTGCTCAAGAAAGATTTGACGAGTGCAGCGCAAATAAATTTCTACCTCTTCTACAAATACGTTTAATGCTAAAAACGCAGATATTCTTCAATTTTCAGTTCGGCGAATCCACAGCTGCATTTTACTTTCAAACGCGACGATGTCTCGGATACATTTAAAAGTAATTTACCTTTTCCGTGCCTGGAGCTGTTTACCTTATTGAAACGTATAAAAAATTACCTATGAATATTTCGCAATCAACTTGTTGTCGATGAATCGTTCAGCAAACTTATGATTCTGTTCTTTCAATGACGCATCGGTGCCATTGCGTGGGTTACTCTCTCCAGCATCTTTCCTCATGAGCCAACGGATGTTTAAATGAAAGAAACGTCCACTGTGTTCTGCCCCCATCTCGCCACTCAAAGCACCAAATTAAGGAACGTTTAACGGACGGCTTTGGATGTGATCAACAGCAGATTAAATCTATTTAAAAACTGTCAGATCTTCTTAAATTTCTCGCTTTCTGATTTTTTTCTTGGCGATGAAGACAATAACTACCTAAATATTTTTGTTTTCGTTTTTCATAAATTCATGACGTCTTTCTGATTCTTATCATGGCCGAATATGCACCACCGGCACAACAGACACGCTGTGGGTTTGCGAGAGCTGATGTTCCTTAGTAAAGGAATCTACTATCTTGTGCAGCCGGCAGTGTTGTTCGGTTGCACACCCCTGAGCTGTGATGTCATTACACATCATCCTGGAGATTTTCACCGCTGCATGTTTGACCAAGCTCTCTCTTGCTGTATGAGGCGCTATTGCTCTTGCATTTTCCCAAGCAACAGAATAAGGAGCATGTACTGCTTTGCTGTGGGACTAAGTTTTTACTCCTGAAGTAGATGGACGATAAGTACGAAGACTTCACGTTACCTGGTGTTTTTTTTCCTTAAAAAGCTCAAGGGTTTTCCAACGTATTTTACTTATCTTACTCGATAGTTATACTGTAGGTTCTTTGAGAGATCCGTGAGCAAGGACTTCTAAGCATAACACGAACTGTGGCCGGACTTCACCGTTTGCCACGACTGAAGTAAATCCAAGTTTCAAGTATTTGTCGCTATACACAAACGCCTGCTTTCGTTTAAGAATTATGAACTAGAACCAAGACGGCAAAAACAAACTGCAGTTTAGATAACAACTTCAAGCTTAAGCTGCTGACATTGACCACACTACCTCAAAAGTATGAATGCCATGTGGAAGAGCAAATGTGTTGACTTTTTCGTGCTGGTTAGGTGCATTTTAATCGCTGTGCGAACAAAAATGTCGATATTGTGAAGTTGATGCAGTTATTATTGTGTGAGGGTATTACAACAAATTTGTTTGCCCCTAGTGCTTGCGGACACATCTACAGCCTTCCAGAGACTCATTTGAGTCCTCGGACTCGGGGTTGAGAAACACTGACTTAACATAAAGGGAATGAACCTTGGCTGTTAAAATCAATGGAAATCGTGGTGCACAGCAAGAAATCTGTTTCAACAAAAGTTTCAAAAGAAATTCTACTATTTCCACAGGAATTCCCAATTTAGAAGTGTGATGTAAAACATGATCCAATTGGACATCCGGACTCGGAGTCGGACAAAAAAATCCGACTCCCAGTGTTGTTAGGAATCCGACTCCGACTCCACCCAAAAACCTCCCACTCCTTACGACTCCGGCCCCGCAACCCTGGTCCCAAACACTGTTGCCAGCTTCAAAGCGGAAATATCTGCCCCTCTAAAAATTTCAGGCTGGTTCTGCCGCTAGAAAAGGTGCCAGAATAGAATCTTATCGAAACGGTTTCCCTGAAAGCAACGAAGGAACTTTCACAGGTTGACTCATCGTCTATGATGCAACAATGCTTTGCCACACTGCTGCAACTAGCGCGGTGACGTTGATGCCCAACATGAAGCCCTTGTTAAAATTTGTAGCTTACAAGACATTCTTTACACAAAGTGGGTCTTAAAGGGGGGGTCACTCCATTACCGAAATGTGAAGCGGACCGTCATGCCTGAGTGGCTAAAAACTGCTTGCAGAAAACGACCTTGTTTCATTTCAAAATTTCAAAGAAACACAAAGTGATAACATCGTCATTGTCTGAGTTTTGGCGGATGAATACATGGAAGTGGTATGGAAAGACTTAACAGAAAATGAATACAACAAACTTCTAATTCTGATTGGTTGTTCACGTTCCGCCTCAGTGAACGTCCACCACGTTTAGTTTCTGAAAAATACGAATAGGACGACCTCACAATCAAACGACAAACAGGACGTCACTACCAAACGATAAAAAGAACGACACAATCAAAAAATAAACAGGACGTCACAATCAAACGATAAACAAGACGTCATACTCATACGATAAACAGGACGTCACAATCAAATGATAAACAGAACGTTACAACCAAACAATAACAAACGAGCTTCAACCAACCTTGACCAGGAGTATCTTGACTGGTGACGACCTCCCCTCTCTGCCTGGCAAGGTTCTTAGAGACATGCTTCACTTCACGTTCGAATATCTCTTTCAGTTTATTCCGGTCTATTGTCTTCTGCTGCCTGTGCAACAAACCATCGTGAACTTGTTCGTTTGATGGTAGGGGGGAATGACAGGGGGTGAGTCGGTTTGAGGAAATGAAATACTTTACGCGCAACTATTGGGAAGCACACAAGTTGTCGGCTGGTTTCAGGAAGTTCACGTGTAGCTTCTACTGTGGAATCCGGAAACAGCTGAGTCGCTGCAAGACGAAGTAATTTTGCGAAGTTGGGAGCTATCAGTGCAATTGCAGGACGCCTGCAAGTTGGCAGTGTCGCAAAATTCAAGTAAATTTTGTACTACTTTTTAAACAAAAAATTTTACAGAAATGGCTGCAGCTTTTGGGAGTAAAATGTCTTTCAAAAGAATATCTCGGCCGGACAGGAGTTTATTGCTTAAACCACCGTCTGAACAAACTGACTCAAACAGTAGAAGTAATGAGACCAAGCCTGCGAGCAAACACCACAGAAACTGTGGCGGAAAGAACACAAACAAATAAACGCAAGCGAAAATATATCACCACATCAACTGAAAGGTAGAAAAATCCACTAAGAATCGTTTACAACGACTTGAGGCTGAGATTATTTGGCATGACAACGCATTCATTGTGATGTGACTATTCATCACCAGAGCCGATGGAAAACAACTGCACATTCATGGTAATACGCAAAGTTAATTCATAACATATGATAAGGCCACGTGAAGTTGAGACAAGACAACCAGTGTTAAGAGCATCTTCCACTATACCTCGGTCCCTTGCTGACATTAACGATCCGCTCATCTATCAGCCTCGATATGGAACGTTGCGCCTGTGGTCTCGTGCAGTTCAGGATCTTGCTCAGTTCCTGCAACCGGCAAGATCGATGCAATGACTGGCAGCTTTAAGTTTTATCGCTGGTGTGGAACCGCAACATGTAATCAACTGCTTGAAGGAAGACCAAACAATGCCGACCATCGGAACTATTTTCACAGGTCTTTTCTCATAATACGCTTATATGGTAACACTGACATAAGACTCAACAATTGCAGAAGCTCGCATTTCATTGTGACGCCAGAAGCGAATGTGAACGCATCAGGAAACTTAATGGGGCCGGTGTTGTGGTTTGGGGGGGATTTCAGCCTCGAAAAGTTTAAAATTTGATTACACAAACTTTCAATTTTGAGGTATTTTTTCAACTTTTTTTTGCTTCAACTGTTCTACCGGATATCGGGCAAACAATGAACCAAGCCAGAAACTGAAACTCTCCTTTTTCCCCACATACTGTAAAGACCAAAACATGATGTCATCAAACTTACTGCGACGGAGACTTTGGTCAAATCAAAACATGCTCTGAGTGTTCGTCTCCACAGACACATTTCCTGTCGCTGAGGCCGCTCCAGTCCAGGCAGGCGCGGGTCAGTGCACATGACCTGCTTCTGTTGGTGGGGGGTAAAGAACGGGTTGAGATATCAAGGAAGTGTTAAGATACAGAGGCGCGCCTCACAAGCGAAAGCTCTTGTTACGTCACAACGCCGTCTCGCACAATCACTGGCAGGCGTTCAACAGCCGAACATGAAATGATGCTAAGCTTTCGAAATGGAGCAGCGAATGTGACATTAGATTTCAAATAATGAAAAACTAGAAGTGAGGGTAAGTTGTCGTTTCGTCATGAGCGTAAAAAAGATGTTCACAAAAAGTTAAATTTCTGAAAAAACGTCATATGCAATGGGTACTTGAGTTCAATTATTTATCACCAAAAACTAAAACAAGACTCTTTTCCAAGTGATGATGCGACTTTATACAAACGTCGTTTCAAATTAAAAAACGCCATTTACGTCAACCAGTGTGTTAAAATAGCACAGTATTATCATCACGAGTTGCTTCCAACACTAAGCAATGATTGACAACACCTTCAGGTCTTCCAAACCCTCCTACCACTCACCGACTCCGCGCATATCTGACACGTGTGGCGCTCTGGAATCCTGCTACTGTCTGGAATGCAGAAGCATATGGCATGCTGCCAATACTTGCATAAGGCACACAGGATCATGACGCCATCGTCTTCGTCATCACCGCATGGACAACGTACTCCTCTGCCTAACACGTATGACGCTATTGATACACGTCCGTGACATGACGGCGAAGAAAGCCTCCCACTGGAGGGACTTTCGTCATCACTGATGCAGTCGGTTCTATTCAGGCCCGTGGCCAGGTTTTTAGGGGCAAAGTACATTTTTAGGGGGGAACGATTTTTGTTTTCAAATTTTTGAAACAAATTTTCTGGGAACACAAAAATTTGGGGGGCACTGCCCCCGAATGCCCCCCGTTGCTACGGGCCTGGTTCTATTGCAAACAAATAAGATTTTCCGCTCCGAGCCGCTCCTTGGACTTTTGCAATCAAATCAGAAAAAACAGCTTTTTTGTTCTGCACCAGTGTTTCTCATCGCTTTTTGCCTCCACGTCTAAATCTTGATTTTCAAAAAGTCGGATGACTCATCATGTATGACCGAACAGCTGGCGTGCGAACATTATTGTACTTTTGAATGAAAATCCAAGGACAGGAAAAATAGGGTCTATTTATTACGGATCCTAATGTACTGTAAAAGAGCGCAAAACTCTTTAAACGCAATTTGTTTGTTGGATTAAGACGATTTTTGCCAGTCACATTGTTTGCGAATACACTTGTATTTCTGCTCAATTTCAAAGTGCAAAGCAAAGTAAATGGTCGCACATAGGTTCGTTAAATCTGAGCGCCAGCGTGACCCATGGTAAGATCGTCACCACTCACCTTGATAAACTTCTAAAATAAAAAGCATCGCTCTAGACTGAAACGAGTTTGAAAAGAGTTGAAACGAGTTTGAAGAGTTAAAGCAACTTTGAAAAGAGTTGAAACGAGTTTGAAAAGAGTTGAAGCGAGTTTGAAGAGTTAAAGCAACTTTGAAAAGAGTTGAAGCGAGTTTGAATAGTTGAAGCGGGTTTGAAAAGAGTTGAAGCGAGTTTGAAGAGTTACAGCAACTTTGAAAAGAGTTGAAGCGAGTTTGAATAGTTGAAGCGGGTTTGAAAAGAGTTGAAGCGAGTTTGAAGAGTTACAGCAACTTTGAAAAGAGTTGAAGCGAGTTTGAAAAGACCAAAAACTGAACTTTAAGTTACCTTCGATATCCGCCTCCGAAGATAAATCCGTAGATTTATTGACTGCTTTGACCGAAGCACCTGTAATGTTTCCAAAGATGTTGTTTGAAATTTTCCCCTAGCCATATTAACTAAAGGTTCAAATTTTATCGCAATGTTGAATATTCACTAAAGACAGTAGAGAAGAAGAAACTACATATTCCTGAAATAACATGCAACATCACCCTGCGCTTTTGGTGGAGTGACGGTATGACTTCGTACTCACTCTTAAAAATAATAGTTCTACATTTAAGTCCATCCTTTTGATGTATTTATTTTCTTTAAATGCAGCGAGTCCAATTTCAATCTACGAAACAAATATTTTTCAACAGAGGTAGCGAAAAATTCTTGTGCACTACAACATTCCATGCAATTATTCACAGCACGCTTTCGCAGCTGGCCAAGTCAACGCTTCTTACTTCATTCCAACGTTACCAAAAAAAATCTCAGGTCTCAACTTTTTCTTTCACTAAGCCTCCCTGATTAAGCTGCTCATATTTTATTACAGTTTACATTGATGCAGTGATCCACCTCTTCACATCAACCAAGCTATCAAGATTCAACTACAAGACATCTGTCGAACATACGCTTTCTGAAACTTTCTTAAACGCTGCGAAGTTTCAAAAACTGCAACAAGCACCTGGCGTTTCTTTTGCATTCCCTTTTGCTGGAACTATGTTCTCAGGAAACTGCGTAAAAAATATCCAAGTTAGAAAGAAACCTGAAGTTACGTTCAGTTAATTCAATACGATGTAAGGATGGTCGTCCTAACACTTACCCACAGATGTTTGAAAAACTAAAACATTTCGCTTGATTGACAGGTCGGTAAGCACCGCCTGACCCAAGCTATCACAAAACTTTCTTGCACTGACAGCCTGTTGTACGCCTTTATCTGTCTTGCTAACCCGCGCTGTTTGCAACACGAAGTTTTTCACGTTCAGCTTTAGCGGAATGACCAAAGTTAAAGGCCACGCAAAGTAATAATAACGTAGGGGACTGAACATTGAAGTTCAGTGTGCACCACGTGTTACGCCCAGTTCATAATTTAACCCAGTTTAACAGAACTGGAAAGGAGCGAAGTATCTGAGTTGCCAGTGTCTCCAACGACATAGTTGAGGGTGGTTCTTAGTTGAGACATTTCTGAACTTAAGTTGCTGAAGCATACGAGGTATTTCTGTATAACGATGCTGGTAGTGAGTGAATACCTGAGCTGCCTGATATCATTCTAGCACTAGTGTCTCGCAAGTTTGGTGTGTAACTTGTTTGCGATCTAACTTGGCGAAGCAGAGCTCAGCTCAACTTTGCGTCCCTGTGCGTTATAACACGGAAAGCATTTAAAAGATCTCTTATTTTGCACACAATGACATCATTCAACTGTGACTTGTTAATGATGTTTAGGGGGATGAGCCATTAATGTTGCCAAGGCAACTATGCTGGCCAGGAAAACATTCACAATCTATTTCCGAGAATCAAAGCAGAATGAATTTTCGCAAAATAACTGAAAACGATATAAATTTAACAAATTTCTGAGGTTCGAAAAATTTCGACAACACACAATGCAACAAAAATTAATCAAATGCTTCAACATAAAGCAAGAAAACCAACGGTAGTTTCTGTGCAAGAGAGCATTGGTCAAAACAAAAAGACGAAAACAAACACTGACCTGGTCATAGGTTGTAGTGGCTTGTGACAAGTTGCATTCCACTTGAGAGTTATTCAACTCGCAGGGAAGGTTTTGATGGTTCCCTTCTTCATCCTGGAATAACGTGACCGATGATATAACGAGTGCGTTTTGACAATGTGCATTAAAACATCGTGCGTGAAAACTGTATTTCAACCCCTCCTACCATTGAAAGCCGCACATCTGCAATGTTAAGCTGCTCATTCATTCAAAATAACCAACTTTAGTTCCTTCACATTTGCATCATGAAATTGAATACTTTATTTTTTTTAAATGCGTATGATGGGAGTTTCAGCAACAACAGCTGATTAAAACGTTTAGCTTATATTGCAACTATTTCCAAATTACGAATGCCCCTCCCACTAAGTACCATGCACAAGATTAAAGTGAAGTTCCATCCAGATCTTGTCCCAAGATTGGATAAAAGCAACAAACAGACCAAAAGATCTGCAAGTGCAACGTACATTAACGGGCAAAACAAAATGCTACACCGAAATGCGTTGGTTAGAGTGTAGTAGGAAGAATGGGGAAGTGCAATGGTAAATATTTAGTCTTCAGTTACAGAAAGTCAAACACTCTTGCGCTCAGTGTAGTAGATCAACTTTTAAACCTAGTACTACATTTGATTGGTACGTCGTCCTGGAGTAGCCTTTGTTTCTGGAAAAGAGTGAGAAAAAATATAAAAAAGAACATGAAAACGTCAGAAAAAAATAATGGGCATTTCAATGTAACACAATTTTCAAGAATGAAACTATATTTTCACAAAGGCTTATGCACTTACGCTTCTATGAGACAAGAGCCTTACAGCCATAGGCGCCGGGAACACTCCCGGTTATTTTTCATTTGAGCAGTTCTTTGTTAACAAGTACTAAGACATTATTCTGAAATTTATTGAAACGTTTTCGGTAAGTATGGAATAGAAGACTTAAAAGTCGCAGGTTTTGACGTCGTATTTCGTGAGGTTCGCAGTCCTGTAGAAATTTCAAACACGTCACCTACGAATGCACCGTCATTATCTCTCAACAAAACCTTGACGGCATGCTTCGTGAAAACAGGAGAAATATTTGATAGAATCTGAACTTTTTTCAAAGATCCTCATGAACTGCTGTTCACGTCATGACAAACACGTGACCAACTCACGCCATGACAAACACTTGACCGAATCACGCAATGACAAAACACATCACCGACTCATGTCATGACAAACACGTGACCGACTCACGTCATGACAAACTCACGCCATGACAAACACGTGACCAACTCACGCCATGACAAACACGTGACCAACTCACGCCATGACAAACACGTGACCAACTCATGCCATGACAAACACATCACCGACTCGCGCCATGACAAACACATCACCGACTCGCGCCATGACAAACACATCACCGACTCACGCCATGACAAACACGTGACCAACTCACGTCATGACAAACACGTGACCAACTCACGCCATGACAAACACGTGACCGGCTCCAGCGAAAATACAACAAAGCCTACCTCAGTAGAAGCAAACTGGTCTGCTTTAACCCTTGCTCTTAGTTTAACGACGGCATAAGGGGTAATGATACCCCCCATTTTAACCCGGATTGCATCGATGAGGAAGCTCAACGAATCTTTCTCGTTCGCTTCAATAAATCCAGGAGGTTGGTAGTCGGATGGGGTCACTGTAAGGTCAAATGATGATGCAAATATAAAAAATGATGTCAGAGGTGGATCTAGAATTAGAGTTTCGAGGCAAACTCTCAGAAAGATACCAAAAGTATCGCCACTGTGAAAGGTAGATGTGGGACTCGGTGCTTAAAATAATTAAATTTATTTCACATTTCAATTTATGAACTAAAATCAATAGTATAACATACCGTATTAATTCGATTGTAAGCCCTCCTTGATTGTAAGACGCATGATATGGTGTTAAAAATTAACGTAAGCCGGCAGCAGCCCTTGATTGCAAGTCACACTTGAACACAGGTTACCTAAGCATCTGAGATACTTTCGCGTACTAGCATGTTTCCCGTTTAATTGGCAACCCTGGTAATGATGTTTCACCACTACAACTGCCTTCTGTTCATCATAATCCCTTTTGTGACGGATGTGCACGTGATGCTGAAGAGAATAGAATGCAAAGAGAGTTTGGTCGACAAAACGTAGCCAAGGATAGACTGAGCGTCATCTATACCTTTCGATAAGACAACCAAGTTTACAACAAATTCAGGGTCCCCCTCATTTTCATAAACAATTTTCCATGCTTTTTCAATACTAAATGAAAAAACTTCAATACCATTACTTCTCTTCATTTTTCCCAAATTTTACTCATGGAACAAAATGCAAACAACATCTGCAAAACAGTCATGAGCAGCACAGAACAAAATTTGAATAAATAAATGGCTACATTTGGAATTTCCATACATTTTTCAATATTTTATATGCATTTTCACCAAGTTCAATACTTTTTCAAGGTCTTGAAAGCCGATTTCACAATTAAACACCTGCAATACTGCGAGGGAAGCCTGAAAAATGTAAGCTGCCCTTGATCATCAACCGCGCGAAAATACGCAACGGTTTGCAAACGAATAAATACGGTATATACAAACGAACCAAAATTTGGTAAAGTTTTGAAGCTGGACCCTTGAAAGCTGACAATTTGTTGCAGTGACACTAGTTTCTTCTAAAATGATTGACATTGTTGAGGGGAAGCCCCTTTGACACATAATTTTTGCTTTATTTTGAAAAACACACGACTTGCTCCAGAGCATGTCAAATGTGGCTCTACAGTGGTTCATCAGCTGTTTAACAAAACAATGCAAAGATCAAGCGGAACAAAGCGAAACTCCCACGAGGGTGGGGCTGCAGCATTTCTGGATAAAAAGGGGGCAAGGTTACCAGCTCGTTCGCCTCCCCTAATATCCACCCCTAAATGATATGTACAAGAGACCAAGGCGCTCAATCAGCAGACAAGCCATATCTTTTCCGTTATCCCAGGGATTGTCGTGCACTCGCCTGCGAATTCTACTAAACACTATCTGCAGAAAGCCAGGCTTTAATTCACTAAGGGCACCGCTCAATCATGGAGCTGAACAAGCGAGCAATGGAACTCTGAAACAAACACAACAGCGTAACTGATCAAATGCTTCCCAGGGCGGGCAAACTGCACTAAAAGAACACTTTTCAGTATTGCATTACGAGACCGCAAGCACAACGCAACAGCCGCGGGGCGAAGACAGGGGCACAGTTAAGGATTGCAAGATTGCAGGCGCCACTACGTGGCAAGGACAAAGTAATCATACATTCACCACAGGGATACTAAAATCAATTTGAGTTACATTGGCAGTGAAAATTATTAACGAAGCAACGACCGAAACCACGTGCGTGTCAAGTACGCGCAACATAGGATTTTCTTCGTAAACGAGGTGGTAATACACGGATTACATTTTGTATCACTTAACTTAAAAAATTCTTATCAACAACCACTGAAAAGGCGTTTATACAAAAGCAGTTGTCAGCAAACATGCATAAAGCTTGCGCTCCGATCACCAGGCCATACCATTATCGTAATACAAGAGACGGACGGTCATGAAAACACCAGACGGTAAATCTTCCAAACTCGATGTAAGAACTAGCAGCTGTCGGAGTAACCTGGCACAAAACAAAACCAAGTCCACATAAATATCTGCGTAAACACACTTAACAAATGAAGAAGCAAAAGTAAAGTCAATCAAAGTTAATGGTAAAAGAAATTAAAACGGGCTTCTGGAGATGAAAACACTTGGTTGCAAACACGACCTCAACTGATCGGACATTACACGTTTGATGATTGTACAAGCACAGTTTTGGTAACAGCCCTGTAGGTGGTTAGTTGAGCAGGATCCTATTCAAATGACTTGTTAGTGTATGAGCATCGGAGGAATAAAAGCGTTTCTTTAAAATTTTGCCAAGATCTGGGCAAGCGCATTTTACTGTTCAAACAAAAACCCCAACTTCGAAGGATTAATGCTTAAGACCTGATTTTTCGAAAGGTACATTCATTGGCTTTTGTCTTCTTGAAGCCTACCAACTTGTCCGAAAGAGAAACGTTTCACTAAGACTTATTAATTTCAAAATTTTGATTAACGATGTTTACTTTATATGTCAAGTTAATCACAGTCAGAATTCAGATAATTATGGTAATAAACAGTTAAGCAATAGCAACAGTGCTGCTATTACACAGCGGACATGAGTTGGATCAGCAGGAACCATAAACAAGCTTTGAATTTGGAATGAACGTTTGACGATTAAGTAGTCATTGAAATTTTTGAATACACGCCCCTTATATTGTGCATTATGTCTCATTTTTGGGCAACTTACGTTTTCCACAACTTTTAACGAACTTTGCACAACTGTTGTTTGTTTTTTCACCAATATCAGTAAAACGCAGTACTAGCTCAGCAATTACCAATTAATCACACTACCTCCAGCAAACAATGACAGATATGGAAAATATAGAAAAAAAGAACTGACCGTACTTTACACAAGATCAAATGTAAGAGAAAGCCAACTTTAGAGCCATGACCGTCCAGGAATTTTTGGATGGTCACATTCGCGCTCAATGCTAGTTACTCATATTTTGTGCAGTTTCTCGCATTAAAAACAAAAATCAGAAGGAAAATTATTTCAACCTTTAAGATTTGAAGGTTTCGACTCTTAACAAACCACTAAACCTCGGGTGCAAGAAAATTATATGTAACGACTTGATCAGAGGTGTGCAAGAAATAACCGACTCTATAACAAACAACTTGTGGTTCCCAAGGTTTTGATATCAGCTTCCAGAAAAAAACATAAACTACTGTTTGGCTGATTTGACTGTGTCCTGCTTGGTTGGTATCCCGGTAAATCCGGACTGTGAGTCATCGCCGCCCATTTTGAGGTTGGTTTGCACGATACCGTCGTAGTAAGTGAAGCCAAACTGGTACGATTCAATCACGCTCTGAAACGAACGAGACAAGTTCGACTGATAGCTACTGTTTGGGCCAATGCCCATATTTTTCCATTACTCAAAGCCACGGTTAAAACAACTAACAAAACGTGGAAATAGGTTACAGCTGAAAAAATACACGGAAATCGTTGCATATTCTAAAATATACGGGAGTTACTAAAAATCATTCAAAGCAAAATGCATTTCTATTGTCAATGGTTCGTCTCCGACTCGAGATCAGAGATTTTTCAAGGTTTCACTTTGGTGACATTTGGAGGGACTGCAACTATTTCATCTGAACGCCGAGATGGCCATAAAGCGAAATTTTAGTGTATTTTGGTGGTGGTTATGCAGTGAGGTTCTACTGCATTTTGAGAGAACGATGGAAAAAATTGAGACCGACATGGTCTCTCACAATACCTTGAGAAACACTGCTCAAGACCCTCAAGACCCATATCACATGGGTTAGTAGAAGTGTACGGGACACTCAACACAACATGTATGCCTTGCACAATGTCGCTGTGGGCTCTGCGCCAGTAAAGTTAGAAAGAAAAAGGCGTGACAAATATTAAAAGAAAAAGAAGAAACAAACAGTAAACAGGTTCATATTTTACGAGAAAACGTAAAAGTTGAACCTTTGTCCTCTATATTTTGAAAGTACGTCACGCTGACATCGGCAGCAACGTCTTGTGACGCTCATGTTCATTCTCCTAAGAATTGTTTAGTCTGTCATGAACAGCAGACCCGCAACCGGAGGGGACGCAACCGAGCAACTGCCCTTTTGCAAGCTCCGTGCTCAACGTTAATAGATAGATGCAAGAGACTCGCGAGGTGCAGTCAATGACTTGTCACCGTTGCAGTGTTTCTCTACAAAAATCGGCTGGTGCTGAGACAACAAAGATGGGGTTCACGGACCATTAGAGCGAGTATCGTTTCTTTTTTTGCACAAATGTGAAGAATCGAATAAGTTTTCACCACTCAGTCTGAGAACAACTAAGAGACTCTCGTGCAGCAACCCATCCACTTTCCTCGTATTACTATGACCGGGACCAGCCTCCAATTTGGGTTTCAATGACGTGAAACGCAAAGATCTGCATTCAGGTAATTTCTGAATTTAAATTTACACGTGCTTGTATACAAATCTACTTACTGATGCATCTTCAGGATCCTTAACGACCTGAAAACAAAAAATCTGCCAATTACACACTAACATTGAAACAATCACTTCGTCAAACCTCTATTGCTACACTCTTGCTTGCAACAGTGTTGTTGATCAGTACGCAGTGCTGTACAACACATTTGGTTTTACTAGTTTGAGTGTATTAAATGCTGTTATGTCTGACAACATGTTTTAAGTTGCACTTAATGTTCACTGATTAGTCCACAAGGTAGACAAACTGTAAAACAAAAGCTAACTGCTTGGACTGAAACAAACAACATCAGTAAAATAATATCCTAACAAGCGGATATATCAATTACTTCCACATAGAACTTCTAACAAGACACTACTGTACAGTTGTTAAATAAGTCCGGCACAAAATACATCATATCATAACCTCAACTAATCAGGTGGCATGTTAACATTATGACAAGACGTGTAACTCTGTTGTATCACTTTTCTCCAAACACAAGCATGTGTTGTACAAACATTGTTCTTGGCCAAACTCTCTATTGGATGTAGTGACTCATTATGACCATTTCAGTTTGCACAGGGCCTTTCGAAAGTCGGCCACACAAATGACTACAAATTTGAATTATTGCTTTTATTCATAACAGGCGCATGTGAAACCAGTTTTACTCCTTAAACTTTTGCAAGCACAGGCCAAAAAAGACATCTACAGAAGCAGACACCACGACATGCAAAACTACAAAAAAATTTTCCGAAAGCAGTATGGTTCACCAAAAACCAGCAGCTTAACAAAATCACATTGATGATGCATAAAGTTAGTTCTGGAAATATCGTCACTCACAGCAATTATCAGCATCTTCAAGAACTGGTGGTCCAAAGCATCATAAACACCTTTCATCCTGCAAAACACGTTTATATTCAGACTTTGTAAACTGTTAGTGAGAATTAAACCAAATGGGAAGGAATGGACTTGTAACAAACTTCCATTTTCTCAGGTGAAGATTTAGTCACGATGAAAGAGCTGGGAAAAATCTAAAGCTTCAACAGTGTTGTAACAATTAGTAATTCCGCAAACAAATATAAATCAGCAAAACCAGCATGTTTTCACAGCTGTGAAGTTACATTGACCCCATAAGTCAGTGGTTCTCAAACCGAACCGTGGCCTGCGAGGCCCTCTGGAGTGGCCCGCCAAGCAATTTTCATTGGAAAGATAACTTAACACTTTAATCATTTAAGAGAGTTAAGATACAGCAAAAGTTTTCCTTCATTAATGAGATTATTAATTCTTGTGGCCTGCAAAGGGTTTCTGAAAGACAAATGTGGCCCACGAGCCAAAAAGTTTGAGCACCACTGCCATAAGTATGCAATGACAGATTTTTCACAGTGCTGTAGTTCATGAATAATAGTATAATTTCCATCTGTCCAACTCACTTTTCCACTGTTACAGACTTTGTGAGCATTTTCAAACATCATACAAATCTTCATTCACACATTTTTCCTACTACATAAAAAATAAAAATGCTTAAATGAAGAATTAGCTATTTCACCTGAATACAGAAAAGACAAAAAATGTTGCTAAGCACCAGAGCTGAATAATAGAGATGCCATTGGCTGCTAAAATGGCCGTTAGCGGCAGGTTTTCATGTTTTCATGGGCCAGTAAACCGCCCAAAACATTTATTTTTTGTGGGTACCGCTGCAGTCTGCTATTTTTTTGAAGCATTTACGTGGATGTTGAAGAAATTTATTTTCTAATATTTAGTATGTTGTATGTGTGCTCGTTGTGCTGTTGACTGAACGATCTGTAGTGGTGCAGTGTTCGTTTGTAGTGTGAGAAGGACTAGTCATGTTTTTAAGAAGCTAGGTTCTCTGAAACTGAATCACTGAGAGCAAATAGATTACGTCACAGTCATGGTGCTGTATAATTCATCATTTGGGTTGGGGCGAGCCTATGGAACTGCTACCAACCAGTACAAGTGCTGCAAACCAACAAGACCAATTGTTTTTAATGTGCTTTGTTGCCAAGTATGTCTTTACTTGCTACAGTAATTTGCTTGGTTACAGCGCAGAAGTATGTAAATGCTTAATTCATGAAGACTGCAGCAAAAATTAGGAGCCTAGCAAGTGTTGATGGAAAAGATATTTGCCATACTATATGTCTTCATCCAGATTTGCAAATGATCCACTCCATTCTTTACATAGAAAGCAAAATAGCTCCAACTGTTTCTATTAGAGCTTGAGCGATAATGTTTTTTTGGACCGATACCAATGTTTTTCATTTTTCATTGCCGATAACCAATGCCGATATTATTGTATTACTCAAGCAATATCTATATAATAAGCTATCACTAAATTATAGTAAAACTGTCTACATGATATTTAACTCAGACAAGAAGCAGGGCTCCCCATTCAGAGTACAAATCGGTAGCAACCAAATTAATAGAGTCCACTCAACAAAATATCTTGGAATGCACTTAGATCATAAACTAAACTGGGATACACATATTTCAAAGCTTGAAAGCAAACTTTCTTGCTATTCTGGTATATTTTATAGAATTCGAGAGTACTTGAGCACAAATGAACTTAAGATGATATATTTCAGCCTTGTATACTCCCATCTACAGTATGCCATTGGTGCTTGGGG
>Ga0210059_1007604_pt1 | contig 17188 bp, 12 predicted proteins | sample Ectturendosymbi2_FD_188042 | JGI IMG/M metagenome (GOLD analysis project Ga0210059, IMG submission 188042) | Ecteinascidia turbinata endosymbiont from Florida, USA - Sample 2 (SPAdes) (version 2) | ecosystem: Host-associated > Tunicates > Ascidians > Unclassified | place: Key West, Florida...
TGTTGTGCCACACGACTCAGCTTTAACAACAACGACATGCTCTCGATTGGGCAGTGCCTTGAACATATAACTATATTCTGGCACTTTGGTTATATTGACAGTAACACCAATAGTTTGGTTCTCCAACAACAGGTTGGTATGCCTTGAAGCAACTACGTGTAACTTCTTCATCACGTCGATCTGAAATGCATTGATAATGTGAGAAAACGTCAAGAGCGAAGCCGTGCACGTTGCATTCATAGGTATACGGGAGAGTTTTTTCAGAGGAGGGGAGGTCGGAAGCCGTTTTCTTTATAAAATATGCAATTGCCTCGATTGATGATGTTGGCGGTGAGCAGGGTTTTCGCACAATATATATGCGAATTGTTTCACGATAAATATATTTTTTTCCTAAAATAGTTTTTTCCTAAAATCTTACCTCAAAATAACGAGAAGAGCTGAAAGGAAGAAAATTTACATTTATCCCACCATCATTTACAAAAAAAACTTGTTTTGTTTAATCGCTCGGTTCGCACAACTCTGGCCATACCTTTTCTGCCCTGATTTTGTATTTTGTCCTAAAAATAAGTTTCCTTAGCTGTTGAAACGCAGTCCGTAATCGCATGGGTTTATCAAATTTTTCAGCGATATGAAGGTGTTTGCACCAACGTTGATTTTTTGGCTAGTTATAGTGAGTTTCCTTGAATTTTTGTTATGCTTTTTACATGCAACCAAAATCGGAAATCTGAAGTTGTAATTCAGTTTCATTCTCTCCCTCCTTTGCCGTTCTTTTTGCAAGGCCAGTGCACAAGTATTGATGCAAAAACTTGCAGCGGTATTTAGCTATGCTTAATCATAATTAATGACGTCCTGCGCGCTCAGCAACGAACTACAAGGAATGGAGTTGGCACTTGCTACAAGCACAATCAAACCGCACTACTTCGCATGGGGTTGTGTTATTGCTTATTCCATTCAGGAATAAAAACTGGTTGATTTACGAAGATGTATGAAATTGGATAAATAAATACAGCCTCATCCCATGGACGGCGCCGAGCTGCAAAATTGCTTGATTTTACAAGCTTAAAAAGTTTTGTCGGTGTTCTTTTCTAGTTAGATTCATACGTTTATTAAAAAACTTATAGCAACTTGTCTGACAAAGTAGCTCTTTTATATAAGCGCTTCCTGAAAGTGGAATAGATCACTAATCGATGTCAAGAAAAACAACTCCGATAAATTGCAAAAATTTTTACCTGAGAAACTTACCTTGAACCCGGTTATCGTCTCAAGGTACACGTTGCTGGGCCACCTCCACTGAGCCAAACAAGTTGATTCATTGAAAAGAGAGAGATTTGTTTGGGTAGCCTGGTTGGGAACCACATATTCCGTGGAAATGCTCTCAGTGAGAGGAACTGGGAAATTCCAATACTTCGGAAAAAGTTGAATCTATTTAAAAAAATATTTGAAGTTAACCTTTTGCCAAAGATTTTAGGAATTTAAACAAAGCATCAGCCTTGATGAACTTCCAACCTCTATCATGTATCGAGTGTGAGGCTTCAAGTTGTTCAGAACATCTTCATATTCAAAAGTGGGCGAAGACATCTTCACAAACGACTGCTCGAAAACTTTCTCATTTCTCTTTATGTCGAAGACATTGAGCAAGTAGGTTATTTTCCCATTAAACTCAGTCAAATCTTTCCACCTCACCACGAACTGAGTCAAATTGCAAGATTTTGAAGGTCGCGTTGGCAGGTATTTTAAAGGTAATGCTGAAAAAAACCTTAGTGACAGATAATTAAACATTAATACTGGAAGTAAACTTTAACACAGGTATTCAAACATTTATGTCCTCTCAAATTGTAATGAATAAAAGGAGATACAAAAATAACAGGAGATACATATTGTTGAATACGTTTCTGTACTTTGAATTTAAATTGGAGTGATAACAGTGTTTTTCACATGGTTTTGTAAGACAGCTAGAAAGCATTGGCAATGTCCCAGTTTGGAATTTGATTAAAAAGTTTCGAACGTCTAACGTTATAGTAACCTTCCAAGTTTATGAACTTAATCCCATAGTTATAATATTCAGTTTTCTCGGGAATGCTTCTTATAAAGCGACCACAGGTGAGTGACTGCTATCATTTGGCAAATCTCCGTGAAGATATTCGTTACAACCAGGTAATTACGTTATATAAACCAAACACCAAAGCAATCATCTGGAAGTTAAAGCTTTAATTCGGATCATTTAGTAGCTACTGAATTGTGGAAGCAGAAAAAAAGGCCAAAGCTTTGCAAGACACAAAATGCATGATGCATTGTGCATGAAATTCATCAACTGCATTTCGTTGTAAGCAGAATGCACGATTTACAAAATGCCTAGCATTCATCACCTGCATGATGCATAGATTCTAACAAGCATTTCCCGCAGAACGACACTAAAATTGCAATTTTTTTAAGTTTTTGTTCAATCTGTCTTGCAAACAGTGTTGGGGTTTTCGTCGAACATTTTACCACTGTAATTGCGTCAAATTTTTAACATAAGTTTTTCCATTGCATTGGTTATGCTTTCAAATAATGAAAAAAGCAGAAAACCTGCTGTCGTTAACATGCGATATACAAACTAACATAACAAACACAAATATATGTCCAACTTCATAGCTCTTTGAATGGTAACAGTGCTGCATTGAAAGTCCGCTTCTTGACAATATCTCAATATATGACCATGAAACTAAAAAAAATTTCACCACATTTTGGTGCTTTTCTGGTGATACAGCAACCACTATCCGCAAAAATTCGCTCATTCTTGTGTGTTGTGTAAATCGTCAATCAAGTCGTTAACCCGTTTGTTTAAAAACACGTCGTACCTTGGAACTGGCAGATAAAATGAAGTTGTTCACTGCAATTCATACTTTTCCATAATCCGTTCACGCTAAACAGTTTATCATTGCTAACAGCCACACACGGACGACCATTTGGTTCGTCTACGTGCCAGTGGAAGAAGAAATCGTTTTCATAACCTGAATCTAAAAGAACAACTTGCTAAGAAAAAAAACTCGAAGTAAAACCAGTTCAAGGTTTGTGAGAATTATTGCGAAATGACGCATGAAAGGGAATGAAAGTTATTTCGAATGATTCCACTTTTAACAACAAGCAACAGTTTCAAACCAGCTTACTTGAAAAATTAGATTAAAATCCTGACATGTCTCAACTTGACCACAAACCTCAACAAAAAGACTTGTTAATAAGCAGTGGGCTAGCAATTAGTGGATTCACGCAATGATCTATGTGCGATATCAATTAGTAAAATGAGCTGCAATGTGAGATTTCTGTGGAGTATACGGCACAGCTAGGTCAGCTTCAACCTCGGGATCGTCTGGAGTCGTAAAAATGCATTAAGCAGATTAGGTAGCAGTACTATTTGGTTTTTGATAAAACTGCTTTTCTTGTAAATCTGTAAATTTTTCGTATTCTAAATTTTGCAGCAACTTGTTGCTGAGCAAGTCAACAGGTCGTGACGCCGAATTTGACCCGAGACTGATTGACGTGAAACAAGAGTGAAGAATATGTGAATGTGTAAGTTCGGTCAAAATTCAGAGCGACGCTCATAGGTACGATTGATTTTGTCATTCGTCAAATTTTTCACAGATAAATGCAAGGTCTATAACATAACCTAAGCGTGTGCATCACCGACCGATATCTGTAGCATTCCAAGTGTATTTAGTTGAAAATTAATAACCAGATACCTTTAAACATATCGGTTTATCCAACAGGTTGCGTAGTACTTAATGGTTGCAAGAAGACAAAAAAGTGTATCATTTGCCAAAAATGCGTTTAATACGACGGAGATAACATCAGGGTTGTTCGCTTTGTTCGTATCGTCTAACACCGAAAGATTTACCAGTTAAACGTACGTTTGTAATAAAAATATCGTTTTTCGTAAAATGCAGCTTATTTTGTTACGAAGAAGTAGAACTTACGGCGAAATTCCAAAATTCATCAATTTATCAACAAGCTTAACTTATCCGCAATTTTCGACAATCTGAATAGGCTTTTGCCATTCAGGTGGTGATGACTCATGAGTTTCGCATTCGTTTGAAGAAAATTGCCAAAAATTAATTTTATTTCAACAACACCATCTCATTAAAAGCACAGCAGCTGGCATGAGTTTTGACTGGCATATTACGAAAGTGAGTTTACGTTATTGAGAATACGTTCTGATGTCTTCTCTTAGTAGAAAACAATAAAGTACGCTGTTAAATCCTGGATGTTCATTTGGAATTGCGTCAAATTAAATTTTGAGACGGCTAATGTTTCAACTTTTGTGACTACGTCAGTGAATTGCTACTGTACGTTTTCATCTGCGCTGTGGCTGCTGCGCTGATGTGGCGATGAAAGGATCACCGGTGACATCAGTGGAACACAGGGTTCTAAGCCATGTGTAGCCCAAGCTACAACGAAATTTCCACTATATTTTGAAAAGCAGAAACGTAAGGTGATTTAAAAAATACTTAATCTACTGTTGACTGGGTCAGGGGCATTGGTTGCTTCACAGATCAATCTATTTATAGGCGTTATGATTAATTACTCGTCTCAAGAATCTTAAGTTTTGATTTATGCGAATTCTGAAGATAAAGACCCCTTAACGTCACATCACACATTTGTTTGCACAAAGAAAAAAAGAGTTTTTCGCTCAGCAGTCAGCACAGATGCATATTAAGATTAAGAAAACGTAATTTCATGCTACGTATGTCAGCAACAATCGTCATACCAGATATATTACAGATGTTGATGATGTCAATAATTGTATAAACAGTGGCATTTGCATATGTTGAAGACATCGGAGATGTTAGTGTTTGTGATGATGTGAGCATCATTGGCAATATAAGCGATAAGCGGAATATTTGTACTGATGATAACGAAAAGTTCAAACAAGAAGCGATGCTGGTGATAACAGGGATATTAGCAAAAATAACGACATTAATTATTATTAGCCTTCACCGTAATGGCAATACTATACAGCGGCGTTGGCGATGCTACTCAATTTGTTGATATACTGCATGTTTTTTCATGCGCCGTAGTTTGACAGTTGCGGTGTATGTGAATTTTGAACGATAGTGAATGCGAGCGATCAACAAAGTAAACAACCGGACCAAAAGTGAAGGTGTGTAGAAATTACCTGCACTTTTCCACTTTCCTCTGGAGGTGTAGTTGTAGAAAAGTGTGTTGTTCCACCAATAATATCCACCACCTTTACGACTCCCACCGATGTAAGCTTTCCAGAGATGAAACAGAAACATTGAACTGTCACGCAATTTGATCTACAGCACATCAAAGCCACAGGGAACTTACCCAATTTTTGGTTTTCCATCCAGTGTTTTTTTTCCTGATAGGATATACCTTTTGTTGCAATAAAGTTCTGAGTTTCATAGTTGGGTATAATTGCGAGCTGTCCACCGTATTCCAAGCAGTGCTTTTTGGCATCGCTTTGAACTTTGATCATCGGCGAAAACCAATAGTAGTTTCCAGAAAAGTAATCCAAACCTGTAATCAAGTTTCTGCAATACGCGCTTTTCTCGGAAATTGAATCACAAGTGTATTCTTCAAAACGGTGATACACTTTTACTTCTGCAACAATTTTCTTTGCAAATCTCGTATCGTAACAAAAAAAGAAAAGTGCGTTCATGCGTTTTTACAACGTCGACCGCGGAGTTGTTGCCCCAAGATGCTCAATATCAGCACCGCAAATATCACACATAACGTCAGACAAATATTGCGGAAGCCACCGAATGTTGATTCAATATGTTTCAGGAGTTATTAAAATCGCTCTGAATCCTTTCGATATATAAAATTCAAAGGTTGTAAAATTTTGAGTCATATTTCTCTCTTGCACCAAAATAGCTTGATGTACATTGGTTTCCTCAACATTTTAACGGTGAAACATTTTTCTTAATCAGAAAACGCGATATCAGTAAATGAGGGTGAACCACTATCTTCAAAGACAATAATTTCGTTAAACAGGAGCTGTTGTCTTTACGTGTCCAGCAGTGAGTTTTGTTTTTTTAATTCCCATGCTGGGCGCAGCGTCCATGAATGGAAGGCATGCGCTGCACAGTGGCGTAGCCAGTCCAAAAATTTGGGAGGGGCCAAAAAAATTTTAGGGGACAAAATGTTTGATTTTAGGCGAATATCACTATTTTGTTTGGGATACCGCCTCTCAAAGCACAAAATGACTATATGTTCTGAAAATTGGGGTGACATGGCCCCTTAGGCTGCCCTGGCAACGCCTATAGCGCTGCATGCCTTACTTTCAGTTGACAAAATTTAATTACTTCAAAACTTTTAATTAAGCTTCAAATCATAGACAAGAGAACAAATAAAAAATCAGAACTTCCCGTCAATCTGCGTTACAGCTTTCTTTCAGTTTAAATTCATACTCATGAATGAGCCTTTCGGTCGCATTGGTTTTTGTTGTTGATTTCAGTAATAAAAGATGGTGAAACACGCAATCGGTATTTGCGATTGAATGCGTGTTTTCGAACAAATTAATTTAAATGAGTAAATTTTTGGTGAAAATGTGCAAAACTCATAAAGCTTGCAAGCCTTTTTTGCTTGTGTGTTGTAGTGTGAAACGTATTCTATTCAAAAGTGTCTGTTTATCAACGAAATTTTTTGTGTTTCGATAACGGCCAATTTCCATTTCGTTAACACCCCAAAATTTCTGTGGGAATCAGGGCATGCAGTTTTCAGTTTTCCTTTCGCTTCGCGTGATGCCATCGACCTGGACACCTGAATCTTAGTCACATGATCTGCAGTAGTTCTGTGTTGTAATAGGGATGAAGACTGTTTTTACAACTGCGATGAGATTCCGTATGATGGTTTTACCACTACGCATAAATAAATACTCAATTTTTACGCTTTTTTCATCTAAACGCTCAATATCTGAAAATTTCATGACTTTTGCCCACGAAAGATAGCATGACAATAAATATTTTCAGTTGCTTTTCCTGCTGCTCAATTTGCTGGAGCGATGACATTTCTCGATAATATTTGCAGCATAGAAAATATTGCAGGACGTGAGCAGCATTAAAATTTTACTTGAAAGTGATACGTTTAAATAGATGTACGTCATTGGCAAGCAGCGCATTCACCTGCTAAAGCCACAATGCATTCATATCACAAAGCATATATCCTTAGATTCACTGATTCATGTAAAATCCCAACATGCAGTTGCGCAATTACCTTGAAATGTAACAATAAACAGCACCAAAGTTTTGCTGCTGCAAAATCCACCGGTTCAAACCACAAGATGAAAGTGCAATACAAATAACTGAGCTAAAGCCCTGATTGAAAGAATGAAGAGGCAAAAACTGCGGTATGGGTAAAACAACCTGCTGTCATTAAAATTAGCAATGTAGTAGTCAACAACACAAACAGGATCTGCCCCATGCACGACAGTAAAGCTGCAAAGTTTGCTCGAAACCCAGAAACATCGGAGTGTGTAGCTTATAACATCGTCTGTTACTCGCTAATATACGGATATCTTAAATAAAGTAATTTCAAGAAATATTAACTTATATTTATCAAATAAGTAGTCGCCACAACGGCGACGTAGTATATCCAATCAGCAAAACTTTTAAATGAGAAATGGATTTCACGTAACTCCACACATCCTCAATCCTGAAATCTTATTCAAATGGAAATTGTGGTTATATTTGTCTGTTTGCAATAACTTTGTTTTCTTTTTTTTGTCCAACAACTTCAAGATCATTCAGAAATCTTGCCTTAAACAGTTGAAACGTTTGAGTAGCAATCTGCTGCAAAATTCTAATTGAACAATTCTTCAACTCTTCTGCGAAGATTTGTGCAAGGAAAGTTAACTGATTGAAGGTGGAAACAAACCTGATCCGCTCTCGCCCGCAACCAGGCGTGCTGGGGCAACCGGGCAATTAGCCCCCCGAAGTTCATCAAAAACATGTCCTATTGCTAGGTAATCACTTTGCTTCCCCCGAAAATAACATTACCACAAGTTACAATCATTTTGTATCCTCCAGAAAATATCAGCTGCGGTTATGGCCCTGGATTCGCTCCAGCATGGCGCACTCTGCCACGCAGATCAGAACGAGGCTTTTCATTTCGGAAACTCCACAAAGATTAAATTAAAGGGTGTCAACTTCTTGCATGCACTCATAAAAACTTCAAAATAAGCATAACATAACAATTAAATTTTTTAAGTTTTTCTACTTTATTTGCGTGACCCGGGAAATGCCCTTCTCAAGAAAAATCATAAAATCATATCTGTAAATTCTGCCAGTTGTAACAGAGATTGACGTGATAATTGGTAGGAATGCTGATAAAATAATTACCACTGAATATTTTTATTCGCAGAAATTTTGTTAAAATAAACATGCAGGACCGGCGTTTCCACACAACACAATTGACAAGGTCGAACTTTTCAAGGCAGAATTTTCTACTGCACAGCCAAGTAAACATTGTTTCCTGCAGAAAATTTGTTTGGTCTCTGTGGCATCTAAGCCGATGATTTTAACTCTCAAATCGTCTTCTCAATTATATTTCTGACTGAGTCAAACACCACACTGGTTGAGAAGACAAACGTTTTGAGTTTCATACTACCAATTGCTTGTTATACCATTATTTGTACTGTTGTTTTTTTAAACATTTTTCTTCGTCTTTTGAGCCAGCTAAGCCGCACTAGATCTCTGGACAGGTGTTGTGCAGACATTCGATTTTATCGTCATCCAAACCCTTCAGGCCATGTACTCCACAGGGAAGTCGATTGGTTGAACAGTGAAGGGCAACATGGTCAACGGTCCGTTCCTCTGCACCACACTCACAAATTGCAGAAGGGGCCATGCTCCATTTGTGTAAGCAGGAGCTGAAACGCACGGCAATGTTGCGGAGACGTTTAAGCCGAACCCATGCTGTTCTTGGCAAGGGACATTCCAGGAGGGTGGGTTCCGATGTCGGGTATGTAAGTACTGAGCTTCGTAGTGTTCTCCAACCCCTCCGCATTCCATCGGCGATCCTTCTAATGCGCCGCACTTCTGTTGTTGTCAGATTAACTGATGGGTTGTTGTGTGGCAGGTGCAAATGGGTTTCTCGATTTGAGATGCCGCGCATTCCCACTGGGTGGACAGGTCAGCGCTGACTGGAGCAGATGTATAGGCTCCATGGCACGGCGTGCTAGAGACGTTCAGCAATGTCAGCATGTTGGCAGCCTGCGAGGATATAGGAAAATTGTCCCGCTGGTGTAAGAAGCAGACATCCAGTCACAGCTCGCAAGGCGTCGTTGATGACAAGATCAATGAGGCGGGTTTGAGCAATACGGCAGCAACCAGGAGCGCAGTACTATTGAATGGACCAGGTGCAAGGTGGCTGTTGGCAGCGTTGTTGTCCCAGCACCCCATCCCGAGCCAGAAAGCCGCCTCAAAAGTGTGACGCGTGATGCCAGCTTTTTGCGAAGTGACTTGAGGTGTCGGCGATACGTGAGCGTATCCAACGTTACTCTGAGGTATTTGGGTTCGGAGCAGAAGGACAGGGTTTCGTTGTTCATTGTTGAAATTGACTTTCAGCTCATGTTTAGCTTCCTTGTTGTTGAGTTGGAAGACTGCTGACAACGCTTCTGCAGCACTGAGCTTCATCTTCCAGGTGTCGAGGTATTTAGCTATAATCGCCATGTCTTTGCTCAGAATTCCTTCCACTGCGTGCCAGTCTCCATTACTTAGCATGCATGATTGCTAGATCGTCGGCGTATGCACACAGGAGGCGGTGATTGGCAAGTCGGAGGCGTAGATGTTGAAAAGATGGGGTATCAAGACAGATCCTTGTGGGACGCCATTCTTCAGGCGCCGTAACCTAATCCGTTTGTTGTTACCAATGGTAAAAGTGAAGCTGCGATTGCCAACCAGCATGATTATGTGGACCATGAGCCTGCCAGGTAGCAATCGCAGTAGCTTGCAGGTGAGGCTGCAATGCCGCACAGCGTCGTAGAAGTTGAGTTTATTGGCGCAAACATTAAACAGTTTCATGAAAAATAAAGCTAAGGCGCTGGGACACCGAAAAAAAACTGTTGAACAAGTTGGCTGCTGTGAGATCGACAAACACAGCTCCGGCCTTCTTCTTAGCCGAAAAGCTATCCTAGATGTCTTGCACTAGCAAGGTGATCTGATCTTCGGTCGACCTCCCGGTCCGCAATCCCGCTTGTTCCTGCGGGAGTGATGGCTCGATGATTGGTTCGACATGAGCGGAGATGAGTATCTTGAGTATCTTGATGGGGACACGCAGCAGAGATACAGGACGATAACTCTTTCAGTTCACCAATGGCTTATGGGGCTTAGGGATCGTAAGTCGCAACTACTGGTGCTCCTTCTCCAGATCCTGGGAATTTTGGGTTGGCCGATGCAGCAAGTGAGGAAATCGCATAACTAGGAATTGAGAGCTGATCCGGCGTGAACTCTGGGAAAATAATCCAATCCCGGAGATGTCCTGGCTCTAGGTGGTTGACGGCGTTAGCAAGCTCCTCTGTCGTGAAGGGGCCAGAAATGCTATCTCCCTCTAGTGTTGGGACCTTCCATAGGTCGGACACCTCCTTGTTGACGATCCCTGTGGACTCGCCGTCCCCGTCTTGTCAGCCCCGTTCTTCACGAATTGTGAAGGGATGGATTTCGCCGAGACGCGGCACAGACGGGAGGAGTCTCCGGGCCTGCCAGTAAGTTTGTTGATGGTGCTTCACGCATTGCGGCTGGAGTGCGAGAAGTCGATGGATCTGACCGCTTCTTCCTATCGTTCCTGCCTCTTCTGGTCGAGTTGTGAAAGTAGGGACGAAGCGACGCTGAAAGGGTCACGTACTCTTTGTCCCAACATGGCACATAGTTCTTGCGACGGCCTCGTGAGATAGATTTAGCCACAAATAGCTGCATAGTTCCTGGTATGCCTTCTCGATATTTGTTGTGCCCGGAAGTGGCAACCTCTCCACGGATCCTCATGTCAAAGGAAAAACGATTCCAGTCAGCCTTGCCAAAGTTCCAACGCTTTACCGGATCGCTGTAGGCAGGAATCTTGAGCCTCGCTGGCGTTATGAGAGAGGGTCGGTCTTGTGACCGCGGGAACTTTTCTACAACACGTCTTTCAGGCAATCTGTTGACATGGCCGACACTCAGGAAAACCAGATTCGGTTTCGTGTCGATGCTCCATCGGTGAGAGAAGCAATTAAAAGCTCTAGAAGGTTTTCTATAGGCTTTAGAAGAATCAGCCGATTGGGCTCTGCTTTCATCGGTGAGAGAAGCTGGCCACTCCCTTTGAGTGGTGCAGCAGCTCAAGGTTTTTGGCAAGAGATGTTGTGCTACTATAACCCCAGTTGACGTACTGGCAGTTGAAGTCACCAACATACAGACTGGGGTGTGGGAACGTCGATGGCCGTTGGTGTGTCGCGAGGGTGGAGGTTTGTAGACGTCAATGCTCTTATATCCTGCAGCGTCTAGCACAAACACTCAGTGTCTGATTGCTTTGGAGACTGATCCATCAGTGTCCATTCCAACTGCTCGTGGACAAATGTAGCAAGGCCGTGCTTCCTGCTCAGGGCTGACCCAGATGGTGAGAAGCTGGGGATTACTAGTTTGTGGTAGTGCAGTGGGTCTCCTGATGGACGATGATGAGTGCCTTGTTCTTGTAGGCTATAGTAGCTGGTCGATGACGCTGATCTTTCTTGCAGTGAGTCAGTGTTCTTGTTCAGCTGCAGTATGCTGGGTCGTCGGTCATCTCTGGCAGAAGGAATGTTGCTGCCCCATGAAAAGGGCGTTTTCCTACCCAGCCCGCGCCTAACACATACAGCACGGGTAGCAGTAGTTCCTCTCGTAAGAACAGGTTTATATAGCATTTCAGGAAATGCCGTAACAGGGAGGGCCACTTGAAGGCACCTGTCATCCTCTTTTAACCTTTTTTGGTGTTGGCAATATGTCACTGACAGTTTCAGATGTAATTGGCAAGCATTGATAAAACCAAATGCTGTAATCAACTTTTCTTTACTTTTCATGTTAACCTATTACTTGCATCACAGATGTCTGCGTAAGCCTCGGTATGCATACTGCATACTATTCTACTTTATGACTAATGTAAGTTTACTGACGTATTTAATTATGTATAGATCATAATTAACACGAATACTTTAATCAGTGCTGCTAAAGTCTACAAGGCTCACCCAGTGCGAAGGTAGTTGTATCCGTTGTACCAAAAGAATTATTTGCCCAGCAGGAGATGTTAGCATTGGGACCGAGAAGAAATGCGTTGTAAATCGCAAATGTTGAGGAAATTTCACTTCTTGAAATAGTATTTGAGGTCAAGTGAAAGGGTATTGACACATTTGACATCTCGATATCAATTCCATTCAATTTCCAGTGGATCGCAGGTGTTGGATACCCATGATATTCACAAGAAATATTTAATTCTTTTTTTAACTTCACACCAATTCTCTTTTGTGGTAATGACGAAGCCAGGAACGGAACAAAATAAACTGCATCGAAAAATAACAAACACGGTCAAGTACAGTAATTTCGCGATTAAAAAATATATTCAGCAAACAAGTAAAACTCACCAATGAGAAGATCTGATATATAGTGCAATTTTTCCCCACCAACGTTGTTCGATGCTCTGCATTCATACACACCAGAGTCTAAAAGATTTGGCCTTTCAAGATGAAGTGTAGTTTTTGTTCCATACTGTCCAAGTGAAGTGCTAGATTGATACACCTGAGCAGTGTCGTTTTGGGTGACTGCAGCAATTTTTCTACCAGAATGAATAACCACATAAGATAAAATGTCAAGAAAAAAACCACAGCTTTCACAACAGAAGACGTGCCTATACCACACCACTGTTGGCTGAGAAAATCCATATGAAATGCAATCAACAACAATGGGTGTTCTCCGTTTGTCCACAACTACAACATTCTTGGAAGCAGATACGTTAGCTGGAACTGCAAAGAATTATTTACGGATTACAATAAACTTCCTTTTAAAAATTTTTTAAACCCAGTTTGTTTGAAGTATTTCGTTAAAAAATGATTTCATCCGAAGCAAATTTACAGCCTGTCTTAAAAGTAATGCAAAAACGTAGTGGGAAACAAAAAACTACTGATGTAAGCAGGACGAAATAAAAATGTAAAGATTTTGATGAAAAAGTTGAAATTGTGTCATATTTAAGAGAGGCGGTACTAGGACAGTTGCAAGCAAATAACTTCAATAAATTGAGCTGGAACACATTTAGGAAAGTATTATTACAGATTTAACAATATACTCAGTCCCCATTTATTTGACTTTAAAAGGATTAAATTCGAATTGCACAAAGTAGGATGCTTGTTTCACACGTGAAGGTAAAGTTTACCTAAAATTGAAGCAATTCACATTTGAAACTTGTCAAACAAACTGACGCAAATATTGCATCATTAAGTAATTTACAAAACGCGTGAAGCTGAACATATTCTTTCCAACTTGTCGGTCAATATTTCATTTCAGCAGTTGTGAGCAGACAAGTGAAGGTGCGTGGCGATGCTCCCATGGTTAACAGTGTGTTTGCGCTGCAACGCGTAACTTTTTACGTTTTTGTTTGTTTGAAGCAAAAATTTATATGAAAATGGTATAAACCTAAGCAAACACGTTCTGAAACTTTTAGCGAGATCGAGTGCCATTTCCCTGATTATTTAGCTTTGCGCAAAGCACCTAAATGCGCGTGCATCACGTGTTTTCGCAAACGTCAAAGCCCATCTACGACACTTATGACAGAAACTGCTGTAACTTTTTTTCGCTTTGATTTCTACACTTCAAACTGCACACAACGCTGCTATAAGGTGACAACAACATGTTCAGTGATTTTCAGATTTTTCCTGCAACAACAACAGAAACGATGACTCCCATTTCAGCAATCAAGAGCTGACAACTGGCCGAATCCTCGGGCAACGTGCAAATAAATTTAGCTTGTTTTTCGCGTACTGTAATTTGTGCAAAAAGTTTTTTCGTGTTCAGTTTGTTCAACAAAAGTTTCTATGAAAGCTTAGATATCTAAACGTAGTGCTGCAAAATTCAGGGAGATCGAGCCTAGGCGATTCGATAGGAATGCGATGCGTAGAGCACCGGAACGCACATGCGATTTCGGACTCAGTAAAAATCCAAAAAGCTCTCCCTTGGACCAGGTGGTAAGTAACCGTTAAAACTTTTTTTCCTCTGAAAGTATTTTCTTCAAACTTGGCAGAGTGCTTCAGAATAGGTATAGCAACCTTTTCTGTGATTTCAGCATTTTTCCAATGCTTGAAATAGGCGCAGTGAACCTTCAAATTAAAAAAACAACAAAATCACCCCTGTTTTCGGGATGTTTTCACCCAAAATACTCCTCTTAACAAGGTGGAAACTATATTTTGTTATCGATAAACTAGATGATGTGACTGACATTTCGTATGTAGGAAGTTTTTCTCTAGCGTACATGCTTTTCCCAGCACAGCCTTGTGAAACAACACCTTGACGCTCAAGCGTTACGCACACAACCATACTACTGGCAACCTGGCGATAGAGCCAAGTACGAATATATCGTACACCGGCAGCCAACGTGTTCTTGCTTGTTTATACATGATTGAGTTCCTGCGATACGCTTGATCATAGGTGAAGGAGCAGGCAAATTTTCGGGGGTGCGAAGGATTTTTACCCAAATTTCCCCAAACTTGGCCGAAAGGTTTTTGTGCGACTTTTGCTCACAAATTTTCTCCCACGAAGATTATGAAGACCTTTCGTGGTGTTACGTCCGAAAAAGGTCTTTATGTGTTTTTCTGAAAGCTCGTCAATGATTGCACACTGGACAAGCTCTTGTTTTGGAACTGGATTGTTCACGATCGTTTGTCGTCCGCTTTCTTGAGCAAATATTTCACAGGTTGAGCGGAATAGAATATGAGGGCTGGTTAGAGCAACGTGTTGAACGTAATCACATTATCACAATATACTTTTACCTGATGTTCCTGTTAGTAAAACACCCAGGCCTGCAACCAGGGGGCAACGGGGAAATCGCCCACCGAAATTTTAAAAGCATCTTTAATTGTTAGTTACAACAACAAGCTGCAATCGTTTTGATCCCCCCGAAAAATATCACCTGGTTGCGACCTGAAAGCACCTATAATGGCGCAGAGGGACAAGATAGATGAATAAAAGTGAGAGAAACACGAACTGACACAAAACATATCCACGAAACAAAATAATGCACGTAATGAAATAAATTGCTTTTGTATTCATTCCGTTCATGCAACGCTAAAGCTCTTTCTTTCCACGCTGCCCAACCCCTTGGGTTTGTAGTGATGAGCATAGTATCCTTTATTGTCGAGCTAGCATTAATATGCATGCATCATTTTGTAAGGGGTAAACACAGGAACGCCCTATAGCAGTGGTTCCCAACCAGGGGACCACAGAAGGATTTTAGGGTGTCCACAGCCTTTATTTGTATAAGATGGAGGCAAAATAGCGAAATACCAAGCTACGTGACATGATGGTCTAGCTTACAAAAGACAAATTCAACTCAACTTTAGAATCCCAGGTTGCCAAATCCAGATGGACCAAATATGCCAAACTACTTATCAAAACGCCTCAAACAGCTGTGAAACATGCTAAACAAGCCGAAACAGGCTGGTAGCTGTCAGTTAAGGAATACCCTGATGAGCAAAGACAGAAATGCAATGTTGCTGTGGAACTAAGCGTAGAATTAATTATATAAAGTACCATCTCCTCATACAAAATGCTTCTAAAACAAGGTTTGAAACAATAAAATACTGGGTATGAAAATACGAACATGCACCTTGCCATAGTTTTCAACTACTGTACTTTGAATTTGGTACACAAGCGTCTGATATGTTAGATATGTCGCAACTCAAAAAAATACTTATTACAAAATGCAGCCACAGAGCACTCATAGAAAAAGTCTTAGGCTTTCCAGGAACAGACGGATAAAATGTGCTAAATCGCTAGTCAATATGCCAAATAGCTTCAATAAACGTCAAGCAGGCTGAAAAGAATCTAAACGTTTATGTTCAAAGCAGACAAGTTTTTGACGTTTTTTCAGTCAACACTGCTAAAAATTCCAAAATCATGCCAAATTATGACCTAGCCTACATGCCAAACAGCATTTTCTCATGATAAACCACTTGAATAATACCAGATGTGCGCAAGTCAGCATTAAAATGCCAACCTGGCAATCCTGATAAATTCCGGCTTGAGGGCAACACAAGATCTTGCCTATATGAACGAACATGTTCATGCATTTCAAGGAAGGTATGCAAGTAGTCATTTAATCAAATGCAATGGGAAGTTTGATACGGTTTCTTCTTGTAGCTTATTTATACGAGGATAACTTTTGACCGAGCACATCTCACACCATTCTGTATCCCGAACCTGCGGGTCATCTTTCTTGTCACATTTTGTGGCGTGCAGCCGTTCTTTCAAATTGATCTCATTGGTATCATGTTTGGCTACATCTTTCACCCACCCGCTAACTTTATCAGAAAGAGAAAAAAGGTTGAACAGGAAAACAGTGGTTACCTACAAAAGTCCCACCACAATTGCACAAATGCTAACAACTACAAGCACCTTGCTTTAAGCATGACAAAAAAGCAAATCGAAGGTGGTGAAGGTCTTGCAAGCACTGTGCAATTTGTGTTTACCATGGAAAACACAACAAATGCATGGTGCCATGGGCTTCACGAATATTTACAAACAGTGAAACAAAACTTACCACTGAACCAAACCTAATATGTACAAACTATGGTAGTTATGTGCAGTCCCGTGGTCGCGGGGGCTTTTGGGGGCCAAGTCCCCCAAACAAAGCGCCAAGCCCACAAATTGAATTGTGAAGCACTAGAAATTGGTGATGTTTTTATCAAGCTATAGAATGTCAAGCCCCCTGAACAAATGTAAAGCCCCCCCATAGAAAACTTTCTGGTGACGATTCTGGTTATGTGGCGACTTGTGTGATATGCCATCAACAGTATGTTGGCCAAACAGTAAACAAATTTTCCATAGAATGGACATCGCATCCAAGTAATTGGAAAAAAACAGATATCATGGATGACAGCGACCAAATAGTTTCGCCGCGGAATTATTCAGTGTTCCATGACATAATACATAAACCAACTGTCTATCAAGCTTTGACTGCTACTTTTGTAAAACAACCCAGT
>Ga0210059_1007605_pt1 | contig 17187 bp, 11 predicted proteins | sample Ectturendosymbi2_FD_188042 | JGI IMG/M metagenome (GOLD analysis project Ga0210059, IMG submission 188042) | Ecteinascidia turbinata endosymbiont from Florida, USA - Sample 2 (SPAdes) (version 2) | ecosystem: Host-associated > Tunicates > Ascidians > Unclassified | place: Key West, Florida...
CTTGCACTGCCTGGGCACGAGACTAAGTTGTGGGGGTGGCTTGCATTGCCTGGGCACGAGACTAAGTTGTGGGGGTGGCTTGCATTGCCTGGGCACGAGACTAAGTTGTGAGAGTGGCTTGCACTGCCTGGGCAAGAGACTACAGCAGCGTAATCCATTCAGCCTGGAATTAAATCTGCGTGATAAGCTTCTTCATTGCGCGAATGATAATGTAGTTTTCTGCCGTGCACAGTGGAATTCGCGTTCGTCGTCATGACGTTCCAGCCGCTGTGTGTGGGGGGGAGGGGACGTGCCGCCCTTGATTTTTTAAAATTTATTTTGCGATTTTACGAAAGCAAAAATCATTTTAATCGATTTGTTAACAGCCATTGAGACTTTCCGATTGTGTTTGAGAATTTGTCTCGTGACAGGGAACGATCAGACCACAGAGCGAGACAAGGGTCCAAGTGACGTTGTGTTCGAACACCCTTAAACGATACGATTGCTCGTTGGTGGTGGATGTCAAAGGTGTTGGTCAACAAGTGGTCTCCCTGCCAATCACCGCCAAATGCGTCGTGCCAAACATACAGGTGAGTGCATGAGACGAAACTCTGATGCTGCTCAAAGCAAGTCTTCGTTAGTTAAGTCAAGACATTTCAAACGTCTTGACTTTGATTTATAACCTTTTCACAACATGGATGCATGTGTCTTTCCATTTCTGCTTATTGTTGAAAGTTTGTTCACTAGACGCTGCTGTGCTGTGCAAAGCAGGTTCATAGATTTTTCATTTAGTGTTTTCTTAATTGGTAACAGGTCAGGTCTTAGTGAAACTGTGAGAGTACGCTAAAGGATTTGTAAAATTTTGTCGTAATATCTAAAGCAAAACGTCACTGGAAACTCATACAGTTTATTACATCGTGTAATTCTTTGGGTGTCTTCTATGAACATGTGTAAACCTTGCAGCTTATACCCCCTTACGCATCTCGATAACGGTGGTATCACTTTTAAATAACTGGAGCATCGGGTTTGGTTCGTACGTGGATTGTGTCAGTCGCTTTGTTGATTGTTTTGTCTGATAAAATATTGGTTGCCTGTGTGTGACATTGTTTTGTTTGGATGACGTCAGGCTGGAGCCTGAGATTGACTTCTTGTCAGAGTGGTTGGGTTAACAATATCACCCACGTAGTGGTTGGGTCAACACCCTCACCCACAGAGTGGTTGGGATAACTCTCTCACCCACGGAGTGGTTGGGGTTAACACTCTCACCTACGGAGTGGTTGGGGTTAACACTCTCACCTACGGAGTGGTTGGGATTAACACTCTCACCTACGGAGTGGTTGGGATTAACACTCTCACCTACGGAGTGGTTGGGGTTAACGCTCCCACACCTTCACCCACGAATGGTTGAGGTTAACACTCTCACCCACAGAGTGGTTGGGGTCAGCATTCTCACACTCTCACCTACGAAGTGGTTGGGTTTAATACTCTCACCCACAGAGTGTTTGGGGTTAGCACTTTGCTGAGGCACGTTTGAGCAGCCTTGTTTGGAGGATAAATGTTTTTTTCCCAAAAATAATATTTAGATTTGGAAAGATGTTGTGCAGGTAAAAATAGTTTAGTGGTCACTGGAAATTATTTACCTTCCATTGGAACTTGACATCATTCCAGTTTGTCGTTTGTCGATGCCAGTGGTAGTTTAGGACTGACTCACAAATTCGTCTGTGCAGTGGTGCTGAGGTTTGTGCCAGTTCGTTTATACTTTTTACAGCTAGCGGCTTCGGCGCTAGATTTCGGCAGATGTTTCATCAACCATCCTTATCAAGAAAATGTTCGTCTCATCAACGACACAAACCTTGCTGCTAAGTATGAACTACTACCTCAGGTGTGCAAAGCGGGAGTACTATTTGCAAAAATATATTTTTAGTATGCTTTGCTTCACAACCTCTTTCTGTGCACCTCATTCAATACTCAACTAATGACACCAATAAACTGTTGCTGGTTAACTCAGCAATTTTGAAAGCCTTTACTCGCGTAGTTGGCGATTGACAGACACAAAGTTTTGTCAAACTTATGTATTTTTATTAATTGCGGATTTTCACACAATAACATTTCTGATCATTGTTTACATCCTGTTTGCTGCACTTTTACTTGAACTCATTTCATCTGCTGCAAAAAAACAAACACGCATCGCACGTTGTCATTGCAAATGGCGAAAATTTAATTGAATATTGCTCTTTCACGATAATGTAACTCATTTGCTCGAATATTTTGAAACGTGTTGTCAATCATTGATTCTGTTTTAACGGTTTCGTGAAATTCTATCATTGTCAAAAAACTGACCTCAGGTTTGGTGTCGACAGACCCTTTGTAAATAACAACATGGTCAGTACAAAAGTGTTTTCTAAATATCATTTAATCGTTCCAGTCTGTTTCAGAAAAATGTTGACTTATGGTTTGAAAGTCTGTTTGGAAACGTCATGATAATAGTCCACGACAGGTTGCCGCTATCTTCGATTTAGAAAAATTATATGAATTTCTCAACATATCGTTGTTTTGATTTTGTTCTGATTTTTGTTTCCACGCTAAAGGTCGTTGAGGAACTCACAGCACTGACTTACGGAAGCTCAGTACCGCGGGGTCTGATTGAACCCCATTCCAGTGTCGATGTTCCGATCTTGGTCCAAGTGCACGAGGTGGGGGAGCAAGAAGCGACGGCTCACTTTTCAATCTTTGGTTCCTCTGACCCTGCAATGGTGAGTCAAGATGGCTTGGAGGTGTTGAAGTTGTGCTGATATGAAACAATGTACTGACCTCGAATTCTATAAACTACTTGAAAATATGAATAGGAGGCAGTATCTAGCGAATGAAAATTTTCCACATCTGAAATAAACACGCTATGTGACGCAGGCTATCCCGGGTACAAACAAATGTGGCCTGCTGAACACTGAGCAGGAATTCTCAACCTTTGTTTAAATAGAACGAAAATGATGTTATCGATATTGTTTTGTACATAAAAAGGAAATTTCGGAAGATCAGAATAACGCCATGTGATAAGTAGCGCTTTCAAATGCAGGCTTGTGCATAGTCATCATCACTTGTGCATAGTCATCGCCACTTATGCACAGTCATCGTCACTTTTGCGTCGTTATCATCACTTGTCTATGGTCATCGTCACTTATGTATAGTCACTGACACTTTTCTATAGTCATTGTCACTTGTGTATAGTCATTGTCACTTGTGCATAGTCATCATCACATATGCATAGTCATCAACACTTTTCCATAGTCATCGTCACTTGTGCATATTCATTGTCACTTGTGCATAGTCATCATCACTTTTGCAAATTCATCGTCACTTATGCATAGTCATTGTCACTTGTGCATATTCATTATCACTTTTGCATAGTCATCATCACTTGTGCATAGTCATCATCACTTGCGCATAGTCATCCTCAGTTATGTCTAGTCATCATCAATTATACATGGTCATCGTCACTTATGCATATTCATTGTCACTTGTGCATAGTAATCATCACTTACGCATATTCATCGTCACTTGTGCATAGTCATCATCACTTTTGCATATTCATCGTCACTTTTGCATAGTAGTTTTCACTTATGCATATTCATTGTCACTTGTGCATAGTCATCATCACTTTTGCATGTTCATCGTCACTTATGTATAGTCATTGTCACTGTGCATATTCATCGTCACTTGTGCATATTCATCGTCACTTGTGCATATTCATCGTCACTTTTGCATAGTCATCATCACTTGTGCATATTCATCGTCACTTGTGCATATTCATCGTCACTTATGCATATTCATCATCACTTTTGCATATTCATTACCACTTTTGCATATTCATTGCCACTTTTGCATAGTCATCATCACTTGTGCATATTCATCGTCACTTTTGCATAGTCATCATCACTTGTGCATATTCATCATCACTTGTGCATATTCATCGTCACTTTTGCATATTCATTACCACTTTTGCATATTCATTGCCACTTTTGCATAGTCATCATCACTTGTGCATATCCATCGTCACTTTTGCATATTCATCGTCGCTTGTGCATAGTCATTGTCACTTGTGCATATTCATCGTCACTTGTGCATATTCATCGTCACTTGTGCATATTCATCGTCACTTATGCGTATTCATCGTCGCTTTTGCATAGTCATCGTCACTTGTGCATGGTTATCATCACTTTTGCATATTCATCGTCGCTTATGCATAGTTATTGTCACTTATTCATATTCATTGTCACTTATTCATATTCATCATCACATTTGCATATTCATTGTCACTTGTGCATATTCATCGTCACTATTGCATAGTCATCAACACATTTGCATATTCATTGTCACTTGTGCGTATTCATTGTCACCATTGCATAGTCATCATCACTTTTGCATATTCATCGTCACTATTGCATAGTCATCGTCACTTTTGCATATTCATTGTCACTATTGCATAGTCATCGTCACTTTTGCATATTCATTGTCACTTTTGCATAGTCATCATCACTTTTGCATAGTCATCATCACTTATGCATATTTATTGTCACTTATGCAAATCCATCGTCACTTGTGCATAGTCATCGTCACTTTTGCATAGTCATCTTCACTTTGCATAGTCATCTTCACTTACGCGATGTCCGCAAAAATTTGATTGTTCAGCATCCAGATGTCAGCTGCGGAAAATCCAAGTAATTTTGTTCCTCTTCTGTTTCCATCAGCACATACGTCATCTTTGCCTTTCACTGCTAGATCGACGAGAATGATTGGCAGACAAGTCGTAACTTTGTATCACTTTCAATTGCGCAGCTGATTGTCATCATTTCTAATGCGCAGGCTGTGCAGCTGTCGTGCATTGGAGAGGGACCTGTTGTCCACGTGACTCCGGAAACCTTGGACTGGGGCCATACCGAGGTGCTCACCCCGAATGTGAAGATGGTCAAGCTATCCAACCAGTCCACCATACCTGCTGATTTCATCGCCCAAATGGTAAGGCAGCTCACTATTGCAAAACTATGTCTTTTGAAACTGTTTGGCACGACTATTGCAAAGTTTGCCATTTAGTCTTGGGCAACTCTTGTGTATTGAAATAAGTAAATCCTGGTCCATTGTTTGATTTTTTGTATATTTTCATGCTTTGTGAAGCTATTTATTTGAGTGATTGCGCTCAGCAAAAATGATCGTATTGCTTCGCACCGGGAAGTTTATTTGTTACGTATGAGTTTGTGATCAGTTGGGAGTTTTAATTTGTGAAATAAGCATCACTGTTTTTTCCAACTGCTTACAAATGCAACACAAAAATTTAAGATTTTCTGTCGTGATAAAACTTTTTATTTCATTCGGCGTCTGCAACATTTGCATAGCAACACATTTTTGTTATTGAATTATTGATTGCTGTGGTTGCGAGTTATAATTCATTTATCTTCCTTTGCTACACTGATGTCTTACAGATGTTGAATGTTTTTCTCATTGGTTTGTTTCCCACTTCAGTCCCGTATCATTATTACTGTTGTTTCTTAAACACTGTTGCTTCAACAGAAACGTTTTCTTTGATACAAACACTCAGCTGAAGAATGGATTGAAAAATAAATTTTTTTGCGTCAGAGTAGCTGAAAATCTTTGCGTGTAATTTCCAAAGTGCTTGTCTGTTCTCGCAGATGAGACCGGACACAGCATGGCTGGTGGAGCCGGGCCGCGGAACGGTACCTCCGGAGTCTGTACTGCACCTCAACGTTACCGCTGTACTTGACGACTGTATCAGGTGTGGGGGGTCATGGTTGTTATGAAGAAGCCACCAGATAGCGCTGAGATCCTTAACTTGTAAAAAATAAGCGATTTCGTGAAAGTTGAGCAGTGTCTAATTTCAATCCCATTGTTACGTGTTCAGCGCCAACTGTGACGTTTTTTGATATTTCGCCGTTATGTTGTTTGGCAAACAACATAATCCGGTGGAGATATATCTGCTCGCAGGTTTCTTTGTTTTATAAACGCTTTCTGTGTTTTGAGCTTAAAGCTTATATTTCCAATAGCTTGAAGAAATGAGTTTCTTTTTTTCGTGCAGTTTGAAAGGAAGTGTTTCATTATGTGGCTCAACTCTATGCAAGTTATTTGCTGGTGTCAGTGCTCAGACCAAAACCTGGCTTGCTAAAAATGCGCGGCTTGTATCGGAACAATTAAGTAATTTAAGACAATTTTGCCCAAGAAATAGTTTATTGAAATACATATAGAAAGGGTTGTCTGATGTAGCTTATCGTTAGACTAGCTAGATCCGTAGTTCTTAACTGGAGGGGAGCGCCCCCCCAGAGTGGCGGCTATAAATTTCAAGGGGGTGAGCCTTTACGCGCACTACAACATCGAAAATTTGATTATTAAACTAAGCAATAAATACATTTGTTTCTACAGCCTATATAAAGTCAGGGGGCTTGAAACACAGCACAATTACTTAAGGGGGGCGTGGTAGAAAAAATGTTAAGAAGCACTGAGCTAGATAGTAACACAAACCTGGGTGACTCTTTGAAGCGCTGTTGCCATCTTACTTTGCACACATTGCAAAGGTCTTTGTACGTTTCAAAACACGTGAACCGGCAGCATTGTGCTGAAGAAAGAAACGCAGCCGTCATTTTTACATAGATTCCAGGACAAGTTGACGATCAGCATAGTGAAGGGGCCCATCGTCACCATTCCCACGCACGCCTACGGATTCGGCACCACCATCGTCTCTGACCCCCCACTGACGCCATCAGTCAATCTCGGCCCACACTTCGCCAAAGTGAAATGTTCCCGCCGCTTCAAGCTGACCAACAAAGGCCGACGACACCAGGCGCTCACGTGGTCGACTGATGGGTTCGCGAAGCCTAAAAGTAGGAGGGACGCGGTTACCATCAACCCTAAGGACATGAAGTACAGGGTAAGATGTTGTGCAGCCCTTCAGCTTCTTTGTTCCTCGTATATTGCTCAATAAAAAGGTTGGTGAACAACCTCAGTTGCATTTTTATGCATCAATATTTGATAACTTCGCATCTTAATCTGCGGATGAATATCCTCGCTGTTAGTTTCGATGCATCTTTATTGGGTTCCGCCGCTGTAAGCTCAGTTTTGCAAAACTTTGCAAAATATTTTACTTACGAATTGGCGGTAAGTTAGATATGATTTTTTTGTTGTTCTTTTCTTGTCTTGCTTCCAAAATTGCAAATAGCAAATGACGATTTCAAGAAATAGTCATTGTAAGGAGATTGGTATTCCATACCAGATAAAACTTTTTATTTTGCATTTATTTTAAATTCACTTTTCACTATGCCAGGCCGCAACCAGCAACATTATTTCTTTGTTTAAATTTCTAGAATCTTCCAGCCCACCCTTCACCACCAGAACCAGTTTTCAAACTTCACCCCCCGAGGTTCGCGCTGGACCCCGGGCAGAGTATGCTGGCCACACTTGAGGGACAATGCAATATGTAAGTTTTTATTTTTCTTTTGTTACGGTGCATGAGCGTGTTCTAAGTTTTTTGTGTGGATAAACACACAAAATCTTTTGGAAAAGTTTTAAACTCTAAACCTAAAAGAAAATATATATAATATAATCATCTCCACTGATGACCAGTTTACTGCCAACAAAGAAATAACCGCGTGGTCAGTTGTGGCCTGTACTGGTATCACAGTATTATTAAACTGTCACTTCCTATTCATACGATTGAAAGTGAAGCAGATGTGGGTGATATGCTCGAATGAATTTCAAATGTTGTTCAGAGTATATTTGTTGATATTGAACTTTGCATTTCTCCCGGTCAGCCCGAAACAGGTCAGTGAGCACCTGCTCTGCCATGCTATCATCGGAAAGGCGAACGGAAAAGAGAGAATCATCCGAGCCCAGATCCGGGCGGACTTCATATCTCCTGTTCTTCAACTTTCAAAAGACCGCATCCACTTTCGCGTCGACAAACGGCCCGATGACGTCACTGCTTTAACCCCCCAGACCAGGACTTTCGTCGCCAAAAACGTCTCATCCCTCCCATTGACTTGCGTGCTGCGAGTGAAATACCCGTTCCAGGTACTTCACGATCACCAAGAAATCCTGAAAAAGAACATTGCTGTGTAATCTGTCGATTCATCTTTGTTGTTAATGGCACCTCGTCGCAAGTTTGCAGGTGTTGTGAGTCATTGCGTAGAAACAGTGCAATCCACATATATCCTTTTTCTATATCTTTGAAACAAAAGCCGTGAAGGTTCAAAGAGATAAAGTTATCGTATTCACCGATTGTGGATGGATAGAGAGATTGCATTATTCTTTTGGGCAAAATGAACTCAGCACTTAAGTAATCAGTTAGTTGCTATTTATATTCTGTTCGTGCCGTGTTGACGTCATAATCAGTTGCGACATAAGAGGACAAAGGGAGAGCAACATGTGCATTTAAAAGTTTTTTAGGAAGTCAAGTTGCACTTTTTCTGATTATTTCTGCAGCAGCTTTTCGTTGAAGCCTGAGATTGTGTGTTGAGTTAATGAAGATGATGATTTGCTTCGTTTGCTTTTGTCAGTTTTATTGTTAAATGCAGGTGGTACGTCACGGCACTTCGGTCCCTGCCTTTGTCCGTGGATGCCAGATATGTAACTTGTTGAAGGATTTGATGAAAAGGGCGACACATTCATATTTATGTTTGTTTATTAATTGTAATCTATCCATGCAATTCCCGCACCACCACCCCGAAGCAATGTGCGGTTGCTTTGTGCTTCTCGCATCCAACTATGGAACTACGTGCATTGCTGGATCCACTCACCCGTCTCCATCCGACTATTTAACTTTCACTGAAACATTTTGTTCTTCCAGCTTTTGGATTTCTATGGAAGTCCTCAATCTATTTTGGAAGTGAACTTAGCCATGGGCCAAGAGCTGGAATTAACGGTTAGGTTCGACCCTGCGTTTAAAGACGATCTTGTGTCTCGAGTCGCTGAAGGTGAGGTCGGAATCACTTACCGCGAACATCCTCACACCGATTCACTGCAACTCAAAGGAGAAGTGAGCAACGTCTGCTTCACTTTCATATTCTAACTTAAACTCTTGAATAGGTTATTCGGTGTATTCAATAGTTAGATAAACTGTTCTCCAAAACTAGGCATAACTTTTGAACTGATTGTGTAATCTAGTTTTGTTTGATCTGTATCTTCAAAACCTTTTCGTTATTAATTAAAGAAAGAAACCCTGTAAATTAGGGATTGAGCAAGGTGTCTGGAAACAAACGAAATAAAAGTGATCACCAGATGACAGGCTTGATATGCTTGAAATGAAACCTGGTGGCAACTGCAAGCAAGAACATGAGCAGCAGAAAGAGCATCATGGACGGGTGATTTGTAAACAGCGCAATGCTTTTGTGCTTGAAATTCGGGAAGTTCAACCTCCACTGTGACGTAGTCTGGCAGTAGTCACTTCGGTGATGACGTAAAACATTGGAGCAATTTTGAATGCGCACGACACCGGGTGGGCGCTTATATTCTTCTTTCAGCAAAATACAAACTGGCTGTGATGGTATTTACTTTGGACGCAATGAAGTCAGTTTTAACTGAAGCACTGCATTCATATTTTCTCGTAAACATTTGCATTTTTCACCGAGCAGGACTTCAGCTCTGTACTGCGTTTATTTCGTCTGAGTTTAACTGCAGCCCTTTTTCCATCAGGTCAACTTTCCCAATTTGCATTTTGACAAAACAAGCATTGAATTTGGATGCATACTAAACGATACGGAGGTAGCGAGATATCTGGACATCACCAACACCAGTCCTCTTCCAGTTTCGTACAGATGGTCATTTCTAGTAACGGAAGGTGAACAACACATCAGGTGAGTGTAATTGATGGATACGTTCGGAAATACGAGCTTTGTTGCTGTTTGGCGATAAACTATAATTTTTATTCAAACTGTGTGAAGCCTTTCGTAGAAGTTGGTTGGTGATTACTAATCCGCGCGTGAAGAGCAACTGGCAAAGTTTACTGAGATCATTGAAAAGGTATTTTTGCGCGCACCAGCCCTCCCCACCACTTCAGCAGTTATCATCCAACACACGCATTGGTGCGGAACGGATCCCCGCAATCAGTTGATGACGTTGTGCAGATTGCTTGACATAAATCACTTTTTTGCATTGAATGGTTTAAGACGGTTTCGTGCAAAATGCGGTTTACATGAAAGGATTGACATAAAAGATCTACCGTCCAGCAATACGAAGCAGATCATGCGTTACGTATCTTTTTCGCACTAAAACCATTTTTTACATCTTTTTGTACTGAGTGCAAACAATTTTCCTCAAATGCGCTCTTCGCTTATCGCGCGATGACGTTTAAATCGGGAGGGTCACAGCAGATAGTGTTGCCATTGAATGGTGGAACTGTTCCTCTTATTTTGAAAACAAAAATCAAAAATAGGCAGGAGGTACCTCAGGCACTTCCTATACTGCACCATCAAGCAACTTAACACCCGTGTAGCCAACCTATGTTGGAAGCGCGATCGGTTTGTTTTGAATGGAGACTTACGTAACTTTTATTCATATAAACATTGCGTAACCGTGAACTTGGTCTCTAAAACGTGGCATCGGAAACGAAAGATTAAGCCTAAAGATTGTAAGGCCCAAATAGGCTTTAGAACAAGGCAGATCATCCTATCCCTGGTAGGTGCTGTCTACTGCTGCCATCACCGTGGTGTTTTGAATGTAGTCTCTACTGAAGCCCTGCCCTAAAGCTGGCTTTTCTATCACAAGGAAATGTTGGGTAGTTCCGCTTCAGACTTTCTCAGTTTTAATTAAGTGACTGAAAACGTTGCATAATATGTAAAAAATAACCAACAAATACAGTTCAACTTTTATGTGAAAGGTATTAGCAGGCTATAGCTTGGGCTATGTATGCAAAGGTGACATTCCAATATCATCAAACAAACTGCTTTCTGGTAAGCTTTAGCATATAAAGAGTCCCGGTATCCTGCACGTGCAGAGATGGTGTCCGGCGGGTTGTGATGTTCCCCTGGGGTCAAAACAATTTACTTCTTACATTTGGAAACGTAAATGAAGGTGAAGATGCCGCGTCACAGCGGATTTGCTTCATTTGCTCTGTTCTGCTCATCTTCGGATGATGTCACTAACCTTGCACTTGAAACGGGAACTATAGAACAAGGATTGGTTTGTGCAAATGTAATTATTATTGTTATGCTTCACATCAACATCGCTTTGGATCAGGGGGCCAGGCAGGGCCGGATTAACCATTGGGCAAACCGGGCAAACGCCTGGAGCCTCGAGCTTGAATATCAAAACACTCCTTTACTGGTTTTTCATGTTTTTAAGTTGTTCACCTCGCGTCAGAATTGTAGAGCTTTTTGATTACTGCGTTTAGTATATAGGTAAGGAAACTGACAACTTTGGCATTTATCGCTTTTGCGTGACTTAAAAGAATTGAAGCAAACAGCACCACGCTTTATGGGCTCCCATTCAGTGATTTCAAATAAACGCAGATTGCAAACCATAGAAACCACATTCGTACAATTAAAACCCAGAAAGTTTGTGTTACGAATAAAAACATATGAATGTGCTTATTTGAATGGAAACGATAATGGAATACTGATTCAATTATGGTTCCTCTTCCAAATCTTCTTCTGCATCGCAAACATTAACATCTGGACGACCTTTTTGTTTCTCAAGACGTTTTTCATAACGTTGGTAACATACTCCGTTGATGATATCTCTCATTAAAAGTAGGAGTGCATTTGCTATTAAACTAGGAAGTTTTGTGCAATCTTGAAGTGCAGTGGGATCTGGAATCCCGCAAAAATATAATCCAAATGCCTTCTTCTTACAATTGAAATGTGTTTTTTAATTTGTATGCATATAGGGAAAAATCGAAATTTAAACAATCAGTCTTAACCCTTGTTGCACCAGTTTCTTCATTTGCAATTAGAGACAATAACATTATATAACATACAATCCCGACAATGATCTTTATGAAAATATGAAACCGATTGAACGCGTTCTGCTACATTCGATATGCGTACTTTCTCACCTGATGTGCGCGTGTGAACACTGTAGTATAAAGTTATCTTTATATTACTGACCACATTGAAATTGCTGATGAATTTATCATTTCAAAAAACACGGATTTCACGTGATTTTTCATAATAACCTAGACACCCAGGTCTACTAAAAAGCAGATCTAGGTGAAAAACCCCGCAGTGGGAGCCCTGCATGGCCACATGCGGCAAAACACCTACTACCGTGACTTGAAGTGAACGTTTGAAGATTGCTTGACGTGCTGATGTTACGCAATAAAGACAATAGTAGAACAATACATGGTCACCCCCAATTGTCTCTGAAGTGTAGGCTGCCAAAACGTATCAGTTTTGACGTTTTTAACCAGTGCTTCTGCAAAGTTGAAATGAGGACATGTGGAGCGCAACGCAGTTTCGTTAAAGGCTTAGGGGGCCTCGCGATCACGACTTTGTCCGGGGCCTCGCTTTCATTTAATCCGACCCCTGGGGTCAGGCACAACAGGGGATGCCCCTGTTAATTGGAAACCTCTCTTGAAAATAAACATAATTTTGCTGAAAAAAGAGTATTAATAACAATAACTGTTTCAAAAATATGTCACTGGTTGCTTTAATGGAAACTTCGGGCGCTGTAATAATCCCTTGAGGTTCAGAAAGATACTGTATTATCAGTGAAAATTGCCGCTTTACAAAAGAGTTGGGTGGATCCCTTAAAAGCTACTTTTCCGACTTTAGTGAATTGTTACAAAAAATCTTCACAATGGACTCCCTTACCATTAAGTTGAGTTGATGAAGTACTACTGTCAGAACAACCTTAACTCAGCTGGTGGGTTGTCAAAGACAAACGGTGCTGTTCGCAGACTGCGCCAGAACATGCTGCTGAGCTTGCTCGAAGCTTCAACGACGTTTTGTTGATATTCTTTTCGGGCATTGAATGCTGGCTTAAGGGAAAAAAATACATCCACCATAGTTTCAAGTTAGGTTTTATTACAATCTGAACTGCAAAACACTTACTTCCGTGTCTTGAAACTTTTACTTAAAAGCAATGACCAATGCTCATTTGCCGTGTATTTTGTCGCAGGTACATTGGAGAAATACTGCAAGCACCCACATCTGCCGCAGGGGATCACGAGGAAGGCCAGCGGCCCATTGAACCAGCTGCCCTCCCATCTGACATAATCGCAGTTGGTGATGTCACTGGCGTTCCTGACTCTGGTCCAGTTTCAAACACTGACCAGATCGGATCCAGCAGTGGGCCCGAGGAAGTGCACACTGACCCCAGCGTCCAGCACGCTGAACAACACGTGCCTAACGATCAAGATCAGACTGAAGCCATTGAGCATGGAGGCCGGGGACCCGTGAGGAGCGCAAATGAAGTTAAAGATCCTGGAAATGATTTGGAAGAAGAAAGTCTGAGCAAAGCTGACGAGAGCACTGATCAAGATACAAATGCACAGGTACCCCGCATCGTGTCGTAGTTGTTATTATAGTTATGACTGCTTCTTGTTGTCGACTCAACACTTGGGTGTTGTTCGTGTACTCTTCCCTCAGAGTCCCACCCAGTCAGTGGAAGCTTGGTCACCTAATGGGGGTGTGGACTCCTACAAATAGATTTGTTTTAATAGTTAGCGAACTGTGTTTATGCCTGGAGCATCTTGCTGGCGTGGGTTCAAGGCTGTTGCTCAGGGCATTTTGAATAAATGTACAGGATCATCATGTCATGTGGAGATTGAACAGACACCACTTTAGAAGATTTATTCAAAGCTTAAACGGTCTTAGAACAGAACTACAGTAAATGCAAAGAACAATACGTTGGCGAGCAGCTGGCTCGAACCTCGCACAAATGCTGAATAACAAGCGCAGCGATTGAAGTTAAGCAGCGGTGTGGACGCCAAGAGCAAAGGCACGTGATTGATTATTACTTCAGAGATCTGTGTATCGAAAGAAATCCTTTCCCAGCAAAGAGTCGCCTGCAATTGTTTCATCATGTCTTTGCTATTGCGACATGTGTGTTGCTGTTTAAAAACACAATGGTTCGTTTGAGGAGCAAAAATCATACAAATACCCGATGTATTTTTGAACGTGCACCTCCTGTCACCCCAATATGCCCCCAGAGCAGTGGTGGTCTTAGCATTTGAGGCCCTGCACTCGCATAAATGGAAGATCGAAATGAAGGCCACCGTTTTCAAAAATGGGGTTTGTATTTACATTAAAAGTGGTATGTGATGCTGAATTTTACAGCAACTCGTAAATCTTCTTTCGTAAGACATTTCCTTCTCATATATGCACCTTAATCCACTACAAAAATACCACAATTGCACACAATCTGCAGCAAAATATAACACCCCACTGCTCCGTAATTTAAATCTACAGAAAGTACCTCAGTATCTCCAGCTTCATGCGTTATACGACCAAAATTTATTTCTGAATCTCTGCAGTGACAATCAAGTAGCTGTAGGGCAAAGGAAAACATTAATGGTTCAAGAAAGTAAGGACAGCTCCCCCATAAACATTTAAACATTCAGTTCTGACTCAAAAAAAATGAGTGCAGCTGATGTAACGTTGCGTTAGCAGCTATTGAAGTATACAGCAGACCATGTAAGTATACACATGCACGGTGCTGTTTAAAACTGTTTGAACAATGGAATCACCCTGGGGCTGGGGTGGACAATTAGAGGTCCGCGGCCCACATGTGGCCCGCGGGAGCATTCAAGAAAAATCTTCAAATCTGAAATTTCTTCCAAATTGTGACAGTGAATGTTAGCAGTGAGGATAACTTAACCGTGACTTATATTTCCGTTTGAAGGTATGACGCTTTCGCTATACCCGGCCTTCTCAAAGCCAAATTAATTGCCTGCCCTAGGGCCAAGTTAAGCTTGTTTCTGGACTTTCAGTGTCCAGAAATACAGATAAACATGCCTTTTCTTCTACAGTAAATCGGTTGAAAAAGAACTGATGAAATATATTTTTGTGATGAGACTGAAATGAATGAAATACGCCAAAGTATTGAATCACAAATTTTGATCAGATTGGCTTGTTGACCTTGATAGGCTACAACAACTAACTCATGGCAGCAAAGCTTAAACAAGGTAATATCACAAAAGTACTATAAACAGGATTATGCTAATGGATTTATCTTAGTCGTATTTTGATTTAGGGTGTGTAATCCGGGTAATTAGTAGATTTATAAACAAGAATGGTAGGTTAGCAGCTAAATCTTGCAATTGTTAGCAAAATAATTTAGAAAAGTACGGCTCAATTTTCTTACATCAAAACTTCTTAAAATTTGATTGGGGGCCGCATATCCTTTATTTAAAAATGTTGGGCCCCGTTAGACAAACCAAGCCAAGTTTTCTGCTAAATAATATGTAATCATTAGCCTATAATACAAATGCAATCATTCACGAAAGCTCATACATCTTTGAAAGTGTGTTCGCTGAAAACGGGGCCCCTCAAAGAGCGTAAATTCAAAATAGGGTCCCCCATTTTGCACGCCCTGCACACCCACTAAGACCACTACTGCTCCAGAGATTATGATGTTCCTTGTTCTCTTCGCTGCAGGAGCGGACGGGAGAGCTCACCTTCAGCACGGAATGGAGCAAAGAAGATGTAAACCACCACGATGACGTAGGTGAAGAAGAGCTTCGACGGACGGCCAGCCGTCTCTCCTCCCGGCACCAGCCGTCTCACCCATTCAACACCAGGGTCGCTGACCTGCCCCTCCTACCATGGCTGGAACCGGGAGCAAGCCACGTCCCCAATGGGGTCGAGGAAGTGTTCGATATTTTACCGCTGTATGGCGCTCTTGAACCAGGAGAAACTCAACGTGTCACCTTCACTTATTATGGACATGCCGATGTTAATTGCCAAGCAAAGTAAGCAAACGATCTTTGCTCTGACTGTGTTATTAGTTTAAACACTTGACTCAGAATGACCAACTTTGTTCTCATTGTTTAAGCAAGCGATTGCTGGATGAGTAGAGGATAACTACGACGATAAGACCAAACTCTGGTTGCCCAAGCGACAAATTGCCATTGGTGATAATTGCTGCAGGTGGCAACGTCGCGGTAGGAACTGTTCAGGGGGAAAATAGTTACAAGTGTCATTTGTCTTAGGTGGCGTCACAAGTGGTCACTGTCTTAGGTTCGCGTAGCAATTGTTTTGCTAGCAGTTACCCAGGTGGTTTTTGTTGTTGATCATAATTGTTGGTGGTGACAATTCGACTGTGTAGCAGTTGTTTTCGCGCCAATTGCCGTTGATCGCTGATGCTCCGAGTGGTAGTTGGACTGAGTCCAGACTGACCGAGCGTTAATTGTTGTTAGTGGCAAGTGGTAGTTGGACTGAGTCCAGACTGACCGAGCGTTAATTGTTGTTAGTGGCAACTGTTCTCAGTGGCCAATTTTCCGACACTCGAAAGGTCATGCGCCTTGATATTAACCGACTTTCGAAATAGTTTTCTGCTGTGTTCAGACAGTCGTCCTGCCACCACACCTAGTGTTTTCAAACATATTCAAATAAATTAGAAGAGAAGTGAAAAGTAGTTTAAATTATTGTGCGTTTGTTTGTGGTTGTGCTAACCGAGGTTTTCCGTTCGTAGAGCGATATGCGAAGTGCAAGGAGGGCCCAAGTACGAAGTAAAGTTGCAAGGAGAAGCTTCTCTTATTGAATACAAGTTTGACAAATTTGAGGTTGATTTTGGAAAACAGGTATCAGATGAAAGTTAGCATACAGTTGTGCTTACACTCGTTATTGCGAAATTGTTTTGCATTTAAGTCTTCCGCCATTTTTTATCTGAACATACCACTCTTTGTTTGACATGCACTTCATCTGTGGTGGAGGTGCTATTGTTGCTACACATTCGGTTGTGACATATTCTGTGCAGAGCGCGAACCCTCAGTGACACAATTCTCGCCCTGGCCCCAGGAATTGCACTAGTTTCATTTGTTGCATCTAATTTGTTGCTATGAAGATATTAAAACGAACGCCTAATTTAGGAATGCAGCAATCATGTATCATTTCGTTGAATCTCAGCATTATTTGTAAAGCCACAACAGTGACCCACACCAAGCGAATCGATCGCAATTTATTGCGTAAGGAAACTAGTTTCGTGTGTTACACATCTTCAGTCCTTATTCAAATAGAATCCACACGAAACTAGTTTCCTTACGCAATAAAT
>Ga0210059_1007606_pt1 | contig 17187 bp, 6 predicted proteins | sample Ectturendosymbi2_FD_188042 | JGI IMG/M metagenome (GOLD analysis project Ga0210059, IMG submission 188042) | Ecteinascidia turbinata endosymbiont from Florida, USA - Sample 2 (SPAdes) (version 2) | ecosystem: Host-associated > Tunicates > Ascidians > Unclassified | place: Key West, Florida...
ATCTATGGATGACAATGATGGTATGAGGAAGATCTAGTTGAAATGAAAACGAGTAGAAAAATTAAAATAAACTTCCATTCAATGTAATTAGGTACCTTCTGGTGCACGCAACTCAACACTTTCTCGCTGTTAGCAAAGACATCTTCGGAAGTCCTTGCCGAGCCACTCTCTAGTGAAATATTTTTTCTTAGTAAAAATGCACTCTAGTATTTACTTCTCGCATCTAACTACATGCGCTTTTGAGTAAGCACATTCTCTACTACCGGAAAAACAAACGGGAACCTTGCGAAGCAGCGAAAATCTAAATGTTGGAAATGATGACGTCATGAATTACGTCATAGGGGCCCTCCAGTACAAATTGCCCAGGGCCCCCCTACCCTTTAATCCGGCTCTGATTGTCGGCACAGAATGATGTTACATTTTCCAGCCTAAGGACATTTTCTTCAAGAGAAGAACAGATAAAGCTCACTATCTGTTGTCTCACATGGCATAGATCGCAGATCGAGAATACGCACTCGCACCCCAACTTTGGCGCTAAAAAATCTGATAACTAAGGGAAACAGTTTCACTTCGTTATGGTTGGAGGCATCAATGGATATTAAAAAGGGCTGCTCTCCAAGTTCTGACAACAGTAATTTGTGGGCAAATGGAGCAGGTATACCAGTGATAATGCTTCCAGTCTTTGTTCTGGCACTTGTGAATTTTTTCGCTATCTCAGAATCAGTGAAAATTGCTTTAATGAGATTTGTAGTACAATCATTGGAAAGAAATGATTGCTGATGCTTGGCAGCATGAAATGACCAAGCACCCTCTGCTGCTGCCTTGTGCTCCAGGTTAGCTGTTGTAGTTCTGCTTTTAATAGATTGCTTCATAGATTGGTTTGATGCAATACTTCTAGCCATATTTTTGTGTTTTGTGGTAGCATTGCGGGCACTAATTGCTGTTTTTCTCATGGCCTCCAGGTTGATTTCACTATCACAATAGCAGCAGTGAGCATAGCTCTTACCCTTTCGACTTTGTTTTTTTTAGCAAATTCCTTTTCATAGCCATCACGTCACGAAACACGTACTTACGCTTACTCAATTTCTTAATAATGTCTGAAAATAAAAATTACACTAGTTTACTAAAGACCTGCAATTTATATCTAACCTAAACTTGAAACAATATCAACCCTGACCTGCAACTTCAAACTGATTGTTCACTAGACCAGGGCTTCTCAAACCTTTCTGTTCTACGACCCCATTTCAAAAAAGATTTTTCTAGGCGACCCCTTGATGGATAATTTAGATGTTAATGATGCATTTGAACGTCACATTAGTTTACAAAAGCGTTTATATCTGATTTGTCAAGCCAATTTGTTTCGCGACCCCAAAATTACATTCCGCGACCCCATTTGGGGGTCGCGACCCATAGTTTGAGGAGCCCTGCACTAGACTACAGTGAACTAGTCACTATTCTTCAAAGACTACTTACTCTGATTGTTACAAACTATCAATCCATTGTTACTTAACGTGATAGAATGTATTGTTTCGTAACTGGTCAAAGAAAATGAGCTAAATGCTGGCTTTATTCACAATGCTACCCGCAATCGCTGACACATTCAAATACCGTAACAAATTTGTAAGCAATTTTTAACTCCTCGATCAAAGTGATCAAATTGATAAAATACATTCATAACTAAGACAAACTAAGCACACCAATCCGAAATAAGCACGTTTCCTAAAATTAAGCACATTTATATTTTCTAAGACACTGATCTTGAAAATTAGCCCAAATCTTAAAAATAAGCACGAAATGGTAACCCTGTGTATAGGATTTTGTCGGTCCAAGAAGTTACTATTTTGTTGAATTTGCCGTAAGCAATTAAGCGTAGGTTTTCAATTGAATGCTTTTGCATTAAACTATTGTGACTTGAAATTAAAGCGTATTACAGTTATTTGCAACGTTATGGGTGGGGCTAACAAGCAATGAGACCGAATTGCACGCATTTTCCAGATATCCCTTGATTTTACAGTATTGTTATGAATGGCATTAAAAAATATCAATAAATCACGTTGGCCTGTTGTAGAAATTGCATTGCCTTTTTGATACTTTCAAAATCACTGGGCCAGTGGCGCTAAATGTGGGATTTCACCCCCAGGTCTGAGGTTTTCAATGCCTTTCTGGGTTTTTCTTCTTAAGATTCTTCTTAAGATCTTCGATTTTTGCGAATTAACTGCGTATAGCAATGATTTAAGATAGGGTATGATTAATTAAAATTTATTTCTAGTCTCATCTTTCTTTATCGTGTTTTATCAAGGCACCTTAGTCTTCAGCATAACTGATGAACATGCAACTGTTCCCGTATAAATTATAAATATTAGCTAGGTGAAATGTGTTCAAGTGACAGAGATACGTGTATTAATGAAGTAAGCCCAAATAATATACTAAAGTGGGACACACAGCAATTTTAACGTAGAGTGGTTGAAAGAAGCAAATCCGAAAGGAACGAAGACTTAATTATTGTAAATTCTCCAGATCACCGTCAGAAATGCAAACAAGTTGATGCTACTGCGATATAATAATTCCGACAGACACAAAAGTTCAACCGAAATTGTTTACTGAGCCAAAACGTACGTCACTATCTTAATCAGGGCCGCACATTGAATGGCTTATTAATGAGGGCCGCACGTTGTATGACTTACTTTGCAATTAGCAAACTAAATTCGACTTAAACTAATGTGTTGAAAGTGTTCGCATCCTAACTGCAATGGTAAGGGCAGTTTTGCACCTTTCACCACTCCGTAAGTGTGATGTCATAGGCCCGTTTAGTGCCAATGAAGGTCAGGTTGTCAGTATGTAGGCTACTTGTACTACAGCAAAAACCTAAACCGGGCCGCACAAAACCTTCCACTGGGCCATACGCGGTCCGCGGGTTGGACATAGCTGGTATAAAGCATTAACATTTATGCGACATAAACATTACCAGTAGGCCTATCATCAACAAACTCGCCATGGCAAAATCTAGACTATGCAATCGTAAGCAGTTTTGGCATTCGACTTCCATATTTATACTGAGGCTACGCTGTCTAGATACAGCAATGATCGAATGTTTTGATGAGTCCGTAAGCTGGTGGCGGATTAAGGTTGAAAGGCCCCTGGCTGAAACTTAGAAAGGAGCTGTTTCTAAATATATATAAAACTGTCGTTAATAGGGCAAAACCACTAATGAACGAAACATTAAAAGCGTGTTGTACATTGTTTGCATGTTTACCGACTTAAGAATTGGGGGCCCCTAAATGGCGGCGGCCCCTAGCTGTAGCCCAGTAAGACCTCCGTCCTTAATCCGCTACTGCAGGAAGCATTAATTACGGTCTCTGTACTGTATTAGCGAGCTGTACACTAATGTGGTCTCTCTTCAACAAAAGAATATCGTAGTTTAAACGTTTTTAGTGAAAAGATATCTAGCCCATAATATCCACCAGTTGCTGTTCAGGACCAGGTTTTTCGCACGTACGCAATTCAGTGTGCCTAATCTTAGTCACATTGGTGCCCACAGAATTTGATTTAAAAGTGGTTCATTTGTTCAAGTGTTTTTTTAAAGTTAGGGCCCAGCGCTCTTAAATGCTACGGCCACGCGCTACCTTAATCCGGCACTGACTCCAGCCTGGGCAGACTTTGCTGTTTCACGCCGGGGTAGAAGAGTTTCCAACCATCGTCCATTTCAACAGTGTTAGAATTAGAACCACGACGCTCAGTCGAAGAGACGCCAGCAACATTCAGGGAGTATCGTTAACTTCGTTTAAATTTATCGGGCTGAATTGCACGTTGCTTCCTTCCCATGTAACTCGCTGCACTGGCAAAAGATTGATAATGTCTTACGCATAAAAGAAACGTGTTTCCCTGAAAATTAGTGTTAAAATTGCAGGGATGATTGAAGTTCTCCCCAACTGGTTCGGCAACAGCTGGATTGATTCACCTCTAACCTGTACGGAATGGGAAAATGAAGTCATTAACCTGTGCGTGAAGTATCCCCACCGAGTATTTTGGGCCTTGGAACAATGCAACATCATTAAAAGCGACACGTTCGACGAGTGCCACGACTATGTTGATCCCGAGTATTTCTACGATACTTGTCTTCAGCAATCATGCGGGTGTGACAGGTAGGTGTTTTTCTGCCGGAATAAAATTTAAGCGTTTTTAGCGATCCCAGTTTATGAACTTTGGAAGTGCAGGGTGCCGTGTGACGTTCATTAGGTTTGGTATTAAGCATTTCAAAGTTTCAGGACCGATGTATACAGTAGCAGCCTCATTCAGGCAACACATGATCATCAATCAGATATTCCGTTCAATCCATCTAGTCTTCATGTGCATAGCTCACAGATAGAAAATCATGCTTTGCCAAGTAAAGTGTCTTGTGTATTGCGTGGTATATTCAGAACCGTCGCCATGAAGTCTTCACTAAGGGGGCTTTACGTTCATGTGGGGGGCTTTGCGTTTGTGCCGGGGAGGCTGGATATTGAAAAGTTGATAAAACCTCCAATGATTTATACTGTGTCATATTTCGATTTGGGGGGCTTATTACTTTGTTTGGGGGGCTAAGCCCACCAAAACCCCCCCGTGGCGACGAGTCTGGGTATATTACGACCATCGTGAACTATTTTGCCTGCATTAGCCACCGAAACCAATCACAGGTTTGCTCATTTGCGGTCGTTTTGGATAATCGTTGAAACATTGTTGCGAAAAAATCATGTTTCGTTAGTTTGCTTTTTTGGCTCACTGGTCTACATTTGCCGCAGGGCAGGGGACTGTGAATGTCCTTGCACTGTTGTGACCTGCTACGCCCTAGAATGCAACAACGCTGGTGTTTCAATAGAATGGAGAAGCAACGATAAGTGCGGTAAGGTTCTTACACGAATATCATATTTCGAGAGTGTCTTGAGCTGAGTGGTCCTTTATCTTGGCTTTGTCAAGCCGCGAGTTTGGCGGCATGTTCCTAGAAATGCATTTATCTGCTTGCGTGTGGCGAGGCCCATAGTTTTGTTAGAGATATTGTTTGGCTGGTAAGCTTACAACGGGGTCAGGTAGCCAATGAATTTATACAAGCACTGAGCTTATTTCTGTGCGAGGTAGATACACAAAACCCATGTAAATTGGTCAATGTGCAGTTACGACTAGAAGCGTTTTTTTACCTGAAAGTATTTTCTCGTAATCGCTTGCAATCATGTCGCACATAAAGTCAAAAATTGTGCATTTGAGTGGCATGCTGTTCGTTAGGCTCTTCATTTTTTGGGCAAGGTTGATTTATTATCACTCGAGCTGTTTACCCTGGAAAATGGTGTTACTTTTGAGCATTTGCCTCCAACTTTGGAAATGTGGTTTCCTATAAGCTGCACTGATGTTCAACTGAAGAGTATGGCTGGCTGAATAGTTGACCAAGAAGGTTTTTCGCCAAATCTTTGTGTCTGAAATGTGTAGTTCACGCCAATTTGCAGAATTCTCAAAGTACTCGAGTGTTTCCCTAATTTTTATTTTTTATCAACACGCAATTAACTTTTCTGCACTTTAGTGGTTTGCTCTTTTTATTTCTTTTGTTTCGTTGTTGGAGTCACAAAAATGCAATGAATGAACTTACGTGCCTGCCTCGAAATTTCACGCATGTACACTTTGTTCAGAGACGAGAGCAGACACATTTGCTTTACTTCAACCCCACTACGTCGAATTTAATGCTTCCTCCTACTCCGAATCCTGTTTGCACTCCGAAATGTTCCATGCAACTCAAACAAATATTCATCTGTACGCCCCACGTGTTCAAAAAAACATTCAGAATTTTTTGCTTTTTTTGCAATAGGCTCTTCAATTGCTTGTCAATTTTTTGTGTTCTGTTCACATGCCACAAATATTTTACCTCAGAACGTAAATGGCGCTTTCTAATGAGAACCAGTGGCCAAGTATCACCTGCTCCAGGCTTCATGTTTTTCAAACACGTGTAACGGTCGCTATGGAGACGCGAACCCCGAATGCAGAGCTCGGGAGGTTTCGGCAGCACAAACAAGCGCCTCCCCGCTCGATCAGTTTCACTCTTTATGGCCTGGGCTACATTGCGCCTTCTACAACTAGATGTCTCCCTATTGGCGCTGTATGACGCCCGTCGCCCCGTCACATACAGTAGTTTCAGATCAGGGTGCACAATCTTTTGGTTCTTTCTACGAAGTATACTCATACAGTAGCCAGGGGTCTCCAAACCGTTTTGTCAGAGGGCCACATAGGCTAATACCCAGCAATTCGAGGGTCGGGCATCTTGCGTAACGTGGTTGTTTCGGGATATACTTCATTTCACCAAATCAACAAATGTTTCGTAAAAATGTTTTTTCATTATTGATAAAATGCCTTCACGGGCTGGATTTGGCCCGCGGGCCGTAGTTTGGAGACCCTGCAATAGACAAAGAGTTTTGATAAATGCATTGCTGCCATAATTGATATTTTAAATTACATGTGCACGACCGCATACATTTTGATCGAAGGCAACAGGTTGTGCATTCTTACTTTAGATGAAGTCTCTTTAGAAATTTTAACAAGCGCTTGATAAACCTGAATTGCAACTCCGGGCCCTGCTCCTGGCAAACTTGAACTTTGTCTCCACAAAACTCCGACCGGCGTCTACTCGCAATGGACAACTTGTCGTTGGGTCGCCCAGCTGTATGAATAACCTTCTTTGCTTTGAAGACTCTGCCATTAAATTGGACGTTGTAGATCAGAGCAATTCGAGAGTTCCTAGAACTTGCTAATTTCATGTCAAACTGTCCAAATTTATCTGTTTCAGAAAATAAATATGGTGGGTACGTATACACTTTCGTGATTCGCGGATTCCTATTGTGTGATTACAGGCAATTTCTAAACGCGACTCGATGCAAAGTACCCTATTTTTCGGACCACAAGGCGCAGTATCAAAAATTGAATGCGAGCTGTTCTTTTTTCACATGAAGGCCCACCGGATTACAAGGCGCACTAAATGAAGCAAACTTTTATAAGTCAAACTGTATTCAACTGTTTCACAATAACTCCCGAGTGCAGCAATCGCCACTGGGAGTTTGATCTGTCACACATGCCTAATCAGCTAGACACGAATAGAATAAAATAAAAGTTGGGCGCGAGTTTGATTCGGTGTGCGCCAATGTAGTCAGGAGCCTCGTGGAGTAATACGATCTGAGGTATGTGCTAGCTTCGAACCACATCCACTACTCATTGCAATTGTTGTTGGTTTATTACGCAACACGGTGGTATGTTTACAAAAAAATCGTAACTAGCAATTAAATAAATAGCACCATTTACCACATAAAATTGGAAGCACAATCAGATTCATACATTAGGCGCACCACATTACAAGGCGCACTTTCGATTTTTGAGAAAATCAAAGGACTTTGCGTGCGCCTCATGGTCCGAAAAATACGGTACATGTTTACGAACAGTCTAGCAGGTGACACGACAGCCTGCAAACAATGCATCACTGCAATTGGTCGCTGTTTCCTGTCGCTCTGGTGAACGCGCGACGCTCTTGTTCACCGTTATTCTTACACCCAGGCGCGGATTTACCATTAGGCTAAAAAGGCTTAAGCCTAGGGCCCCGATTTTGGAGGGCCCCAAAAATTTGGGAGTTTGGACAATTTCCATCATTTTCGTAAGCAATTATATTCGAACAGTATTTTTGTTTTAGTTCAAGGCACGTACTGTATGTCGTGTTTTGGGTTTTCGTTATGAACTGCAAAATCAGGGGTAAATCTGATTGAAATTCCATCATATCCCAAGTTTTAACACCATAAACAGAAAAAAGACCGTAATTGTTGGTGGAAAATTGGTACGGCCCGCCATACCTTGCGGAGTTTATTTTTGGCCCGCGACTAGGGAACGGTTGCCGACCCCTGGTATAGAAGAATGAGCGCGACGGATTGAAGTGAATGACGATGAGCACTCTCTTTTTATGGAGTTGAGAATTGGTTATTGTTAGGTATAATGTGTGGAACAAAACGCCTAAACCTATTTTTCAGATTACACCAGGCCAGTGGGGTATTTTCGTTCAACCTAGGTCTATCTCTTGGTGTTTTTTATTGGTAACCGTAAGATATGGGGTGAAGACAAGCCTTGCCTGCACTGTAGCTATGGCCACCTCTGGTGTAGACCCTTCTGACACACTAAAAAACTGGGTTATTGTTTTCGTCTTTTTAAAACAGCTCGTAGTGCATCTGCTTTAGCATTGGGTTTCTTTCGCTTGCTAGAACCACTTTCATACAGTATGTACGTTTCGACATTCTCAAGTTAATGCAAGTAAGCCTGTTGTAGATCCACCGTTATCCTGATTACTTTGAAAAAAAGAAACAACTTACCCGCGAACCTCACTTTGCTAACAAAGCTCATAAGCTCAAGCTACAAACTGGCCTTACTAATACATCGCGATATGTGTCTAGTTCAATGGTAGTTAAAATCTTTTTCTGACCCAAGATTGCTACAAAACAATTGAAGTCAAAGAACATCCCAGCTTACATGTGCGGTGTTACAAACAGTTAACATTTTCCTCCATTGAATATCTGCAGCCACGGATCCGGAGCGCCAGAGTCGACCCCGGAAGGATCCTGCGTTTTTCTTTCAGACCTGACGCCGGAGCCGAAGTCAAAAATTTGTGAAAAACTGGACCCGGATCCGGAGTCACTTTTCATTCTCAGCAACAGGAATCTGTTTGGTTTTCATATATGACATATCCTAAGTATAAACACTGCTGAATGTCGGTTGCATCGATGGTAGCCGGAGTCTGAACAGGAGTCGGATTCTCAAATTTGAAAATTTTTCGGACTCGGACCCGTATCCGGTTCAAAAATTTCGGAACAGGAGCGGAGTCGGAGTCTGAAAATGTGACTACGGCCACTTCTGTCTTCCAGAAGGGCCCCCAATTTATAATAGTCAACGGCCCCAAAAGTGAAAATTCGCCTCTGCTTACACCAGACCTTTTAACTTTACGTTGTTCTTACTTCGCTTTCAAGTGCATTGAAGAGTTAATTTGATATCTGAATAGGATTACGGGAAGCAATCAAAGTTTGAGGGCTAAGGGAGAGTTACTAACCGTCAAAGTATGATGAGAGCCTTTTATCCTGCCTTGCTTGGGATTGGAAACGAGAGCACAGACAGACCCGCACTCCAGTAACAATTAGAGTTTGTCCATCAACTACTGGTGATCCTTAAAATTTCGCAACATCAGCTCCGTATACTGCGGCAACGGCAATAACAATATTCTGCTCTATAAGCTGGCCGCGTTGTCTAAAGTGCACATCCTTCGAAATAGAAATATGTTTTAGTTTTCTGAAACGAATATGCAAACAATTATGTAATGCCGCAAAGAATAGGAAAAGCACATGAAAGTACTTAATACCAGAGAATATTTTCCCAAACGAAAATGTGGTAGTACAAAAAAGTTAAATTCATCGGACGCTCTGCTGCAAGCAACAGCATTCTTCAACTTTTGATTAAACCAATTGTGATACACTTGCAATTTACAGTTTTTACAAAGTTAATGTTTGAAGCTTCCGACTTGCGATTCTTGTGTTTGTTGACCATTGAACCGGCGCTAAAATCTCAGAACAAACCAAACAAGCGTCTGTATTCGGTTCAGGCGTTATGTGCCCGACGGGATCGTCTTACTCACCCGGAATCCCAAGAACCAATGGTCGGTGTCCTGATTCGATTCAACCTCTCTTTGAGCTGGTTGAAGGCTGCGAGTGCCCGCAGGGAGTGATGCTGAAGAACAATCTTTGCGAACAAGTTGCCGAGTGCCCTTGCGACGTCAATGGCACAATTTATCAATCACGCCGAACGTTTATGCGTGATTGTGACAACTGGTGAGAAAAGAAGTTTTCTACAATAATATCGACGTCAGTGTTCGCGTATCGGATACTTGATATTTAGAGTAAGGCCGTTATTGTGCACGACAGGATACCCCATGTTAGGGGGTTTCCCTGCACAGTAACTGGCAAAAGGTGTGTAGAACAGACATGGGCGATCACAACACAGATGTAATCGATTACGATTACTTGCCACCTGCTCGATTACGATTTCGAATAAAAAAAGTCACAATGTAATCGATTACGATTACGTTGAAAGTAATCACGACTACAATCGCGATTACGTTTTTCTTGAAACATCCTCAGAAAGAAAACGAAACTCATTTGCAGAGTTTTATATAAGTATATTTTCAGACAACATACCGTGTGAATCAATGCGATAAACGAAATTACTAATCTGTGAGGATCAAGCACCGGGAAAAAAGAAAAACATTGATAGTTTACTGAGATGTTCGTGCAGACAACAAACCGGTGGCGTAACTAGACGTTTAAGCTAGAAGGGAAACTTAGCTGAAAGGGTCCCACTGGTCTATGTAAGCGACCAGGGTAAAGATTTCCTTCTAGTCATCACTCAGGAAAAAAACTAGAAAAATTATAGTGAATCCGGGTGTGGTTGGCTATTAGAGTCCTGCGCGGGTCGAATTTTTTTGTCCGCACCCTCCCCTCACCTGCAGGAGTTTGAGAAATTTTGCCCGCACCCGCCCCGCAGTCCATCCCAACCCGCGCCCGCCCGCGCCGCACTTTTTCGGTCTCAAACCCACACCTGTCCGAAAACTACTAAAAACTCACAATTGGGCAAGTTTTTGTTGCAATAAAATCGTGAGAAATCCGCATTTATTTTCAACAAGTTGCAGTAAAAAGTTGCATTTATTCACAAGCATTTTAAACGACAGTGATCTACTCATGCAATTTATTTACTTATGATGCTGAATATTTCCAAACATTATCTGGGGAGAAATAGTGATTTTTTGCCAAAAGTTTGCGTAACATGCTAAAACTTCGCTCCACACTGCATGAAATTGCTCGGCAATTTTTGGCCTACAGTTCTGGACTGATGTTTGTTTGGCCGGGTCATATCTACAATTGCTCTTAGGTCATTATTCAGTTCGAATCGATTATCAGAGAACAGAGCTATACTGCAATAATTCTCAAGCATGTTTCTTAAATCACACTTTTACATTTTGCGCAATAGGCCTACTTGATAAAAGTTGCATGTGAAAAGGAAAAAGTGGCAATATAAAATTCCTGGAACCAGCTCATCGTACTACATAAATTCTAAGTATTTGAGAAGCTGTAATAAAAAGTTGCAAAAACTTGCCCTACTCATAACGCCTGAAGACAGTCTAACAAACAGCAAAATCAAGCCGCTCATTCTTTTCATTGGCGACCAAGCCAAAACTTTTCCACAGTTCTCATCTTCTGCAGTCAACAGATTTGAGGTGATACAAGCCACGTTTCCGTCCAGTTGTGACTAGTTGTGCGTCAAGCGCTGTCTTATGCATTTAGAAGGGCTGCTAGACTGAAATTTTGCTCAACAAGTACGACAGTAGCATTGGAAAATAATCACTTGCCCACCGCATGGCAAGAGTCCGAGCTAAGGTTTCGCAACAATGGATTGTTACATCACAGTGTAATAAATGCTGTAGGCCTGATGTCCTAAGGGCAATGCTGGCAAACAACTTTAGTACTGTACATCCACGTGTTATGCGATTTTTGAGCTGATTAAGATCATGCGCTTTGGCTCAACACTCAGTTACCCGCAAAAAGATATTATCAACCCGCACCCGCCCCGCACCCGCACCAAGCACAACTAGCACCCTCCACGACACGTCCCGTAAATGTGGGTACCCGCAACCCGCGCGGGTTAACCCGCCCCGCACAGGACTCTAATGGCTATACAGTACTGAAACCTAAAATCAACGTAAAATTCTCCGAAAGATGCAAAAAGACGAAACCGTACTAGAAACCTATTAAAAGGATACTAAAACCGAGATATAAGATAAGTGGGTGGTGCTGTTTTTGCATTTAGCTGGCCAGTGGAGTCAAATGGTTCCTCTCCCCTCCAGTCAATTACGCCACTGCAACAAACTCTTCAAGATTGATTAAACAAAAATAATAAATGGTTAAAATTTGGTTACAGTAGATAAACATCAACGCTTCAAATCTTTTATCAGGCAAACGAGCTCTATCAGGCTTGAACATTCGTCCAGCAACGCTGAAAATGCGTTTGGTAGTAATTTCAAAATAGTTGACTATTTCTTCTAACTGCGGGTTACGATCGTTTGCAAGCCAACATAACATTGTGTCAGGCCCGCAACCAGAGTGGGGGCAATCGTGCAATTGTCTCCCCCGAAATGTTCACAAACGTATGTATTTGTTAGGTGCAGCAACAAGTTACATCATTTTGCCCCCCCGAAAATATCACCAGGTTGCTGCCCAGCATTGTGCAATTTTTAATTTGAAATGAAATGAACAGTACTGCTATTATAGCTGGGCATCTGTCAATTGGACCAGTTAGTCAATGGTTAACAAAACCCCACAGGTTTCGTTGAGCTTGTTTTTACCAGTGGATCGCGGTTGACATCAGTGTTGTGGAAAGGTACTTTCGACTTGGATTAAAGTACCTTATCCCTCTGATAGAAAGTTAATTTACTGTATGAAAATTAATGTACTAATTATATACATAGCCTACACCAGCGCTTACACTCATAAGTTCACTCTGAATCTATATAAGTGAAACGAACACCTCTCTTCGCAATGTCCCGCTATCTGTTGCCGAAATGGCAACCCGTTTTTAAGTTCTTATTTTTGATGCTACATCTCACTAGACTAAACTCACTACGTTACTTCTGGCGGCCAATAGGAAGGCTGACTGGAACAAAGCGAGAATTAGCTAGAAACGCAGAAACGCTGTGCTTGCCCCTGGACTGTCGGGATTTAAACCACATAGACGGGTAAAAGCCTCCTCTAAAACATAACCATAACAAACGATGATGGAGGAGGAAACTCAGCCACCACAACCGGGTTTTATTGCACAGTGATGAAGGGTGAAGATTTCCAAGTTTAATCGCTGAAGTAATAATCGATCACGATTAAATTGGCAATGTAATCGATTACGATTGTATTTCATTTTTGGTCACTTCAATCAATTACGATTACTCAAAAAACTTTAATCGATTACGATTGACGATTACCCCAGTTCTGGTGTTGATATTTCTCTTATGATTAAAAAGCTACATTGAACGTATCAGGTGCATGGCAAATTGTCTGGGATGCTGACAGGAAAGTCGGCGTAGATTTTCCGAGAAAAACGACCGTCGCATTTATAGGAATCAGATAAACTAAAATACCTAGCAACTAACGAGGGGGTATGCTTATTAAAATCCAGAAAAGTGTTTGCTTCTGTGTAAAGTCTTCGTATGGCAACCGATGTTCAAGCACAAGTAAATAGTTGCATCAGCAGCAGCCTGTGCTTTGGATGCGCATATCCATGATTTTCTGCGCAAATTCACAAAACATACTTCTTCAAATAGACTATTAATCTTACCATACGCAAGATCGGTCTGTAGATCAGTGGTCAGCAAAGGAGGTCTGGTTTAATTTCTTGGGCGATCAATTCTGCAACTTTCACGCAAAAAGTTCGAAGCAAACGACGCAGAAGCCACAGCCTACTTAAGATATCTTACGTAGGCCGTGCAGAAGACGTATTAAAACTGCAAAACATAAGTTGCTTCTACTTAAACTGCATATCTGTTTAATCTTGAATGAAATTACTTGGAGTTTAAAGTGAAACTTTTTAAAAAAGGCCTATTAATCGGAAGTGCACTTTAAAAAGTGATGTGTTTGCAACACATGATAGTTGGGTGAAACTGCGCTCCATCTGAGGTGAGTAAAACTAAAGCCGCTTTGCTTTTTAGCTGATAGCGTAGTTTTTTTATGCTGCATGGGAAAAGGATAAAATAATAAAAATTATGTTTGCAATGCAAACGGTCTGAAGTGAGCCTCGCACATCGTTTAGCCAATGTTTATACTTTAAGCCAAGGGTTCGGAAAACTTTATGACTCGTGGGGGGAACTGGATTCTAAAATTTGGCATCTGGTCAGATTCGAGAGCAGATGGATGAACCATTTCCGCAAAGTAATGCAAATGAGATGTATAAAAAACTCAAATTGGCTTTACTTGTACAATTTGGACAAGCTTGTGGACGTAGTTCTCCCAATGCCTGGTCTACGCAAAAAAAACAAACATTTATAGCTGTATCTGTTTAAAGCCAGCTGAACATGTGAGCGTTTTCTCTCGAGCCAATCATATTTACAGTCCAGGTCGTGAAAAATAGGACAACGCAGATCCGTGTCTTATTTTGAGTTCTTCTTTTATGATGTTTGAAAGTTTAGTGCGGGTGCACGAGTATAAGCTGTGAAAGGTTACAACAATGTTTGGTCAGCTTCACCTCCGTTTCCTGAAAGCCTACATTCGAACTAGTTATATATATGCATTACTGTGTTTACATGTAAATTTGTATGTTTGGAAAGTAGAGTGTAACTGAGCACGGGACCAATTTGAAAGCTTCTGTGCATGTTTTACAAATTTAACGTACTGTGACTTTGAGTTCAGAAAAATTTACCAGTTTATGGGCTTTACGTTTGTGCAGGGGGGGATTGACACTGAAAATTTGATTAATTTTGATACTTACCGCTTTTATACACTTTAAAATTTGACGCAAAACTACCAGCATTTCACGAATGAAAAACAAATACAACTGTTGCTGTTTTACACGAAGCAATAAAGGGCAATGTTTTGATGAAAATTCTTGAAATGGAGCACTGCAATTCAGCGCGTTTCAGTGTTTACGCTTTGCACGGATTGCGTGACTGTTACCCACTTTACACTGCACTGCTATGGGGTTCGCGTTGGATTGGGAATCCCACAAATCACTCAATCACGACCGTGAGTGTCTCACCGAGTTGCTTGAGCGCGCATTTTTTCAACCATATGCGATTCAGCGAATCCAACTGACAGAGGTAGATTGGGAATCCGAAACTAACGGATTCGATTGAAATAAAGGGTGGTTGGTTTGTATTAAGTCTTGGACAACCTTTTCTGTACTTGTTTGATGTTAAACCACTATCGTGGAACACAATAGCCTATTCAAGCTAGTCTTTGGCAAAAATGACGGATTTATTCATTTAATAGTTTTACCTGTAGGCTAACTACACTTAATTAGGGAAACAATCAGCAAAATTGAATCGGTTGAGCAAACTGAAAGATTATTCGGTAAGTTACAAGACATCAGATATTGGACTGAAGGACTATTACCCCTATACTGATTAATATGTTTTCATAACCCCTTGGTATAGTAGAATAATTCAACCTCTGTGCAAATTATGTAATATTGGAAGTGGATGACTTCAGTGTAGGCTAAACTTTGAACTTTGTTTCCCAATTATGTGGCTATGATTTCCTCAGTTCATGATGGAACACATGGAGAAGCATAAAATGTGTCATAAAACTTTGTGAAATAGGCTATAATTGCAATATGGTGAATTGCAGTACCTACTGTTCATAGATTACGACTTACAAAGTGCTGTGAATCCTCATATTCGACACTCTGTTGTATTGCACCGCAGAGAATAGACCAGTTGATCATCTTGACTGAAATCAACATAAGTGGCTTTGCAGTGTAAAAACAAACTCCCATTTCCTGCCCTGTAGAGAAGCTGTTCAAATTATACTGAAGTCACTTGAACAGTGCAACTACGATGATACGCGGTTTTCATTACCCCATCGCCCAGCAGTTCTCTACGATTTTCTCTGCTGGCTGTTATTGTTCGGACTACGGTAAATAAATGTCCTATTTGGCGTTATTTTGTTTTCTCGTAGTGTCACGCGCGCAAGTGCATTTTTGTTGCGCGCGAGTGCATTTTTGTTGCGCACGGTTAACTGTTTGGCTTGCGTTGATTGTTTGCGACGTGGCGTTGGTTCTTTGCGCCTCCAGCCTTGATCGTAAGTCGCTGTTCGGTGGACAACGCTCATGTTGTTTAATTCACTGTATGTCGCTTGATCGTTCGCTGCGGACTCGACGAATAAGTTTAATAAAGCCTTCATTAGGTCACATCAATTTATTAAACTTATTCTTGCTGTAATGGAGAAAGTGCTAAAACCACACCGTCTAGACGCCGACCGGGCTTGAATACAGCCGCAGACGAGTTTAAGCATTGGTTAAAAACTTTCGAGGATTACTTGGACGCCTTATCTGCTGCTGACTTAGAGCCAGACAAATACAAGGTCTTGACGAACCTCGTGTCATCTCAAGTTTACCGCTATTTCGCCGATGTAGAGGATTATGACTCCGCTATTGGCACACTGAAAGAACTTTACGTGAAGCAGAAGAATACGGTCGCAGGCAGGCATGAGTTGTTGACTTGCAAACAAATGACCGATGAGTCCATTGACAACTTTGTCGTACGTCTTAAGCGGCTAAGCCAAGAGTGTGGATGTCAAGCTGTATCTGCGGAGAGATACTGCTTAGAGCTAATGCGCGATGCCTTCGTAACAGGTATTGAATCACACGTGATACGCCAGAGGCTTTTGGCAGAAAGCGCACTGAACTTTGAAGATGCGTTTAGGAAAGCTCGTGCGATAGAACTAGCCTTCAAGAATTCCGAGGCTTATGAAGGAACTACTTGTAGCGCAAGGTCGGTAGAGATGCACGAGCAGCGTGGAGATGATGTCCTGGACATGGCTGGTGCAAACCTCTTACGAGCAGGCTCAGTTAAACAACTCTGCTACTTTTGTGGAAATGCTCGACATCCTCGTAAAAATTGTCCGGAGAAAGATGTCGCTTGCAACTTTTGTCAAAAGGTTGGCCATTATTCTAAAGTGTGTCAAAAACGTCTTGGACACCGCTGTATAGATGCAATAAAGAAAACAGCCGCGATCCAAGGGCCGAAATTAGCTACTCTTTCCGCTTCAAACAATACCTGGGTTCTATGCAATGTAAAAATTAACGGCATAGTCGCCAAGTCTTTAATGATAATGGATACTGGGTCGTCTGATTACTACATTGACCGAAGATTCGCTGACAAACATTCTCTTAACATTCGTAGGGCTTTTGGTGAAGTCACACTTGCAGAGACCACCGTCCGTATGCCTATCCGAGGCCAGTGTATTACTCACTTATTGGTTGAAAACAATGAGTATAGTGATGTTACGTTCAATGTGTTGGACAATCTAGCTACTGATGTGATAATAGGGGAGAAGATTTTTAAAGAACATGAGAGCGTTACGTTTACCTTTGAGGGACATCGCCCTCCATTGACCT
>Ga0210059_1007607_pt1 | contig 17186 bp, 10 predicted proteins | sample Ectturendosymbi2_FD_188042 | JGI IMG/M metagenome (GOLD analysis project Ga0210059, IMG submission 188042) | Ecteinascidia turbinata endosymbiont from Florida, USA - Sample 2 (SPAdes) (version 2) | ecosystem: Host-associated > Tunicates > Ascidians > Unclassified | place: Key West, Florida...
ACTTTAGCCTTGCGGCAAGCTTCTGAGGAATCTGCCTGCTTTCTGCTTTCATTCTTCTGCGACGATTAAAACTTGCAAGCGTATCTATTTTTCATAGTTAAAGGCCACAAAGATGGCGGCAAGTAAATCCGTCACAGTTCATTGACGGGGAAACTAAGGAGTTACACCAAAAGACTTTGTAATGGGCAGACAATTGACAAAGAGCATAAAAAATCGTCAAGGTTTTAAATGATGCTCCATAGGTGCAAGTCAATTGTTAGATTACCATTATAGATATTTTCAAGAAAAAAATTACGAAGAACAACTACCTGAAGGAGAATGTTTTCAAATGAGACAGCAGATCATCCTTTGGATGATCCGAAGAAAGCGTGCAGAGATCAGTGCTTCAACTTAGTGATTGACCAAGCGATTCAGTCCATAAAACAGAGCAGTGGTCTCCAAACTACGGCCCGAGGGCCAAACCCGTCCCGCGAAGATATTTCACCCGGACAGCCAAGACATGTTGTCAACAATAAAAAATAATATATTTATGAAAAATGTGTTGATTTGGTAGAATGTAACATATCCCGAAACAATCACATTGCGTAAAGATATCCGGCCCTCTAGCTGTTGTGTAAAAGCCTACGTGGCCCTCTGACAGGAAAGTTTGGAGACCCTGGAGTAGAGTGTGGATTTGAACAACATAGAGGCCATGCAAAATTACTTGGATTTCTAATTAACTTTCAAAGTATGCAGGAGGCAGAAATAAGGAAACACACAGCAGAACTTGAAGCAGCTTTAACAGTTATCACAATAAAACAGACTACTGATGGAGACGTAGTTACTCAAACAACGAAAGACGTTGATGGCTGACTGTCGGCTGGAGAACTTGAAGCTCTAAAAACTTACTTCCCTCCAGTATCTGTACGCCTCATGCTCTGTTTGAATACGTACTAGTAGGCAATCGATTTACAGCAGTGGTTCTTTACCTTTTCTTTACCGCGCCTCCCTTAAGTAGTTGTTCTTTTTTCAAGCCGCTCTGAATTTAAATAAGTAAATTGGACGGAACAGTTTCCCATTCGACAACTTTCCGAACACTTTCCCGTTCGAAAAGTTGTAGAGTGCGTAAGAGCTCGCGTCCACATGAAAATTTATTGACGCCCCTGGGGAGGCGTACCTCCTGGTTAAGAACCACTGATTGATAGTATTTCGTAATGTTTTTGTTACTTTGAGAATTTACTTAAAAATCCCCGTAACATGTTGTATCGGGTGAAAGACGTTTTTCAGAACCAATCAAAACATACAATCAACAATTTCACAAGAGAGAGTAAACAGTTTGACAATGCTATCTACAGATAATGATATTGCTAAAATCATTGACCACAAAAATATGAGAGACTTTGCAAGTAAACAAATCCTGAAAAGCCTTTCTAAAAAAATTGTGTATAAACATTATGCCTGCAACTGTAATACTTGGTATTTTAAAAAATAATTAAATCTTACATTGTCTTCACAAAACTTTAGTATATCAAGCATTTAATTTTTTTGGTTGAAGACGAACATACTACACAAAATAAAATCATATATGAACCTTTACTTATGTATAGAGCGGGGGCCCCGCAATTCCTAGCACCGGCCCTGGTCGCGGCGGCAGCAGCCCCACGTGGACCCGAAATACCACACGATCAACAGAAATCTCAAATGGTTCTGCTGGCTCCACACCAAGACGGGACCAAGAAAGGTCGGAGATGTAGTTACGCCACTTGGTCCTTGGACAAACTTTGGGCTGCTTTCCCGTGGGTTTAGGCTGGAGCCAGAAGGATTTAGTTCGCCATTCTTTAGGGGGACATTCTGGACACATAGCCGAACTAACATAGCTGGGATCACTCGATTCTGAGAAGTGGCTTAACATCCTGGGCTTTACGATTTCAGACCTGTGCTCTGTCACGAAGTGTCACATGCACTGAGAACTCGTCGCAAAATGACTGAAAGAATACTGTTGAAAGAACATCTCTGCCGTTTGTTCTTTCAACAACATTATTTCAGTCGTCACCTAAGATTCATGACCACAGGTGAGGATCGGAACAAAGACCGATTTAAAAACTGAAAGCTTTGCGTTCTTTGAAAGCTCCCGTTTCGTCACCACGGAGCAATAAAGCTCACGCAAATCTGCGTTTGCTTTAACAATCCGTATATCAATCCCTCTGTTCCAGACTTCCGTCTATTCGTGAATACCACCCCAAGGTACTTGAACGTCTCCACCTGCTGCAATGTATTTCCGCTCACTTGCAGAATACACTGCCTTGGGCGTCTTGCGAGACATAATACCTCAATATTTTTAGTGCTGATTTTCGTTCCTGCTTGGTCGCACGCAGCAGAAAATCGATCAAATGCGTGCTGAAGCCCCTGCTGAGAAGATCCACGCATGCAGTACCAATTCTTCCGTAAAACGCAAACTGTTCACCCGGCATTTCTCAACAGTGACACCCTCGTCGACGCGTCTGTGACTGTCTATCCAATTCATGTAGACCAGGGCTTTCCAAATTTTTTGGGATAGGACCATATAATCATAACTATTGCATAACAGTTTGAGGGCCGGACATCTTGCATAATGTGATTTTGTTGGGATATGTTACATTCTACCAAATCAATGCATTTTTCGTACTTACATTATTTTTTCATTATTGGCAAAATGTGTTTTGCGGCCGAGTGAAATGGCTTCACGGGTCGGATTTGGGCCCGCGGGCCGTAGTGTGGAGAACCCTGGTAAAGACTATGAAGAGGTGTGGTGACAGCACACACAGGGGCGTAACGAGGGGAGGCAAAGGGGACACAATTCCCGGGGCGCCGAATCACAATGGGGGGCGCCGAATGATTGCGAAGGCAGCAGAAAAGGCCCAACAGTACCACAAATACTTTCTTCAATACCGTACACTTGCTTCCCACAGGCCTCAGGTTCGAACATAGGGGTGCCAAACTTGCTTCTTGCCCCGGAAGCTATCTAACCTCGTTACGCCCCTGCCTACGCACCATTGTCGGAGTCCAGCACCAAAACTGAACGGTTGTGATTTTACTCGGTCGACAAGGACACCATCTTCTGAGCAGGATTACAGTTACTTGACGGCCAGCAAGAGTCACCCGTCAACACCGTACTCCCACAACACCCCCCAAAGCTTTTCACGAGGAACCCGGCCATATACTTTCCCGAAGTCGACAAAACATGTGTATAGGTCTTTGGCATGCTCCCAGGATTTCTTGAAAATTTGCTGAAGAGTGGAAATCTGTTCTGTAGTATCATCCACTAGGTATCATCCAGCTTTTGTTCAATTATTTTCGCGGCATCTTGGCATGAACTCTTCCTGAGAGGCTAAGCAGAGATGCCCCGATAGTTGGTTCATTCACTTCTGTCTCCTTTTTTGTGTATGGGGATGAACAATTCACTATCAAGCTTTCCGCAATTAGCATTAAGCTCGGATTTACCAGCGGCAGCAGTGAACTTATTGATGCACAGTTCTGTAGAAGCTTTCACCTGTGCAAAGTCAAAACATCCCGCCTGAAAAGCTTTACTCAGTTCTGTCAGGCGAGGTATCAATGTTGAAAGAAGTACCATGTTGAAAATTTTTGTTTTTACAAGTCGTAGTGAAACAACACACATTGCATCGGTTTTATTCTCTGACAGCTGCTTCAGTGCGGCCAAAATCTCCATCCTGGCTCTCACTTTTACCACACTCGATTCGACAACCACCTTGTTTTGCATGCGCGCTGCAACTGCTGACCTTTTGTCTTCGTTGTAGTCTGATGCATCGCCACTCGCCAGGCAAGCCGATCGCAACGGTGAAACAGTAAAACACTTCCAGAATTGCATTAAGATGCTTTCGCGGTTTCGCACACCATACTACACAAATCTGCGGGAGTATAGTAAGAGGCCGAAGCGAGGGGGTGCGCATGACAATACACAGATACCATACTTACAATTTTCGCTTCCAACTTCTGCGCCGGAAAATTGTGTTGGCCTATAACATTGCAGCCGTCTGTTGCAAGAGCCACGTGCAGGAAAACATGCTTTCCTCTTTTCCTAAGTTTTACTTGGATACAAGGCAAAACCACATTTCGGTTTCAGAATTTGAGGTGTCATTGCAAAATTCAGGGTGTCATTTTGACACCCAAAAACGGCTTAAAAAACACCGCATGAGACATTATGATGAACAGAAGGCAGTTGTAGTGGTGTAAGCATCATTACCAGGGTTGCCAAACGCGTGCTAGTAAGTGAAAGTATTTAAGAGGCTTCAACTGCGGCTTACAATCAAGGGCGGCTTACATTAATTTTTTAATATCATTCCCTGCGACTTACATTCGAGGGCAGCTAACAATTAAGGGTGGCTAACAATCGAATAAATACGGTATCCAAAAACGGTTGAAGCGGGTCACAAAAGATGGATCTCGTCTCTACAAACTACACATAACTGAGCACTGTTGGTGTCCCAAATAATCTCGTATATCTACAAAAAGCATTTAAAAGATATACATTCAAGAATGTTGCGCGCTAGTGTTTGGCACTGTTTTGGCAATCTATAGATCAGAAAAAAGAATGTCTGAAACGTATTACTGTATAAGGAAGATGGATATTCTCACACTTGGAAGTGACAATTCAAGTCCCACGACAGGAGTCTAATAAGTAGCTAAATGACGATCACTTTTCCAGACGCAACATGTGCAGCTACATACACATAAAAAAGCAGAGTTATTGCGAAGTGACAATCCAAAAGCAAAAAGTGAATGAAAGGCATTTGCTATGTCATTACTCCCACTTCAGGTAGCTTCGCTCACTGTCGTGAATAACGATCTCATAATCGCATAATAGATTCAAACTGGTCACAGTCACCAGTAAAAAATTAAAATTTACACCAGAAGATTGCTTTTCTGCTCAAATTTTGGTGATGTAAGCGGAATCATCTAACACAGCGGTTCTTAACCTTTTTTGACCCATGGACCATCTTTTTAAAAAATATCTGCGATGGACCACTTTCCTATGCTGATACCTCATGAACAGCTAATCGAAACTGCTTTGCACATACGTCAGTGATCTCTAGCACTGTGGTTACCAGATTGAAAACCAGTTTTAAACAACGGGTGTTTTTTATTCCTTTTCTCCAGGAATTTAGCGAAAGTTTGCCACAATACCAAAATTGCCACCAGCTTCTTGAGCAGTGGTCTGTTAATTGATCGTTTAAGCCGTATTTGTAACTATGAAGATTTTAAATATTTTCTTTGTGACAGATTTCACCAACAGACCGTTTTTCTCGAACTTCGATGAGATATTCAGAGAAAGAATGTTCATGTTGAAGAATGTCGCTATCGGCAGACACCAACTGGCTTCCGACTGTTAACTGTTTAAGCCAAACAATCTATGAGCATCGATGCAAACATGACCCACCTAATTCTTAACTCTGTAGCACTTGTCTTTCAGGTATTGGACTGCAAGTTTCCCTCCCATCGCAATTGTGGGATGTAAAGCATTTGCCCAACAAACATTCCCAAGGACCTTTCGCGAGAAAGTGGTATTTTGGAATAAAAAAAATGAAGCCTGTCAGTGTAAGTTCAGAAAATTTTTGTTCCTTATTGAAAAAAAATTCCCGTTGGTTTCTTTTTTGTGCAAAAACAAAAATCAAAACCCTTCCCAATCTATTACATTGCTTGCGATTTCTCCGTGAAATCGCTACAACGGTCCAAGCAGAAGATCGTCATATCATGGCTTGATAGTAAAGATGTTTGACCAGCGAGAAGTTGCAACAGATCGGTTTGGACTTTTCTAGATTTAGTCAACTAACTCTCAACTAGAAGGAACTACCAAAAATAACTCAAGCAGCCCATGGACCCCACTTTCAATAGTCAAAGAATGCGCGAGTTACCGAACGCGCGGCACAGAACCGCAGAAAAGGTGACGCAATCTTGCAAACGGCACAAGCCAACTCATCCTCTCCCACAAAATGCAAAGAAACATAACAAACAAGAACACAGAAAAAGCGAAAACATAAAAATCAAAGACTCTTATTACGATGGTGGCATACGGATTGCAACAGGGACTGACTTCGTTGCACTTTTCCATTCCATGTGGTGATCCGGGAGTTTCCACTCTCGAGCGGATCGGCGGACTTCAGTCATGAGTCTTGTTCATCATCTAAATGAAGGTGTGTCAAACATACGACCCTCAGGCCAGATAAAGCCCGCCAATAGATTTAATACGGCCCGCGAGATGATTTTGTGAGTATAAAAAATGAGCCGCAATATTTCAATGAAAGAACCTGGAGTTTTAAATGTTTCCACTGGATGTCGCTGGATTCTGGATCAAAGTAAAACAAAGCAAAAATCTGAAGTTCTTGTTATTTGTAACTTTTTACGACGTGAATTAACCGGTCCGGCCCGCGTGGTAGTGGTTTTCTTTCCATGTGGCCCATGAACTACAATGACTTTGCCACCCTTTTAATGCAAGTGTCCCTGGATCCGTTGAGCCCTCGGGTTCAAAATTTCCCGAAGCGTCGGGTAGCTGTTCAGTTGCGAGGTCATCGTTCGAATATTTACTTGCCAGGTGTCAGGAAAAACACCTTGAAAATCTTTCGGAGAACCAGGACAAGGGCCTAGATCTGATGTTGACACTGTTGTCTCTCCTCCATCGGAGTGACGAACAAACGCAGGTTATCGTCGAGCAGCTTACCCACAAAGGGCATTGCTCGGTCAATAAGAACATATTTGGGAAACCACACAGAAAAAAAGACAGAAAAATATTCCATAACAGGTTCGGAAGATACACCGCGCAAGGAAGTACAAACGGGTAGCAGTTGATTTTGTCCAAAATTACGAGTAGATACTCGTTGGTCCCATGAACAAGCCCTGCTTTAAGTCTTTCCAACGGCGTCGTTGCTTTGACCAGTACCAGAGGATCTGGGCAACAAAAACCAGGTTTGATTTTAGCGCATGTTTGACTCTTTTCGCAAGCAGCTTTCACTTCTTTGCTTGTAAAGGGAAAATTGCGGCCCTCCACAAAGAGGCCGTCACCGGCGGCGACTGTCAGTTGACCGGTTGTTTTCAGTGGGACAAATCTGTGTAGAAGCTTCAGACCCTCCCAACTGAAACGTCACATCGCTATGTTTGTTAAAAATCCATGCTCCAGGATGACGTCAGCACAAAGTTTGTCAAGAAAAACGAATTCCAATTTTTCGTTCTCGCGGCCGAGAATAAAGATATTGACAACAGTTTTGCCATACGCAGAGGTAGAAAGCGTCGATGAATCCAATATCGACAACGATGGACCGAAAGTTTTGAGATTCAAGCTATCGGCGACATCTTTGTCAATAAAGTTTTCGGTAGCGCTAGTGTCTACTTATTTTTTACGGGAAACGCGTAAAAAATCCTATTTGCGGGAAGCGCTTCCTATCGTTGTTCCTCTTCTAAATACATGATGGAATCCTGAACAGTCCCAATCAAAAAGTATTGGGAGCTTCAGGTTCAATCACGAATTATCTTCGTCGCAGCTACTGCTTATCCGTATTTAGTTGATTAGAATGACAAGACCAAGCAATATATTGTCTTTGACGTATCTGGTTTTAAGCAACCAAATCTCAATTAGAAAGAAGAACGACAAATAACATCAGCAGCGACCTTGATTCCCACTTGCAAGTCTATACATAAGTTTAGCAATCACAGACGGCGGGCATTATCGAAAGCGCGCCACAAAACGCAGAAGGAGCGACGCGCTCTTGCAAAGGCATAGAACGCAGAAAGAAAGTCACAAGTTATCTCAATATTCAACGCAAAGTACTTAAAAACAAGTACATCTATTTTTGCAAAAAGTGGAACAAGGTCTCTGATCTGATTACTGCAAGGTGAAATATTTAACAAAAGTGCATGTTTGCAATCAAACTTTTGGTTCTATATTTAGTGCTGTGTGGGTCGTTTAAGCAAAACCTCTTACAGGACAAAATCTTGGAGATAGTTTAAAGGGTTTAAAATATTCAGTGTACAGGAAACATAAATGAAAAAAAAGTTTTTTCATCTCAGTACGGGATTTTAATCTCTTTCGTTAGCACATGGTTGAGAGCCGACTTGCGCAGAACTGTTCTGACTGATGGCGAATCCAAAAATCCAAGTTCGAAATCGGCTCAAGCCCTCTTTGATTGGGTTTAATATAGCCAGAATATTTAAACTAGAAATCGGTAAATCAACGCATAAAATTAATTTTCGAGTAGTTCCCAAATAATTTCTAGAACTTTTTACAAAAATTGAAGACATTCATTCTTATCATGCAAGGCAACGATCAACTATTGAATATGCCATTCTTCGGACTAAATTAAAAATAGCTCAAAAGTCATTTGCATACACAGGAAAAGGAATATAGTCTTCCATAGACCCAACAATTCGTTCAGTGCCAAATTATCACCCTATTTGTTACTAAATTGAAACATAAACTTCAAGAAGAGCAATGACATCATCACTGAAAATCAGTAAAGCAAATGTAATGATTACTTCCAACACACTACAAATAAATAATTTTGTATTATCAAAGAGCAGATGTTGTTCCAAATGTGCTCTGGCAGTGCATGACGTGCTACATTTAGTAATAAAATTACATTACTTAGCCTGGAACTTCTCTTCACTGAAATGCACTATTTTGCCTGGACCCGTTTTTCTCTCTGTTATTCATCAGGGCATTTGACTAGAAAAACTTATGGTTATTTCAGATGTCCTGGCAACAAGGAACGCTGTTGTTATGTGACTTGTTTTCTTTCCACAATCTAAACGCAGGTGGCGCGTGATTTAATGTTTGTTGTTTGTTTGTACTTGTTCCCGAAAAAAATGATACTGAGTGAAACTATGTTGTCCAGGATCACTCGCAATATCCAAGCATCAAGGTGGGCCCTCTTGATGAAATCATTGGTTGTTGAAACTACGCTACAAATTTATTGAAAATAAACTGGCTAACTTGCGTTAAAGAGCCTCAAGCTTTAATTAGTTTCGTTAACACAAGGAGGCTTTTCTCCCCAATTTTTCACCGCAACAGAATGAAAAATCAGCGCTTGAAATTATTGGATTCAGGTACAAGTCCATTCCAAGCACGATTAAAACAGCTCGAGTCCTCTTCCGAGTCCAATTACTTAATGTCAACCTCACGTGCAAGCCCAGAGAATGGATATTTGTATGCAATAAAATTAATAGCACAAGTAGTTAGTAGAAACACAAGCTTGCATAAAATTATATTTGATTGAGTGAGCTAGTAAAGTCCTCATAAAAGTAAATCAAGGGCTTTCCAGACAAAATGAAGTACGCCAATAAGTCGTAATAAAAAGACAGATAGATGTATAGATAGAGAGACTTAGTGAAACCGTCACACTCACATCTTCTACAAAACACTATAAACACATACCTGAATTGAACCTAGTGGTAATACTTACACGTCTTCAACACACAATCAAAAAACAGCTAATAACGTTCGTTTCACAGCTGTGGCTAAGTCTTGCAGAAAGTTGTTTGTACAATGGTGTGCGCGCAGAAGGCTGAAAAGCACCTTAGGTATGTTGGACAATGGTCTTTCAAGTAGGACGAAATGGTTTTGAGGATATGGTTTTAGAAAATGGATGTGTTGAACTAAAAATGCCAAAGAGTATCCTTGAAGATAGCCCACGTCCACCAGAATATGATTTATTCCCGTAACGTTCAAAATAGCCTTACTTGATTGGTAGGATAATATTGCATTTATAATGAGGTTAACATGATTGATAACATACAACTATGCTTACACGTACGGAAATAGAAGTCATAAATTTGCATTGCGAGCGTGTTTCAATTGCTTCAAACGCTTTCGACTTAAAAACGATGCAGTAAGCAAATATTGCTGGCCAGATCTCAGCTGTAAAGTAATAATTTGCGTCTCTTTAGGAACAAATGAAGTGGTATTTTAATCTCTTTCGTTAGCTAATAACCGAAGAAAAAAGCAGTAACACAGAGTACAAAGCAGGTATCTTTGTACAATTTTTCTACGTTAGAGTTGAATTTGCGGAATGTCATAATTCTTAATAATTTGTGAATAACATCCAAGATGCTGAGTGTAGAAAAGATGATGATGGCACGTGGAAGATGTGGATACACTAAGCTATAATACAGTGCACTCTTTTCAAGGATCTGAATGGAATATATTGCCTGAGTTTGCAGATTATACCTGAAGCTATAAAAACTTTCTCTTTAACCAGAGTTATATTAGGTTTCCAAATTAATTTGTCATCAATTATAACCCCAAGGTATTTGACGCATCCACTTCTTGCAAGTTGATCGTTGTTAATTCGCACGTTGAAATTTGTGGGAATAGATTTTTTTGTTTTGTAAATAGCATGTACTGTGTTTTACTGTAATTTAAAGATAATTTATCGTACTTCAGCCAGTTGTCCACACTTTCAAGTTCTTCATTTATTTTTGTTGTTATTTCGTACATTGAGTCCGCTGATAGCGAAAGAACAGTATAGTCACCAAAGAAAATGATTTTAAAATTTGAGATAAGTGGTAAATCATTTACATACAATAGGAGAGGCCCACCCTAATGTAGAGCCCTGTGGCACGCCACAAGTAAAAGTACCCATTTGAGATCTACTATCATTTACTACTACATAGTGTGAACGATGTTCTAAGTAGATTTTTAGTAATGATACAGACAAACGCTGTATTTCGTATTTAGTTTATGAAGAGTTATATCATTGTTGCGCCTTTTGTAAGAACATAGGCCGCATCTCTTGGAAGAACACACCATGCAACTTGTTACAACTACCAGAAACTGCAAAAGGAGATATGGATATGTATTGCCTTTTTCCCAAGTAATAGAAAATATAGCCTTTTCTGAAAACGGGTATTTGTTAAATCAATGGTTCCCAATCTTTTTGATCTCACGACATGTTCAAATAACAACCGACAAGATAAAACCAATCATTTCATATGCTAGACTCGTATTTGCATTCTTAAGCAAAACAAACACTACATAAGCTAATTAATGCGACGACTGAGCTTGTATCTGTGCAACTAGTTTTGAACTTATTCGTGATGTGCTTGTGAGAGCTAACATGTCATCCTCAACCATGGGCGTCCGCAGTGGGGGGAAACGGGCATTTCCCCCCCCCTTGGAAATTGGGACTAAGAAGGAAAAATTTCTGGAAAACCTGACATCAGCAGTTCAGTTCCGATTAGCTGGGTTAATTCTTGCAAAGATAGTTTTTTTGCCGATATGACACCCACACTGCACAAGAGTCAGGTTCACTGTTTTGGAAACATGCAGTTATGAGCTTGCCGTTCACTAAATTCGCTTCTTTGCCTGCAGAGGCAGGTTGCGAAACTCGTGCGCCAATTGTTCTACTATTGGCCTTTGTTGCGTAACAATAACATGGCAACAAATCTTCGAAGATGCACTCAGGTTTGCCAGGTTGACATTTTTAAGGCCAAATTCCAGTAAAACATTGTTTGGCATTTTTTAAAATCTCTGACTCATTTACAGCTGTCGGCTTGGAATTATATAACTTTTTCTCAGAACAAAAGCCCTCTCTTTACTACCACGGTCCCATTCTAGAAGATACAAGCGGTTTTGCCATCTAAGTGACGTCACAGGGCAAAAGACGTAACATTTTTTGGGCAAGACTTCGAAAAGCACGGCACATTGTGCAGTTTTTTGAGCAGTGTAGACTGTGCTGTTTCTGGAAAATAAACATAAAAGTCCATGTAAATCATGTTAGCTGTTGTGTTGTGCAGTATTTAAGTTTCTTTTAAGAAAGAGCTACTGTAAAGTGTGTGTTGTTATTTGCAGATTATTGGTATTCTTCATGCTTGTATGTACGTAATAAGCGCATGTCAGTATCAGTGCAGCCATAAGCAATATTTCAACATAAGCATATAACAGTGCTGCCAGATTTTGCAGATTTTCATGTAAGTTCAAACCATGATAAAAGCCAATTCAGCAGATTTCCCCGGTAAAACAGTCAAGTCAATCAATGTAAATGTTGCAGATTTTGATATAAGCGTATGCTAGAACAGCCAGATTTGGTAGATTTTCTTTTGTAGTAGATAGTTTGTGGAATTATGGCATGATGTCTAATGCTTGTTTTCAAGAAACAAGTGACTGGAAACTATGGCATGATGGTGCATGTGTATTTTCGTGAACTGTGATTTATTGTTTCCGGCACTCGTAGGTAGCCTATTCTCTATTAAGCATTTTCAGGCAAAAGTAAATGGTAACATATTTTGTTCTAGCTCTGGCTTCAGGGACAAAATCTTGTATAACAAAGGGTGAAATATGACTAAGAGGGTTTCTAGTTTAATTCTGTTTGTTTTTCTACTGTAAAGTACAATAGTTGTTTGTTGCTTTCTATGCTATTATTAGCGCCTTGCTCACGAGCACCGCTGTGGTTTTGCCAAGTCACTCATCTGGTAATGTCAAAACCAACAGCATTCAGCCTGTTTCAGCTTGTTTGGCATTTTTGAAGCGATTTGACATTTTTTACAAGTGGTTTGTCATTTTTTGTTCACTTGGACCTGGCAACCCTGGATGCACTTGGTATAAGTCGCCATGGTATGGGTTTTGCCGCATGTAACTATTGAACGCAGACATCTTGGTAGGTAATGTAGTGAGACAGTGACTGCTGATAGCCATAAGCCATGTTGGTTTATATCAATGGTTGGTGAACTGCGGGTCGCCGACATATTTTGGGTGGCTCCTCCAGATGAATAGCAATATCTCAGATTGATAGAGAGTTTTTTCCTCATATTTTACGTTTGTTTCATTTACCAGTGTCTTGACACAAGTTCGTGAAGTTAGTCACCAGCAGTGTGTGGCCCTGTAAGAAACTTTTGCATTGAGGAAATGTTTGTCTTAGTGCGCATGCAATTTCACAACCATGTAGACACACAACCAGTGAAACGTTTCGAAAGGGCTATGCGATATATATATACGATATCAAATTGGGAATGTTGCAAGTGCGCAAGAACGAGATTTCACTCCGCAAATGCTCTGGTAGTTCTGCGCATTTGCGCACCTTCAAGGGAACACTGGTCACCAGGGAGTCTGCGCGATTTGATAACAACGACAATGAACCTAAATCGCAAGTTAGGCTCCTTATTGAGAACGAATGTTTTTCGCGAAGAGGCAGTTGTAGACCATAATAAATTGTACGACTACTGAAGGAGTTCCAAGCCAGATTTTACCATTTCCAAAAGTCCATGCTTTGCATTCCTTGTGAATCCATTCCGTGTTAATGTATCGGTGATGGCTGTCCAGTTCGTTAAACATTTGCTACAAACGTGTCTGCTGTAGAAATAAAACTGACAAAAACGGAAAAAATCTGGATAAAACAACTGTAGTCAATGCCACTCTACACTTAATTTTTGGCGACAGGTTCCACAGAGTAAATACCCAGAATTTAAAATACCAGTGTGCAACTCATTTCTGTAAATAGCACAGCATATTGCTGTGAATTTTTTTCTCTGTTAAGTAAGTTCGTAAAATCAAACCATCGTGCAACCCTGAAAAATGAGCACTTGGAAGAATTAATTTGCACAGTTTTAACAACGTATTGTCCACATTGTCGAGAACTAGAAAATCAAACAAAACTTGATACTGACAATTACTGTACTGTACATCAATTAATGTCAAACTTGCGTATTTGTATTGACTCTACAAACTGGTTTTGCGACTCGCTGGTGCTTTTGGTTTTCTGCAAATGACTCTTCTATTGAACAAGTTTGCCCATACCTGGTTTACACTATGTATAAAAAAACGTGAGTGAAAAAGAAGCATTGTTGCCAACAAAACGTATTCTTTGCAACCAATGCTTCCTCTAAAGATGCACAAATGTACAGCACCATCAGACCATTTGCGTAGGAATCTCATCTCGCGCACATGCAACATTCCAAATCATTGCAAAAGCATGATAACAAGGAGAAGCTATTTGAATTAAATGTGTAGTTTGTTCGTATTTTCATAAGATTTTACACTTATTCTAAAAGTTCACAAAGTTTATGATTCATTTAAAACTCTGCTAACTCAGTCTTAAAATATCCATGCTCACTACAACAAACATTTGCTCAGTGCAAAGTTTTCTGACAAAAAAACACTGTATGAAACTGTTGCTGTAACACTGAACATTTTCGTTTTTGTGTACGTCCATTTGTTTCGCATCGCCAACAACCTGAAAAAGATAAGCAAAATGTCGACTTTACCCCTCCTGGATAAATATCTGCGGACGCGCTTGTCCTCAAACATTCAGTCTACTCATTGACTTTATTTTGGTATGGACAGGGGTTGAAAATCCAACTTCATAGGGGTAGGTCGAAACGAATGGAAGCAAACAAAAGAAGGTAAACATTCGACATACTTAGGTTTGGGTGTGATTGCTGAGTAGCACACCAGAACTGCGTCAGGGGCTTTCAGAGAACAAAGCACGTGCTGAAGAATCATTTCGTAGCTTCAAAGACTTATCTTTCTAGTTCGTCAGGGTTCAGGGACTCTCTCGATAACAGAGTTACTGGAAAAAAGGTTTTGCACTACCTGGCAGGCGCGCAACCAGGAGGGGACATTTGGGGCATTTGTCCTCCCCGAAAAATTTCAAAACATTGCATAGCAATTTTGACATTTGCAGAAACTTTCAAAGAATAACGACGTAATTTTACATTCTAATCATGTTTCAGAAAAGTCTTATGTGAATTTGTCTTTGTCCTGCTGGTTAACATATCTTCTTACAAAATTTATCTTAAGACAGGCCATCTGATCGAAAATTTCGTAAAAATTGGTATGTAACCACAAATATGTTGGAATTGTCAAAACTTGGGAGATAGTGCAAAATGTTTGTATTTCTAAGACATATTTTTATCCTTTTGTTCGTTTACCACTTATTTTCTGAGACAGGTTTCAATTTGGCCTCTTAAAAATTTATAACATTAGGGTACTGTTGAACCGTGCAAACCTCTGAAACTTTCAAAGTGTTAAGAGAAATCTTGACATGTTGCTTTTTATTAAAAACGTTTGTGGTCACGTCAAACCGCTTGTTCTTCTACGACCTTTTGATTACTTAGGGGCAAGACGGATCACCATTATTAACGTAGTACAGGGGTGGACAATTAATTTGACTCATAGGCCACTTTGAAAAGGCCAAGTATAGCGGAGGGCCGTACCTTCTAATGGCAATTGAAGCAAGTCTCGGTTCAAGTTAGCCTCAGCACGAACGTTTACTGTGATGGGCTGGAGGAAATTTCAGATTTGAAGATTTTCCTGAATGCTTCCGCAGGCCACAGTAAACGCTGTGGCCGGCCACATGTGGCCCGTGGGCCAGAGCCGGATTAAAGGGTAGGGGGCCCGGGTCAATTTTTACTGGCGGGCCCCTATCTCGTTTTCTGCTCTTTCATTCTACGAATCGACTGTTTAAAACCTTTTGTGACGGACCACGCAATAACATGTGGTGTAAAGCGGCTTGAAGAGCTTCATATGTTTATGATGTAACAACGATAGTAACCATCGGAAGAAAAGTGCGTTTCCAGCACACGTTACCCTTTATGACGAAACAAAGGTGCAGTTCGGCTGCAGCTACATCGAGACTGCACCAGAAGTTCGGGATCATTGATACCAGTGTTACCACTTCTGATATTTTAACATGACATCAGCTGTGATGTTCTCAGATAAATTTCTGATGTCTGATGTTTTGGCGACAAATCTGATGTTGACTTGATTATTGTTTTTGTTCAGGGACCGAGTTTGCTAAAAAAGTTTGACAATCCTTATTGTTTGCGTTTCGATGACGTCACCATGTTCACTCAACCGTAGTCCGACCTTTTTGTAAAATTGACAAAATGGGTATAGCAACTAGTAGTATATACAAGCATACAATGGTGCTATATCTAAATATCTAGCACTTAGCACTGTATTTAATTTGAAGACACATTAATTCTGAAAGTTGGGCTTAAATAGACACAATTATGCTCAACAATTGTGGTAGGTAATTCAAATTTGGTCAGTTCCGATAAGTAAACTTACTGCTACGAACAATCACCACATAGATCAAATCAAAAACAAACCACAAGATCTTTTGTTAATACTAGCAGTGCATCCAGACGTGTAGCCGAAATTTTATTAGGGCTGGGGAAACGACAACCAACCGAATTTCAATATTCCAATATTTTTAATGCTCCTTGTTTTAAAGCATCATCCATGAAAAGTGCATGTTTCTGACGTTTTCTCCTGAACATATGTGTTCAGATTTAAGCCGACAAATAAAAAGTCTGCTTTCATTGAATTGACAAGTTTTATAAGTCTTGATAGTGAAATTCCAAGCTTCTACTTTGAATCAATGCCACCATTTGCTCATAAACCTGTCTTGCATAAGCGCTAGTAAACCTCTCAATGCCCAATATTGCACTTGTGCAAGAAGTCATCGTGACCGCTATTACGACTGCGTTTGTTATACGTACTGTATTTACACGCTTCTGATGCACACTAACACAGCACGTTCAACCGAAGCCGAGCAGCGGCTTTGCTTTGAGGCACTGACTTCCGAAGTAGGCCTTCTACAAAACTTTCGTGCGTAAAAGAAGTGGATCCCGTTGGCTATGGAAACGAAATGTTCACCAAAGATGTTTGGCATGTCATTCTATTTGAATAAGTAACAAAAAGGTAGCGCTTTACATGAAAGCTGCATGCCTGGTGTTAAGCTTTTATAGTTTTTAAAAAAGTTCTGAGATTTTACATGTTTTATTTGACTGTTTTATTTGCTGCTGTTTCTGAAGTTCTTGACGACTTGGGATTTACATACTTGGGTTTTACATACTGGAAAGTTGAACTGCATAGAGGGAGAAAGCAACGCTAACTCAGTTGTTTGCCATACGCGGACATCGTTGAGTGTTGTAAGAATTTCGTTACGATGTACCCCAGGAGCTTCCTATTGAACATAAGGTATTGCATGCCTGCCATTGCTCTGCCTTTGCAAGACCGGTACACCCTACGGCACTTTGGAATCAACGCCCATTCACCAACAAGACGAGGCAGGAGATCAGGTACGCGTAAGATTCGGGCAATTGCTGTAATCATTACAAAGCATGGCCAGTGTAATGAAACTCGCTCACGAGGCTGTCAGATCGGAAATTTAGTCCCTGTTTATTGTGGTGAATTTATCACAACACTTATCCGTCAGAGGTAC